>JABAOF010002648.1_pt1 | contig 16060 bp, 16 predicted proteins | sample 7062171 | NCBI WGS metagenome assembly JABAOF01 (sample SAMN14538628, study PRJNA623070) | marine sediment metagenome | biome: marine biome [ENVO:00000428]; feature: marine pelagic biome [ENVO:01000023]; material: deep marine sediment [ENVO:00002113] | place: India: Gulf of Khambhat ...
GAGGCGGTTCCCGCCGCACTCCATTTCATCGGCGCAACTTCTCCGGTGGGGCATCTGTTGGAGATAACCGCGGGTGCTGCGCGCCTTGTCGAGCGGGCTCACCGAAAAGGTGCTGACCTCATAATAGTGAACACGAGCGGATTGGTGACAGGAGGTATCGCCCGCGCTCTCAAATCAGCCAAGATTCGTCTGCTCTCCCCTTCCCACATCGTCTCCATCTCTCCCGCCGGAGAAACCGCTGCCATCCTCGCCGGCCTCCCCAAACAATCCGGTGGACATGGACCCGTTGTTCATCGACTCACTCCCTCGCGGCAAGCAGCCGGCCGCGGCCCTGAGGAGCGCCGCCAGCGTCGGGAAAGCAGATTCGCCGCCTATTTCCAGCGCGCCACCGAAATCGAGATGGACTTCAATGACATCGCCATCCAGGGTGTTGTCTGGTTGAGTGGAGAGCCGCTGGATGGGGTCGCCCGCTCCTATGCAGAGGAGTGCCTGGAGGCCGAAGTCCTCTGGGGAGAACGCACCGCAGAAGGAGCCTTCTTCATTGTGGAGGGAACGCCGAATCCCTCTGGAGAAGAGGCCCTTGCGGAGACTTTCGAGAGAGGCGTAAAGGTAATAGAGCGATGGGTGTTGGAGAATCTGTTGGTAGGCCTTATTGACCATGACGGCGAAGATATAGCATTGGGAATCATAAAGGCGGTTGACTTCAAGCAGAGAAGAATGACCATACTTGCTCCATTGGCAGGCGCGGAGAATGTCGGGGGCCTGCGTATGGGCAACATGAGGCTCTCTCCTGAGGGGGCCGAACTCGGAGGCCTGCCGCTTTCAACTTGGAGGTAGCATTGCAGAAGAAACAGACACTCCTCTTCTTTGTTCGCCACGGCGAGACGGAATGGAACCAGAAACACCGCTATCAGGGACAGACCGATGTCCCATTGAATGCGAAGGGCCGCCGGCAATCACGCAGTACCGCCCGGCGCCTGGCAAAACTCACCTTTCATGCCGCCTATTCAAGTGATCTGAAGAGGGCAAGCCAGTGCGCGGAAATAATCGCCGCCCCACACAAACTCCAGGTCAAGAAACTCCCCGCGTTGAGAGAGCGGGATTTTGGAGAACTGGAGGGTTTAACCCGCGCCCAGGCACAGCGCCGCTCCTGGTGGCAATCATTCGAAAAGAGCGATGCCGGCATGGCTCCGCCGGCCGGCGAGTCGCGCTATCACCTGCACCGGAGGGTGCTGAAGTGCATGGATCAAATCATCGCCTCTCACCACGGGCAGAATGTACTCATCGTTACCCACGGCGGGCCCATCGCGCGAATGATCAGCGCGGTTCTGGGGATGCCGACAACACGAAGAGCCGCAATGCGGCTGGATAATTGCTCCATCAACCTGATAAGTATAGAAGGTGAGCAAAGAAGAGTGCTTCTCCTCAACGATACAGCCCACATCTTTCCCAAAGCGGTCATAGGTACACTCGCGGCCGCGGAAGACAAGGCGACATGAGACTCAAGCGAGGATTGGTGCAGGTATATACCGGAGACGGAAAAGGCAAGACCACGGCCTCCCTGGGGCTGGCCTGGAGGGCGATGGGCCACGGCCTGAAAGTGTGTTACATCCAGTTCATGAAGGGCGCCACTAAGAGCGGCGAAGAATTGTCAGCCGGGGTCTTCGGAGGACTATTCCACTTCGTCTCCATTTCCGCGGATGCTCAGGGCGCGGGAAGGAAATCTCTACCTGACGAACCCTGGTGGACACAGCCACTCACAGAGGCCGACCGCGCCTGCGCAAAGGAAGCGCTGGCGTTCGCCCACAAGGCCTTGAAGAGCGGAGAATACGATATCGTCATCTGTGATGAAATCAATGTCGCTTGTGATATGGGGCTGGTTGCAGTAGAAGAGATACTCACTCTCGTTCGAGAGAAACCTCCCAATGTGGAACTGGTGCTCACGGGCCGCAATGCCAAGGAAGAAGTAATCGCCGCCGCAGATCTGGTAACAGAGATGCGCTCTGTAAAACATCCCTTCTCGCGCGATATTTCCGCCCGCAAAGGCATTGAGTTCTGAGACGGTTGAGCGTTCAGAGTTGAGGGTTGTGAGTTGAGAGCCTTCCGAAACTTTCAGTTGGCAATCTATGCCGCAGTTATCGCGCTGCTCACCGTTTCACGCGCCTGGGCTGGCGAGCAAGACAATGGCATAGTCTCTCGATGTCCCATCCTACACTCTGAATTCGCGGAGCATTTCCGCCTTCGTTTGCTCAACGAACCTGACGGCGAAATAGCCGTGAGCACAGACAAGGGTTTGACCTGGGAAAGACTGGGGCGGGTGTTGAGGCACGCCGAAAAAGTGACCCCCAAGGGATTCACCGCCTCCAAGTGGGTGGAGCCGGTGCAAGTGGCGGCCACCGCCGTAAATGCAATCCACATTACCACCGATTACGACCCTGAAGCGGACCGGGCGGCGGTATTCTCCATTATTCCGAAAGGCATCGTTCCAACAGGCAGCTCTTTCTACAGCCCTTCTTCCTCCATCATAACCGACATCGCGCCGGGAGAAGGAATCTTCGGCGGCGGCTTTGCGCCGCTCGTGGGGAACCGGCTGTGGGTTGAACGGGGTGGAGAGACGTATCTTGCCGAGAAGGGTTATGTGCCCGGCCGGGGAGAAAGCCTGCTGATCGTAGTCGAAGGTTTCGCCAACCAAATCACGCGACTCGTCTTCGAAAACCGGGAAGAAGGATTCATCTGGCTGCAATTCCAGGACGGCTCGCGCCGGGTTATCGGCCGGGTGCTCCGGCCTGTCCGCGGGGTGGGGCGATTCACCGGAACAAAATACGCCGCCGCGGGAAGAGTTCGCGCCAATCACCCGGGAGTGATTGATGTTTCATGCAGCCCCTTGGGGAGTATTGCCGGCTTTCAGATAATCCCGGAGGCACACTCCCACAGTCCGGAGATGGGCCGCGCCCTGACCATGACCCAGTGGATGATCGTCGCGCCTCTCTCACCTGATGGACACTGGGAAGGAATGCCCCCTCTCTTCTATCAGTATATACGGCCCGATTATCGGCCTAATGACCTCCGATTCCCTGATTGGAGAGAGCGTTTGCTGAGCCGGTTCCTGGTGGAGGTGCGCAGAGGTGATGGCCCCTGGAGCCCTTGCCATTCAGTAGAGCTGGATCCCGACCTCTCCAAACCCCTGCCCGAATGGGCCAACTATGCCCTGATGGATGTCACCGCCATTCGCATCCTTTTCCCCGTTTCCGGGGGCGAGGGTGGCAGACCCAGCCGATGATTCGCTCTTTTCCATTAGCAGTCATTCTGGAAGGCCCTGCAATGAGACCCTTCGCTTTCGCTCAGGGTGACAGAATGGGCAAGAAGGCACAGCGCTTCTGTCATTCTGAACGGAGTGAAGAATCTCAGAGACAGTCATGGGCAGTTTTGAAGTGGCATCCAGCCCAGATAGACAAAACCGGCCTGCCTCCGCCTCTACTAATATGAGGGTAAAATGCCGATGGAGGCCTTATCTTATGCGGAGAAGTCATTGAAGGCCGACACGCCCAAGGCAGCCGGCGAGGGAGCCGTGCTGGCCCATCTCTATGACCAGCACGCGGCTGCGGTGTATCGCCTGCTGGTGGCAATGCTCAGCTCGGCGGCCGACGCGCAAGATGCCTTGAGCGAGGTCTTTCTCGCAGTAGCCCGCCGTAATCCCGGCCGTATTCAACATCCCCGCGCCTATCTGCTGGCGAGCGCGCGCCATAAGGCTATCTCATTTCTGCGCCGGCGCAAACGGGAGATGCCGGCCGACCCCGCCGACGGCCGCTTCTTCGACACCGCCAATCTCGGCTCGGATCAGACACTGCTCGCACATCGAATCGAGACCGCCCTGCGGGAACTGCCGCCGGAACAGCGAGAGGTGGTGGTATTGAAAACCTATGAGGATCTTACATTTGCAGAAATCGCCAAAATCAGCCGGACGCGGCCCAATACGGTCGCCAGCCGTTACCGTTATGCCGTCGAGAAACTTCGCAGACGGCTGCAGGAGGAATAATCATGGTTCACAAAGATGACCTCGAATTGGAGAAGAAACTCCGCTCACTACCCACGACAAAACCGCCGGCGGAACTGCGCAGCCGGCTGCTAAGCAGTGTCCGGCCGCGCACAACGCGTCAGTGGAAAAGGAAACTCGCCTGGGCGCTCTGTGTGCTGGGGTTGCTGGCCCTCGACCTAGGGCTCCAACAGGTGCAATCTGCGCGGCTCGACAGGCTGATGGGTGATGGGCAGAGAATCAGCGCACCCTCGCCAGGCACAGGGACAATGATGGCCTTTCTGCAAAATAGAACCGCGCTGGAGAAACTCCTACAGAATGGAGACTTGAGATGACAGACCCGCAGCACGAAAATGGCGGGGCATTTCCGACCCTCACCTTGCTGCCCCGCTCAGTATGGCGCGGAATCCGCTGGCTGTGGAGAAAGACCTGGCGTTTTAGTATCGCCCTGCTGATATTACTGATTATTGCGCACATCATATTCAACTTCACCGCCGGCCGCAGGCTGGAGGCGGAGTTGGCGCGGATTCGCGGGGCCGGAGACCCCCTTACAGTCTCAGAGGTGGCCCCGCCGCCGGTGCCGGATTCCGAGAACGCCGCCCTCGTCTATCAGCAGGCTTTCGAAGGATTACCGGCTGATGAGGATAATGAGATCATCGCTGATTTCATCTCACTGCCAGAGCATGGAGAATACCCGCGTCCCACTCTTGCCCAGGTCGAGGAGATCTTAGCCGCACACGAAAAGGAGTTACAATTATTGGAGGAAGCTTCTCTCATGCCCGCGGCTCGCTTCCCCGTGAAGTGGGAAGTGGGCTTCGCCGCCATCTTTCCTCATCTGGCAAAAATGAGAGGGGCAACGCGTCTTCTCTGCGCCAAGGCTCTGGCGGAGGCGCATCGTGGGCACAGCGGAGAAGCGCTCGAGAGCCTCGCTGTTATCGTCCGCATGGGGAACCATGCTGCAACAGAGCCGACGATTGTTGCACAACTGGTACGCGCCGCCATGATGGGGATACTGTTTGCATCACTGCCGGAGATACTCGCAACCGCGCCGCCCACCGCCGCAGAGTCTCGCGCCTTTTACGATCTTCTGGATGAAGTAGATGTAATCAATCCTTATGTAACTGCAATGAAGACAGAGCGGTGCAACGGACTCTGGGCCTTCGACTTAGTACGGCGAGATGGTGTCTTCTCGGCAATCCAGGAAATCCATCAGCGATTACCGCGAGCGGCGGAACGCGCATTGACACGCGCCTGGCCTGTCATTCGTCCCGTATGGGAACCTCTTCTGAAACTCGACAAGATCCGCTACCTTCAGACGATGGCGCAGATCGTCAAACTCTCCCACAAGACATATGCGCAAAGCCGAGACGATTACCCGCAGCTGAAAGAGCAGCCCCAACAGGTTTGGTACGCCCCTGTATCCTCAATGCTTAGCCCCGTTTACCCGAGATTGCATGGGAAGCGAGATGGACTGCTCGCAGAATTGCGCGTGGCACAGGCTGCATTAGCCCTGCGGGCATATCAAATCGAACATGGTGAGTATCCTGATTCCTTGGAGCAGATTGGTGAACGCTGGGAAATCGAGAAAGATCCATTCACCGGAAAACCCCTCGTCTATCAACGGGTGGGTGATGGTTACTTCATCTACAGCCTCGGCCCTGATCTGACCGATAACAAGGGCATAGACCTCCGCACTGCGCGGCAGGGAAAGGCCGGAATTCCCTCTACTGAATTCACTTACGACATTCCCCTGCGAATGTCGCGCTGAAAGCGGGGGTGTGTCTGTGGAAGTGGTGGGGGGGTAGTCTATCCCCCGGCCTGTCCCGCGAAGACGGGTGCCGAGAGATCTTGTTCGGGTGTTAGGTGAGCTGTGACGGCGGTCTTGCTGGAGAGTACTTCCTCCTTGGAGATGGCGCGCCATGTGTCTTCCGCGCACAGCACCCACCCACAGTCAATATGTCGAATCCAGTAGAGCCCCGCGGGTACTGCATCATATTGCGGCATGGAGATAGATTCACGCCCCAAGCCAAGAAGCAGATACTGGTAGGGCATGTTCGCTCCCGCCGCGGTGAAGAAATAACTCGTGGTGAAGAAACGTCCCGCATTTATCTCCGTAGGGCGCGGTATCCCTTCTGAATCACACTTCAAATCCACACAATAGATGCCATTCGGCCTCGGATCCACGGCCAGAATTGCCTGAGAAGCAATCTCGTTCACCTGTGCATTATGCACACTTCGCGCTACGACCGGACTGCTGGTTACACCACTGGGCGCGTGCTGAGGAAAGACGAACTCCAGGCGCTCCCGCGTAGCGGAAGTCACAAGCCGGCCCTTATGCCACACCGACTGAAAAGCAAACTCAGGGCCCGGCAGATATTCCTGGGCCATAAACTGCCAGCCTACACCTCGCGCGCTCCAGAAATCCAGCCAGGCGCGGCCCTGTTCCAGGTTCTCCACCCTGCAACTGCCGCGGGCACCGGCCCCGGAGGTGGCGCGGAGCCACAAAGGCAGCCCCAGCGCTTTCGCCGCTTTCTCCTGATCAGCGTGATTCCGAATCATGCGCAGCGGATCACGCCGCAAGCCCGCTTCATGCCAGCAATAGGCACAGATCGCCTTGTCCTGACAGGAGGCAACCACTGCCGGCTTCGGCAGCAGTGTGCGGGCGGGAAGAAGATTCGTATGTTTCGCCAGCCAGGCGACTTCCCAATCCGGCTGGCCGTGGACAAACTCAATTTTCTCACGCTCAATCAATGCCAACAGGAAGGGTAAGTATTCGGGGCTGTCAGTCATCGGTGCCTCATAGGCGCGATTCAAATCACCCCATTCCAGATGATAACGGTTGGCGTCCGCCCCAACGATATAGAGCGGCTCCGGCGCGTCACGCAGAGAACGAAGCACATTCTGTGAAGCGGGACTGCCAACTCCGGTCAATAAGATGCGATGCATGATTAATCCTCCCTGTTCCGTTCAATCCGACTCAGCCGGCCGGCACTGCAAGTAGATTTCCGCGCAGAGATCAGGCAGTTCACGCCCCAAGACCTGAAATGCCTCCAGCAGGTCCTCCGGCCACTTCGCCATCTGTTGGTTGGAGAGCGGCTTGAGAAAATTGCCTTCCTTGGCGACGATCCGCAAGCCGCTCTCCTCAATGTGCGACCTCACCGAATCCCAGGTATAAATGCGGCGATGCCCGATGGCGATATCGCCGGAATGTAGTTCCTCTGAACGAGTCAGCAGCCCCATCGCCACCCCGACCCGCCGATGCAATGACATGGCATGGGGCACAATGGCGTGGATGGAGCCTCCTGCAGCCAGCCAGCCCGCCGCCCTGTGCAGGAGGCCCACCGGATCGGCGACATGCTCCAGCATTCCCGCCATCACGATGTCATTGAAGGGCTTGTCGGGCTCGAACTCCTCAAACAGAGAGCAGTGGACTTGGCCCGCATCACCCAAAATGGCGCGCGCGGCCTCCGCATAGGCCGCGGTCCCTTCGACCACCACCACCTCGGGAAAGTGCACCGCGAAAACCTCGGTCATCACACCATTGGCACAGCCCATCTCCAGCAGTCGAGGACCGTGTGCATGAGCGAGCACAATATCCGCGCCGGACCTCACCAGGCGATAACTCAGCCCGCGGCGGCTGTCATAACAGCCCGCGGCTTGCTCCAGCCGTTCGCGTTCCGTCACCGGATTCACGAGTTGACTGAGACAGGCTGGCATTGCTCATCCTTTCCCGCGGACTGCGCCATCTCCACAAGGCGATGCCTGACGCTTGCCAATTCAGCCATCACTTCACGCGTGCCTCCGCTCAAATTGACGGCTTTTTCATAGGCCGTTATGGTTGCCTGGAGAGCCCTCTTCTCAAGATAAGTCCGCGCCACCCCAAGCCAGGCCTCCACATGCTCCGGCTCAATCTTGAGCGCGTTCTCAAAACTCTCCAGCGCCTCCTCCCACTTGCCTTCGCTGAATGAGAGTTGACCCAATCCAATATGCGCGACCACACACTGCTTATCCGCCGCCAGCGCGGCATGGAAGGTATCGCGCGCCTCGGTTGTTCGTCCCAACTCATGATAGGTATCGGCGAGATTGCAGAGCACCGCGCTGTTGGCGGGGTCGCTTCTTGCAGCACAGGCAAAGGCTTCCGCCGCCTCTTCGAAGCGCCGGCAGCAGGTCAAGGCGGTGCCGTGCAGGTTGCGCGCTTCCGCGCAGTCTCCTCTGTGGCGAACCGCCTCCGCCGCCTCGCGCTCGGCCTCCACTGCGCGCCCTGTCGCGATGAGTGCCGACACCAAAGCCGCCCGCGCGCCCAAATCGTCAGGCTGCGCACCCAGCCGCCTCCGGCAGTCTGCAATACGCTGCTCCATGTCTTGTGTTGATGGTTGCTCGGCGCGAGCATTATCAATGCGGGCGCGCAGTTTGTGCAGCAATTCCATGTCCCCGCGAACAGCGTGCGCCTTCTTCCACTGCGCCTCCGCTTCATCAACATCTCCACGCGCCAGCGCAATCTCCGCCAGACGCAAGCGGGGTTTCAAATCCCGGCACATGAAATCCTGGTTCGCCAGCTTGTCGCCGAAGCGTCCCCGCGTTGCTGTCTCATAGGCGTGGACCGCCTCTTCCGCGCGGCCCAGCGCAAGCCTCGCTTCACCCATGCCGAACCAGAGTCCGGGATTGTCGGGAAAATATTCGAATGCTTCTTCATAGATTCGCTCGGCCTCTTCCGGCCGGCCCAGAGCAACCAGTGTCTCCCCCAGATATGAAAAGGTCTTCAGGCGAAGAAAGGAGCCGTTTTGCTCGGCCAAGAGTTCAAGGGCGCGGCGCAGATGGGGAAGCGCCTTTTCGAAGTTCCCGGGACTGCGATACTCTTTGGCCAGGAAGAAATGTGTGAGCGCGTCATCCGGTTTGCGTTCTATCTCCGCCTGCAGAATGCGCAGGTTGCGCTCATGCCGACCGTTGACTTCTTCGGGGGTGGCGATGTATCCATGATGATACACCGTGATACTGGTACTGATCTGGGGCGCAACCCGGCGTCCGTCCGGATAGGCCAACTGCTCGTGAACGCTGTTCACATAATGCAGCCCGATATGATTGCGAAACAACCGGGGATGTTCAATGAAGGTCTCGAATCCGCCGGGACAAGGAATCCGCGTGCGCATCCAGCAGGCCTCGGCCTCGGGCCGGCCGTTGATAAACAAGCGCAGCCCGGCGTCTCCGCCGGGATCCATCTCATCATCGGCGTCCATGGTGAGTATCCAATCACAACTCGTCAGCCCCAAAGCATAATTACGGGCGGCCGCGAAATCATCACACCACTCAAAATGGCCGATCTTAGCATCGAATTCACGAGCTATCTCTACGGTGCGATCCTTGGAGCCGGTATCCACCACCACGATTTCATCCGCGGCCTTCTGAACACTGCGCAGACATCGAGCCAGTGTTTCTTCTTCATCTCTCACGATCATACAAACTGACAGGGTGGGAGGCGGAGTCTCCTCCTGTCGCGTCTCGGCACTGTGCTGGAGGGCGGTATCAATGCGCGCGAACAGTTCTTTTTTCCGTGCGGAGGAAAGCGTCGGCACAGGCCCGCGCTTCTTTCGACCGCGCCCTTTGCCCTGTTGAGCGAGTGCCTTGCGCACCTTGCGCAGGGCGTCTTCCGCGGAGGCCAGGCCGGGCATGCATTCCAGAGCGCGAGTAAGGTGTGGTATGGCCTCAATTGCCTTCCCCGAGTTGCACAGCGCGATACCCAGCGCGGTCTGTGCACACGCCGACTCCGGGTTCAGGTTGACCGCCTGCTGCAAAGCCTCAATGGCGAGACCGTGTTTGCCCTGGCGCAGATAGAGAATGCCGAGTCCGGAGGGAGCCTGTGCCAGCCCGGGGTCGAGAGTCATCGCCTTGCGAAACAGATCTACAGCCAATTTGTCCTTCCCGCACTCCATCATCTGGTGCGCGTAATTGCTGTAATCCGGGGCATAGAGATGGCCGAAGCCAACCTCGCCGATGACTTCGAAGGCTACCTCATACTTGCCCTCCGCCAATAATGACAGGACATAGGCTTCAGGCCGCGGCTTCTCGAACATATCAGACATTCAGATCTCCCCCGGCCTCTCTTTGTAGGCCTTCTTGCCAGGCCGGGTTTTGGCGCCCGTAAAGCGATATTGTGGGCGAAATAGGATTTAAGGAGACCAACTATTGAGTGAGTCTCGCCCTATCTATAATCTTCGGGCAAAATGCGAAAATACTTTAGAGTGCAGAAAGAGGGGCGATATCGCAGCATCAAGCAGACTCTTAAATGTCACTCCAGACTGGTCTTCACCTTCAATTTTCGCTAGTATCTCTTAGCAATAGTCCGTCTGACTTTTGAACGGAATCAATTAGAATTGCTCATGGCAGAGGCGAACTCGTGAGTGAACTTGAGCGTTTCGGTCTCTATTTCGTACAGGGGTTAGCCTGGGGCAGTCTGTATGCGTTGATTGCTCTGGGCTATACGATGGTTTATGGCGTCCTGCGGCTGATCAACTTCGCCCACGGTGATGTTCTCATGGTGGGCGCATATATCGCCCTCTTCTGCATCACCCTCTGGCATCTGCCACTGCTGGTCGCCATTGTCCTGGCGGTAGCGGGCTGCGCGCTGCTAGGAGTGTTGATTGAGCGTGGCGCCTATCGCCCCCTGCGCCGCCAGCCCCGCCTCACCATGCTTATCACCGCCATCGGCGTCTCTCTTGTCATAGAGAACCTTGCCCAGTTGTTTTTCGGTGCCGCCCCTCGCCATTTTCCAGCCCAGATCGGAGGTCGGCTCGGTGAGGGCCTTGAGGCCGCAAGCCATTCTCTTCAGCAGAGCAGCCATATCCTGATAAGCCCCCAGCAGATCTTCATTCTCATTACCGCCGCCCTGCTCTTCATCCTCCTGCAATTAATAGTCGGCCGCACTCGCTTCGGCCGAGCCATGCGCGCCATATCCTTTGACCGAGAAACCGCTGCTTTGATGGGCATCAACACCGACCGCGTCATCTCCCTCACTTTTGCTCTCGGCTCCGCGCTGGCCGCGGTTGCCGGAGTGCTGGCTGTCCTGGGCTGGCCCAAGGTGTGGCCCATGCTGGGTTTTGTCCCCGGCATCAAGGCCTTCATCGCCGCGGTGGTGGGAGGTATCGGCAACCTCACCGGAGCGGTCCTCGGCGGAATGATCATGGGAATGGCGGAGTATATGGTGGCCGGCTATATCTCAAGTGAGTACAAGGATGCCATTGCCTTTGCCTTGTTGATCATCATTCTCATACTGCGGCCCACAGGCCTGACAGGCCGCGGCATGATAGAAAGAGCATAGGAAGGAGCGAAAAGGAGAATGCGAGTCCGTAGGGCAGGAGTTGAACTCCTGCCATTGCCCTTCGATAGACCATGTTGAAACGTCTCTCAACGGCAATCATCATCTGCATCGGGCTATGGTTGGCCGACAGATTGCTCTCGGCCACGCTCAATCCATATCACTTGCAGATAACCATTGAGATAGGTATTGCCATCATCCTCGCCGTCAGCCTGAACCTCATCAATGGTTTTACCGGCCAATTCTCCCTGGGACATGCGGGCTTCATGGCGGTGGGCGGCTATTGTTCCGCGGCTCTCACTTTCTACTATGCTCCACAGTGGATAGAGGCTCTCTCCAACACAGGTATGGGCCCGGCCGCAGCGAAGCAACTCGTATTCTTCGGGGCCCTGGCAATCTCCGCTCTCACCGCTGCTATCGCGGGTTTTCTGGTAGGGCTGCCGACCCTCAGACTGCGGGGCGACTATCTTGCCATTGCCACCCTCGGCTTCGGGGAAATCATCCGCCTCATCATCAACAACCGCCCGGAAGTCGGCGGCGCTTCAGGCTTCACCCCCATGGTGCAGATTCCCCAGTTCGTCAACCTTTTCTGGATCTATCTCTTCGTCATCATCACCATCATGGTCTCCGCCAACCTGCTCCGTTCCGCGCACGGTCGCGCGCTGCTATCCATCCGGGAGGATGAAGTTGCCGCCCAGGTGATGGGAGTTCCCATCACTTATTACAAAGTGATGGCCTTCGCGCTGGGGGCCGCCTTCGCCGGTATCGCCGGCTGTCTCTCCGGTCATTATCGCCTGGGCCTTCACCCCAATGACTTCGATGTCATCGCCTCTGTGATGATAGTCATCATGGTGGTTCTCGGCGGCATGGGTTCAATCACGGGCTGCACCGTCGCCGCCATTCTATTGACTTTGCTCTCCTATGCACTGCGCAGCACCCTGGGATTGATGGTCGGGTCCCTCGTTTGCGCGGCCGCCATACTTCTGCTCTTGGCGCCGGCCTGGCGGCTGCCGAAAAATGCCAAACTCAGCATGGTTCTCGCCATTCTCGCTGCACTGGCGCTGGGCCTGGTGCGTTCCCAGGTCTTCCTCGCCGAGCGGGTGGCTGAACTGCGCATGCTGCTCTTCTCCGGTCTGCTGGTCATGATCATGCTCACCCGGCCGCAGGGCCTTCTTGGCGGCCGGGAAATCTCCTGGGCCGGGATTGTCAAACGCTTCACACTGCGCCGGAGGCAAACTGATGGCCCTGCTTGAAGCGCGCAACTGTACGGTCTGCTTCGGCGGAGTTACCGCCGTCTCGGAGTTCGATTTCTCTCTGGAGAAAGGCGAACTCGTCGGCCTCATCGGCCCCAATGGCGCGGGAAAGACAACCTTCTTCAATCTCATCTCCGGCCTTACCCCTTCGGCTCAGGGAGAAGTCCTCTTCTCCGGCCGGCCGCTGCGCGGCCTCTCCCCTAACCGGCGAACCCATCTCGGCATCGCCCGCACCTTCCAGAATATCCGGCTGTTCTCAAGCCTTTCCGTGCTGGATAATGTCCGTGTCGCCTGTATCCATTCACCGCACTACGGACTCGCCGAAGCCGTCCTTAGCACTCCCTTCGGTCAGAGCGAGGAATCTCGCATCCGCTCCCACGCCCTGGAACTGCTGGAGGCCTTCGAACTCTCGCCCCGCCGTGACCTTCCCGCCAGCAGCCTTCCCTATGGGGAACAACGCCGCCTGGAGATCGCCAGGGCGCTCGCCACGAATCCGCAACTACTCCTGCTGGATGAACCCACCGCGGGTATGAATCCTTACGAAACCAGGCAACTCATGCAGCTTATCTCCAAGGTCAAAGAAGACTTCAATCTCACCGTTCTCTTGATTGAACACGATATGCGAGTGGTCATGGGAATCTGTCAGCGCGTGGTCGTACTGGACCACGGAGTGCAGATCGCCGAAGGCACACCTGAACAAATCCAGCGAGACCCCAAAGTAATAGAAGCCTACCTGGGAGAAGCGCCGGTATGACTTTACCGCAGAAGAAACTTGCCGCAATTCTGGGATGGATTCTGCCGAGAGAAGATCCCGAGTCCACTTGTTTCCAAGACGACGCGGTGGAGAGCATTACCTTCCCTCCCCCTTGACGGGGGAGGGTGCAGGGTGGGGGTGATTCCCTCCACCTCTTTCCTCCTCCACAGAGGGGGGAGGATGTCGCAAATCGAAGGCAAGGCCGAGCGATGGAACTCAAAGTAATAGACCTGGATGCATATTACGGCAATATCCGCGCCTTGCACGGAGTTTCCCTGGAGGTGAAAGAGGGGGAAATCGTCTGTCTCATCGGTGCGAACGGCGCGGGGAAGACCACCTGTCTGGCGGCTGTCTCCGGGCTGCTCAAACCCCGTAGGGGACATATCCGACTGGGGGCGGAGGAAATCACCGGCCGGCCCGCCCACGCTATCGCCCGCATGGGAATCGCCCATGTCCCGGAAGGCCGCCGCATCTTCCGCAACCTGACTGTGGCGGAAAACCTCGACCTCGGCGCTTATGCCAGAAAAGACCGGCCTGGGATCGAGGCCGACCTGGAAAGAGTCTTCACCCTCTTCCCCGTCCTCAAACAGCGCCGCACTCAAGCCGGCGGAACCCTCAGCGGCGGCGAACAGCAGATGCTCGCCATCGGCCGCGCGCTGATGGCTCAACCTCGCTTCTTGCTGCTGGATGAACCATCACTGGGATTGGCGCCATTTCTGGTGAAGCAAATCTTCGACACCTTGAAAGAAATCAACCGCGCCGGCACCACGATTCTGCTGGTGGAACAGAACGCCCACCTCGCCCTCGAACTCGCCAGCCGCGGCTACGTCCTGGAAACCGGCCGCATCGTCCTCGAAGGCCCCACCACCGACCTCGCCGCCAACGAAGCCGTCAAAAAAGCATATCTGGGGGAATAAGGGAGAGGCCGGTTGAGAGTTCGAAGGGATCCTTACCGCAGAGAACGCAGAGAGCGCCGAGAAGGGAATCACGGGCGCATATCATGCGCCCCTACAGAGGGTTAGGTGGGCGATTGAGGTGCTTGCCCTCCGTAGCCTTTAGTCCGCCATAGCTTTGTGCGACGGCGGATGGCGGAGGAGGGTAGGACGGGGCTTGCCCGCCTCTGGAGGGGTGCCGGCCCCAGCCGCAATGGCAGTCGCACCTTTCAAGGTGCGCTGGAATCTTCCGAAACAGAGAGGCCTTTTCCCTTGTAGGGCGGGGACTCCGACCCCCGCCGGCCTTTTAGAGTTGGGATATCAGTATGTTGCGTCAGGAGTCGCCCCCGTTCTTATTGAGAGAACTTTTGACCTTCTCCCGCACGACCTGCCACCTGCGCTTCTGTGTCACATCTGAAATCGTCTTTTGCCACCCTGTCATCCAAGAATTTCCTTCACTGTCAAACCAATTGGTATGAGCCAGAAGTGGGTCAATTGATTCACAGCGGCATAGATCGGCCTCTGTCAGCGCGTAATAATCCTCTTTAGCCAATAGAATCTTAACGAGAAGTGGGAATACAAATGCTCCCATCAGAAGGTGTTCCAGAATACTCCAACCCCAATCTCGTTTCGGCAAAGTTCCGCCGTGGACGAATGAACTGCGTAACCAGTGTATTTCTTGTGCCCACTTCTGGTGTACGGACCACCTCTTCTCATTTTCTGCCTTGACAAGGTCGCTCAGCCAAGTCTTGCGTTTCTTATCGTATGTTGCACCTAGCCAAATACTTCGCCTCGCTATCAATACGTCACTTACGCTGCGCCGCCCATAAGGTCGAAGGAGACTGCCAATTCGCTTAGATAGATCCTGTGCCGTATGCGCACCAACGAGTTGCTCGAAGGCAGCAACGCTCGTGATCACCTCGGCTTCTGGAAGCATCCATCCTGAATCCGTATTCGCGAGGCCAAAAAAGGAAATCGCTGCTGGCAGTCTTTTTCCCAATGCGCTTCCGTCCGCTTGTGCTTCTTCGAGCGCTTTTGCAAATGTGGTATCTACTTTCACCGGCCTGGTCGCAAGTGTGCACTCAATGGGCATTGTGAAATGAATCTTCCCATGTTTCCAACCGCCGCTCATGGAACTTCCGTCACGTCGGCGCGAGTCAATTGCAATGTGATCAACCGGCTCGGTAAAGTGCTGGAAATAAGGCAGAAATACGGTGCCATTCGCATACGGTTCAGAATGGGTGCAATACTTATTTACAGCCATTGCAGCGAGCGACAGAAGTGTTGAAGCGCGACTAATCACTCGCGTGTCTTCGCTGCTGAGTTTGTCGTGTGGCTTGCGCCCTGCAAGGTAAGCCACAGTGCAAGCGGCGCGCGGTTGGTTCTTAATATCACGATAGCTGGATAGAATTATCTTCAGGGAGTCTGCTAAACAAGCGAGTTCAGGAGCCGGCGAGTTAATAGCGAAGGGTACAAAGCGGACAGCACCTATTTGTAGTGCTTCCTCAATCTCAAGCCATGGCAAAAAAGCGACACACCGTTCACACCGTTGCTGTTTATCGGTGCTCATATACAGCTTCTCGGGTCACAGAGGAATTCATCCTGTCTCAACTCAAATGGCCTTCTGCCTTTCGCCTTGCTCCGCGTACTCTGCATCTCTGCGGTTGGCCTGCCTTCACCGCTTTCCGTACATCCGCTCATAATACTGGCGGAACTCGCCGCTTTTGATGGGCTCCCACCACCAGCGGTTTTCCGCGTACCAGCGCACCGTATCCCGCA
>JABAOF010037886.1_pt2 | contig 16060 bp, 12 predicted proteins | sample 7062171 | NCBI WGS metagenome assembly JABAOF01 (sample SAMN14538628, study PRJNA623070) | marine sediment metagenome | biome: marine biome [ENVO:00000428]; feature: marine pelagic biome [ENVO:01000023]; material: deep marine sediment [ENVO:00002113] | place: India: Gulf of Khambhat ...
ATTATTGTATAATAGATGACGCTAAAATTGAGGAGGGGCTTTATGATAAAAAAGATTTTTTTGTCAGGAGTGCTCATCGTATTGGTCTCCTTTATCGCCGGCGCCGAGGCTCTGGCTCTGGATTCGAAAGAATTGCTCACCGCCCAAGATATCGAAGAAGTGACCGGGATTCAAGAGATCAAATCTGTTCCGAAAAATCCTCAGATGGGCGCTGGCGGCGATCTCAATTTTGCTCAGCAAGATGGAACGATCATATTGATTGCTATGATCCAGGACTCCTCTATGTACGACATCTGGAAGAATCAGGAGGGCTATTTTCATGCCTCAGTCCCTGATCTTGGAGACGAGGCTTTTGAAGGGCCTGGTTTTGGCGAACACCGTTATATTCTTTTCTTTCGCAAAGGAAAAAAGGCCTTTTCTCTTTCGAGTTTTTTCAACATGGGGGCAGGAGGCGTGCCTTATCTAAGCCAGGATCAATTACGCCAGCTAGCCAATATCATTATCTCCCGATTATAATTATAAGAAGTAAAATAAGCGATCAATTCGGATCGAATAAGACTATTAACCAAAAAGAAACAGCCAACTTTTAACAAAAAATAGCCACCCCTCTTTTCCGTGTTAGCTTTTATGCCTATAAATTGAAAATTAATCGTTCGATTTTTGCCGAATAAAAACATAGTGTTTTATTCGACGACTTTTGTACCTCGATTTGCGTGCAATATTCAATAAACGACCATCTTGATCTAACTGAATTTCTATCCAAGGCTATTCTGCTTCTGTTCTGCCTGCATTCATAAAGTGCGAAATTGCATTCGCATAGTAATGCAGGACATTTATATTATCTGGATTTGCTCGGCAAAGATTGTCCTCTTCCAAAACAAGATGCCTCAGGATCAACATACGCAATCCTACTTCAATCGCATAATCCCGGTCGCTGCGTGGAATGTAAACTCGAGCTCCCTGGCCTTCTAGATCTTCAATCAGGCGATAGACCTGAGTCTTTAGTTCCAATTCTGAAAAATTCCTGTGGGGGTCCTTGGCAAAAACATAGGCCATCAACGAAACGGGTACAACAGGGATAATTCCCCCTAATGCATGCATCAGATCTTGAGCCAAAAGTTGAACCTTGTCGATTCGCGCTTTTTTGTCCAGATTTCTGAAATTAATATTATGTGTCTTTGTATAGTCCCGCATAGAAATAGGTGTTCCAAAGTTAACAACAGCATAACCAAATCGATACCATGCGCCGCGAAACATCAGCCAGAGGTTGCGTATGATGAAAAACGATGTTGTCTTAATGACATCGAATCGCGATTTTTTTGGGGCATCGGGATCAGATGTCAAAAGCAATGTCCGATCCTCAAGCACTCGGTCATAATTCACTCCAACAGGAATGAAAACAAGATCTCGTCCTCTATTCGAATCGAAACTGCGCAACATATAATCCAGCAGGCCAATTCTTGGATCGCCCATCCTCCCATCTCTGCTTAGCCTTCCTTCAGGGAACACGGCCTGCACAACTCCGGCTTCAGTGGCCATCTGCACATAGCGTGCTAAAACACAGCGATATAAGACATTTTTCGAACCGCGCCTTACGAAAAAGGCTCCCATTGACCGGATTAACTGTTGAATTGGCCAGACTCGGGCCCATTCTCCGACTGCGAAACTCAAGGCAACTCTGTTTATCGCCAGATATCCCAGAAGGATATAGTCCATATTGCTTCGGTGATTCATGACAAAAACAACACTCGATTCGGGCTTAATTCGTGCCAACCCGTCTTCATCGATAAACCCGACTCGAACGCGATAGAGCATTCTCACCAGAGACCTGCTCAGCCAATTCCCCAACCTGAAATATATATAGGCATTGAAGGAAGGAACGATCTCCTCGGCATACCGCTTTACCTCTTCCATGGCCACTTCCTCGGGAACCCTTTGTTCCTGACTGTATTCCTTTGCTGCTTCCAGAACTTTAGCATCGTACATCAGCCGATCTATGAGCATCTGCCGCTTTGTCAGTTTAAAAGCAGGAAGGCGGAGATCGAGACGCTCATTAATTTCATTTATGACTAGCTTTACACGCCGCCGGAAGTACCGTCGGAGGCCTGGCAGGAACAGATGATCCAGCAAGGCCCAGGCTGCAAAAGCCCCGCCTAAAAGAACGAGCCACAAAGGAAGATTGATATTTTCTGTCATTGTGTTTATCTTCTGAATTCGCCGTGCTTCAGGAATTGAATCACCTGTTCTATGACATCATCACTCTGCATGATGAATGTATGGCTGTGTGGTAAAATGATGAAATCTTTCATCCCGGCGACCTTTGTCCTCTCGATTGAGACGACACCATCGTCTGACCCAGGAATTATGAGAGAATAGAAAGGATTGATACTTCTGTCGCCAGCAATAACACCCAACTCAAAATCTACAGGCCCCAGATTTAGTGGCACACTATCTTCTTTTGTCCCCAATTGGCCACCGGCCGGACCGTTGATTTTTTTGAAAACAAAGCTATCCTTCAGGCGATCTACCAACTCAGTTCCCTGATTGGGCGGACTTATCATCACCACTCTTCCAAGGTTGGGCAATTTGTGATGTTTTAGATAGTATCGGACTACGATACCGCCCATCGAATGAGTGACAAAGTCTATCTTTGATTTAGACATCTTGCTGTAGGGCTCGATTATCTCACTCAGAATTTCATCGACTAAGAATTCTATTGAATGTTTGGTTGAAGGATAGCTTATATTGACAACCTCGTAACCCCGGTCGGTAAGACTCTTTTCTATTTTCACCATTGAACGATTTGATCGAGCGAGCCCATGAAGCAACAGAACATAATGATTGGTTTCATTATCTGGACGATAATTGAGGCCTTGCTGATCTTGAGCGGAGACTGCGAGAACGAAAACAAAGATGGCGCATGCAACTCTTATCGAGGTTCTTCGCATAAGTTGTGTGCCTTGTTTATAGCTTATATCACTGGAAAAATTGGAGGTCAAGAAGGAAAAGGCAGCACTCCCCTATTGCTCTTTTCATAATTTTTATATTTATAACTCTATGATGACAATAAAAATAATATGGGGTGACACTTTGGGGAACGTCCCCTACCCAAAAAAATACTTGACAAGATATTGGTTGTATTTTACAATTGATGTATATTGAAACTGTTGGATGGAGCAACCAATGGATATAAGAAAAATTCGCGATTTTAGAAAAACATTGCGGGAATTCGAACGGTTGACAAATATTCAGCTCAGAAACTGCTGCACCGGAGTTTCCTTCGCCCAGTGCCATGTGCTTCTGGAAATCGAAGAAAAAGGCCAGACAACCACAGGAGAGCTTGCTCAAAATCTCAATCTTGATAAGAGCACTCTGAGCCGAACAATAGATGGGCTGGTTAATATCGGCCAGGCCAAACGTTTACCCCATCCCTCAGATCGAAGATATATTTTGATCGCACTAACGGAACAGGGAAAGGCCACCTGTGACGCGATCAATCGTGCCAGTGACGATTATTATAACCGTGTTTTAGAGCGTATTCCTGAGGAAGAACTGGAAACTGTCATTGAAAACTTTTCTCAACTCGTCCAGGCATTTTTGGATTATGAAAATCAATGCTCAGCAGAGGCCGCATGCTGTAATTCCGTCAATGACAATAAAAGGGGAAATTATCAATGAACAGTAAAAAATACTTTGAGAGTGTGGCCAGCCACTGGGATAAGATGCAAAAATCTTTTTTCGATGAAAATGTCCGAGAGAAAGCTTTTGAGATAGCTCAGACTCAACCGGGAAACCTTGCGGCTGATATTGGAGCCGGAACAGGATTCATTACCGAGGGGCTTGTCGCCAGAGGCCTTAAAGTCATTGCCATAGATCAATCTGCGGGCATGCTAAAAGTTTTGAAGAGCAAATTTATGTTAGGAGATAAAGTCGATTGCCGCGTTGGAGAGGCAGAAAAATTACCTATCGAAGATAATCGGGTCGATTACGTCTTTGCCAACATGTATCTCCATCATGTGAAAAGTCCGCCCAAGGCCATAAAAGAAATGGCAAGGATACTGAAACCTGGAGGCATGCTGGTTATCACTGACATTGATGAACATGAATTTGAGTTTCTAAAAACTGAACACCATGATCGCTGGATGGGCTTTAAAAGAAAAGACGTCGAGAAATGGCTCGATGAAGCAAACTTGATGGATGTAAGCGTCGATTGTATCGGAGAAACCTGCTGTGCGGAATCAAATAGCGGTTCAGAAAAAGCGAGCGTCAGCATATTCATTGCAACGGGAAAAAAATAATCATCTCATAAGGAGATTCAATTATGCAAAAATTCATCATTATCGTCGTTATAATCGTCTTTATTCTCTTATTGTTCTTCAGTTTGGGGCCAGCAGATCTAGGTCAGGCTATCAACCAGGAAGGGGCAGATCCTGGATCATTCGGGTTTGAAGAGAGCACAGTTGCTTTGGATTCTTCTGATTTTATGGAAGTGAGTCATCTAATCCTTCGAGGGCCAAACTGTAAAATCGGCAGGAAACTGGCAGAGGTCGCTCTCTCTGGCCACAAATCAGGTCAGGGTGTGGCCTTAAAGATTCTATTCCAGCAGAATACATAAACCGCGTGGATATACCCAGGTCTCAATCGATATTCTGTCGCCTAAATCATGGATAATATTATAATTAAGAGGTGATGAATGGCTAAATTAAAAATCCCCCCTAAACTCAGTATCGCTCTTGCTATCATAGCATTTGCGATCGCGGCAATCAGCTTCTTTGGAATCATTCTCAAAAATGATCTCGTCGGAAGGCTCATCTTCGGCGCTACCTGGACCTTTCTGGGTGTCGTTTGGTTGGGGCAATTCTTCCAAGCAAAAGCAAAAAGGGACGTTCCCTAAGGTGCCACCCTTCACATATTCAAAGATTCTCATCAACAAGACACAGAACAAGTTCAAAGATTCTTTTCAAGGAGGAAAAAAGACCAAGGTAATTTTTAGTATAAAAGCATAAAGTAGCCTGCCCTCTTTTTCATTTTTTTATCTCCTGTTTTCAACTGCAAAAGGGTACCACCTTAGGTAATATCCCCAAAATACCTTTGGGGAACTCTTCCAAAATTCAAAATTCACTAACTGCAAGTAAAGGATGGCACCTTAAGGAACGTCCCCAAAATTAATTTCTTTTTTTTATCTTCTTTTCCTAACCGCAAAGGGTGGCACTTTGGGGAACGTCCCCTTTTACTTTTAAAAAAAATAAAAATTTTTGTGGACTTAGCTCTATTTTTTATGAACAATTTGAAAGAGCAAAAAAATGAGAGAAAAAATATTTAAGTTATTGGCCAAATGGCACGCTTCACATCCATGGAGAATTTTTTTAGTCCTCGTGCTCATAACTTTCATTTTGGCGGGATTTGCTAGCCGACTAACAATTAAAATGCAATGGTCTGATCTTCTTCCAGAGGGTGATAAAAGGTCCGAACAATTCAACAGGATCATAGAAGAATTTGTCACATCCTCAAGTCTGGTTGTCGTCGTTCAAGGGGAAGAGGAACGCATCAAAGAATTTGCCGACGAGCTTGCCCCTCGAATTCGTCAATCGACCGATACAAACAAGAATGAATCCCTCCGCAAAAAGATCAACAAGCTCCAAAAAAAGATAGAAAGTCTGAAGAAAAAACCAAATAAAAATAAACAAATTAAGGAACTCGAAGACAAAATCAATTCGTTCCAAGCCAAGATTGACAGAAAGCTGTTTCAACGCGTGGATTATAAAGCTGAGCTCGACTTTCTTAAGAATCATGGATTGATGCTTGTCAAAGAAAGTGACCTGAAAAACCTCAAAGATACATTTCAAGATCCCAACTTAAACGGTCTGTTATATAACATCAATAACGCCATGGAGAAAGAGTATGTGGGACAGGAAGAATCTCTCTCGACTCGTGAAAAAGAGGACGGAGCATGGCAGTTTCTCGATGGCATCCAGACTTTTGTCCTCACCCTTCAGAAACTTGCCCGAGGCGAGGAGGCCTCAGAAACAGATCTTCATGCGGCTGCAGACAAGCTTCTCTTTGGCGAACCTTATTTCCTTTCCTACGATAAAAAAGCTCTCCTTGTAACCGCTATCCCTAATTTCTCGCTCATAGATCAGGGTCTTATAGTGACCGCTGCGGATACAGTCCAGGCGATTGTCGACAATCTCTTGAAGGACTACCCGGATGTAGAAGCAGGTCTTACAGGACTGATTGCCACAGAGCGCGATGAAAATGTCTACGCTTACCGGAGTATGGGCTATAGCACAGTGATTGCACTCATCGTCATTTTAGTCCTACTCATGATTTCCTTCAGGATGTGGGTAGCACCCATCTTTGCCGTCGTCAATCTTATCGTTGGACTGATTTGGGCAGTGGGAATCGTCTATCTCGTCGTTGGCTATCTCAATCTGATGACCGTCATGATGTCAATCATACTGCTTGGATTGGGCATTGATTTCTCGATACATCTTATCTCTGGATTCACCGAAAGGCGTGCTGCAGGGGAGAGCATTGGTGTGGCTATGGAAAAAACATTCCTGAAGAGCGGAAAAGGGATCGTCACAGGAGCCGTGACCACAGCCTTTGCCTTCATGGCCCTCATCATCAGTCATTCACGCGGGATGAAGGAAATGGGGATTGTCATCGGATCAGGCTTAATCGCTGTCCTTTTAACAACCATGCTCTTTCTTCCAGTTTTGTTAGTGTTTCGAGAACGAAGCGTGGACAGGAAGCGCGAGAAAAAGGGAATGCATGTAGTGAGGCGCGATATTTCCTTCCGATTTCTAGGGCGTACAACAGAATGGCTCAGCAGACACTATGTGTTCACTATTGTTTTCTCAATCCTCATCAGTGGACTTCTCATCTGGTCTGCCTTAAGGATCAAATTTGACCATAACTACTGGAACATGGAGCCAAAGGGGCTTAAATCCATCGCTCTTTTTGACACCATTCAGGAGAAATTTGATTTGAGCATGGACTATGCCCTTCTCTGTGCCGACGATATCGAGGAGTCGCGTGAATTAGCAGAAAAATATCGAGAAATGGGGACTGTGGCTCTCACTGATGACATTTCCCTCTATCTTCCTTCCCAAGAGCAGCAGGAAAAGAGAATCCCGCATATTTCCGAAGTGCGGGAAATGATACAGTCTGCTTCGATCAAAGAACGGATTCTCCCAGACGAATTGCCAGCTCTTAGCCAAGAAATCGAGCGGTTGGAGATGAATGTCATAGAAATTCAGGATATGGCCTTTCTCGGAGGACAGGATAAGGTGGATAACAAATGCAAAAAGATTGTGGGAGATCCTGAAATAGCAGACTCCAGAAATATCATTCGTGAATTGCAGGAAATCATAGCCGAAGATAATCCAAAAGTGGTTGAGGGCTTGTCAAGGTTTCAAGAGATTTTTTCTCCCTATTTCAAAGATTCCGTTATCGCCATGAGTTCTACAGACTCCATTCATTTTGATGAATTGCCTCAAACGATTTTAGANNCCTGCCGCTAACCTCTGGTTCGATGTAAAGGTTCTCGATCGCTTCGTTGATGATATGGAAAGGTTGAGTGATAAGGTCACAGGAGTCCCCTCCGTATTCCGGGCACTCATTAGAGTTATTGGTGAAGATGGCAGGAATGCTGCCCTGCTGACTCTCCTGGTTGTCTTTCTCTTATTGTGTTTAGACTTCTTCAATCCTCGTCATGCGCTAATAGCCATGATTCCCCTGGCGTTTGGCATATTCTGGATGGTGGGTCTTATGTATCTGACAGGAATGATGCTGACAATAATGAATGTTATGTGTCTTCCCATAATCATCGGTATCGGCATCGATGATGGAGTGCATATCATGCATCGATGGAGAAGCGAAGGAAAAAGTCAAATAAGGACTGTCTTTTCAAGCACTGGAAAAGCGATCTTTCTCACTTCGTTGACCACAATGCTGGCCTTTGGATCCATGGTCTTTTCGGTCTTCCGAGGTTTTGCCTCTTTTGGAGGAGCCATGTTCTTGGGTGTCGGAGCCTGCTTCCTGACAACCGTCATCATTTTGCCAGGCATTTTTGGATTGATCCACAGAAGAATAAAAAAATAGACTAGTATAACCGCAATTGATACTGTTACCTTATCATAGAAAGCATGGCTATTCTCTGTCACGAGCAGAATGTGGCGATATTTTCCAGAGTGGATGCCCATCATCTCTTTTATCGAAGACCATAAGGCCATCGATATGATCATCAGCACATTAAGCTTGGATTATTGCTTATCTTTTTTGAAACCTTCAATATATCCAAAATAGAAAAAAAACTTTTTTTGGCTCAAAACGTCTTTACAGAGTGAGTCCACATTATTTAATATTTCTTTCTCAACGAGAAAAAATGAAAGGAGGAGCAAAGTGAAAGAAATTAAAATGAGAAAAGCATTCCCAATCATTGTGATATGTCTGATCGCATCTGCAAGTTTGAATCTGGCCCAGGAAAATGTGCCCTTGAAAACTGATGTTGAAAAACAGACATTCATTTCCGAACTCGAAGAAGTGGTTCCTGAGTTGATGGAGAAAGCCTGCATTCCCGGACTTTCCATCGCGGTGATTAGAAATGGAGAAATCCTCTGGTTCCGTGGATTTGGAGTTAGAAACATAAAAACCAATGAGCCTGTGACAGAAAACACAGTATTTGAAGCCGCTTCTCTCACCAAACCATTTTTTGCTTATTTTGTCATGAAAATGGTTGAGAGCGGCGACTTAGACCTTGATACTCCGTTAATAAAGTACGCTCCGAAAGAATATATCGAAGAGAAATACATACGGCACCCTATGGATGTGGAGGGATTCCGTCTCGATTGGTTCGAAAGAATAACCGCCCGCATGGTGTTGAGCCATTCTTCTGGATTGCCCCATGGCGAGCCGCGTAATCCCCTTCCTATATTTTTTGAACCCGGAACAAAATACAAATACTCGGCTGATGGCTATGAGTATCTTCAGCGAATTGTAGAGTATCTCAAGGGGAAACCGCTTCATGAGATTATGAAAGAAATGGTGATCGATCCCTTGGGAATGAAAGACAGCTCTATGGTCTGGCAGGAAATTTATGAAGCCCAATCTGCAGTGGGTCATAATACATTCAATGATACATCTGGCGAATTCAGAAAGAGAACTCAAGCTCATGCTGGGGCCAGCCTTTATACAACAGCTGCTGATTATGCCCGTTTTATAATAGCCATGATAAATGATGTCGGGCTGAAGAAAGAAACTATAAAGAAAATGCTCACCTCTCAGATTGAAGTCGAAAAGAATGTTTCATGGGGCCTTGGTTTCGGTCTAGGGCGCACAGAGAATGGTGATACTTTCTGGCAGTGGGGTGATTACGGCATTTTCAGAAATTATGCCGTTGCTTATAAGAAGCAGAAAATAGGAGTTGTCTACTTAACCAACAGTAATAATGGCTTGAGCATTGGCCAGGAGATCGTAAATTATACAATGGGGGGAGGAAAAGACCCCGGCCTAGTCTATCTGGATTATGACCATTATAATTCACCTCAGAAGAAGCTTGTCAGGGCAATACAATTGAAGGGCATTGAGGAAGCAGTCCGTTTATTCCACGAATTAAAGAAAAAATCCCCTGAGATCGTAGATGAAAGAGGTATAAATAGAATTGGATATACCTTGTTGAACACGGGGAGGATAACCGAGGCCATTGAAGTTTTTAAAGTAAATGTTGATGCTTTTCCGGAGTCAGCGAATGTCTATGACAGTTTGGCCGAAGCCTATATGAAAAACGGAGATGATAGACTGTCCATAGAATTTTATGAAAAGACTTTGGAGATGGCTGCGAAAGATACCACAGCAGACAAAGAATTCTTAGAGCGCCTGGAGAAGGGTGCCCTGGAAAAACTGGAGAGACTTAAAAAGAGAATGAAAAGAAGGATGAGCCAGGAAGAAGCTGAAAAAAGATATGCAGAATTTGTTGGAGCCTGGAAACTCGAAGTTAAAGGCTATGGATTGTGGGTCTTAAAAATCTACATCGATGACGGATTACTCTGGGGAATTCCTGAGGGTGATACAATTTATAATAAAGTGGAATTTATACCGGTTGAAGGGAAAGAGTTTGAATTTAAGGTTGATTCTCCTCAACTGGGCATGTTTGAATGGGAGTTTTTAAAGGATGATGAAGGGAAAGTCACCAAATGCAGATTCGATTTGGAAAGTCAGGGTTTAAAAGGTTTTGGGATCAAGAAACTCTGAAAACAGATGATATTCAAGTTTCGCTGCTTCGAAAAGAGCGTCTGTGTCCCTTTTTCTGAACTCAGCGATTTTTTGCAGAATATCCATGTAACCTTTTTTCACAATTGCCACTTTGGAACGAACCTTTTTGAGCAACAAAACAAGGTTATATGCTCTGCGGAAAAGGTGAGCCGACTCGCGGAAAGCAATGACAGCGCTTCTTTTCCCTATCTTTTTCCAGTCAAAGTGTCACTTTTTTATGAGGCTAATATATGTTTGACAATATCCTCAAAGTTGTATTTGTAATCGGCTTTATAGCGGGATTCTTTGTCCGGACAATTTGTGTAATCCGTGTGCCCCGCTGGTGGAGATCCAAACAGAAAGTTGCCGATGACCGCGTTATGTGGAGGGAAAAACTGCTGATGATTCCTCTTTTTTTCGGGATGCAAGTCATTCCGCTTGTCTATGTTTTCTCATCCTGGTTGGACTTTGTGGATTACCATTTGCCCCTATGGGCGAACTGGGTGACTGGGATAACAGGTGGGGCAGTTTTTGCTCTCGCTTTATGGTTGCTCTGGAGATCTCACGTTGACCTTGGGCAGAATTTCTCACCAGAACTGAAACTCAGGAAAGAACATACACTGGTAACCGATGGAATCTTTCGGCTCATCCGGCATCCGATGTACACGGCTCACTTGCTATGGGCAATCGCTCAAGTTCTGTTGCTTCACAACTGGATCGCGGGTTTTTCCTTTCTGGTGACTTTTTATCCCTTCTACTTGTTGAGAGTCCCGCGCGAAGAACGAATGATGCTTGAAAACTTTGGCAAGGAATACAGCCTGTATATGAACAGAACAGGCCGCCTCCTCCCCCGCTATCGGCCTTAAATTACTTATGAACTGGCTACTTCACCTGGCTTCTGTCTACAAGGTGAATTTCTCCCAATCCCAATTCTCGTATTCCGGGCTCGATCTTTTCTCGGTCCCCCACAACAACAACAAGAAGGGCCTCAGGATGGATGTATTTCTTGGCAATTTGTGTGGTTATTTCGCCACTGACCTCGTTCAATTTCGTGAGATATTCTCTCCATTGATTCTGTGGAAGATCATAAGAATAAATCACACTCATCTGATCTGCGATCCCAGAAAATGTCTGGAATCTCCGTGGGAAACTCTTCACAAGGTTATCTTTACTGGCCTTGAGCTCATCTCCTACCAGCGGACGTGGTCCTGTGATATCGCGCAATTCCTTGACGATTTCATATATGGATTCTTTTGTATATTTCGACTGCACTTGTGTGTAACTAAGGAAAGGGCCGGTTCCCCGACGCGTTGAGAATACTGAAAAGGCTCCGTATGTGTATGCTTTTTCTTCACGAAGATTGGTATTCAATCGGCTTGTAAACATGTTGCCTAAAGCATTATTAAGGACCTGACAGGAAATAAAATCAGGGCTTTTGCGCTTCAGCCCGAGATTGCCGATCACAATTACGCTTTGTGCAGCACCTGGCTTGTCTAAAATATATATCTGGATGGATTTAAGGGCTTCTGGCTCGGCCACTTCGCCCATTTCCACTCTTCGCTTTTTCCATGACCCAAAGGCCTTTTCGATTTTAGCCTTGGCATCTCTCATGGTTATGTCACCTGCGATCACAATAGCAGCATTATCTGGAGAATAGTTAGCCTCATAATAATTGACAAGATCGCTCCTGGATATGGCATTAATGGATTCGACAGTTCCTGATCCAGTATACGGTTGGGCGTAGGGATGCCCTTCACCAAACAGTGTTCTGTAAAATAATTTAATGGCAGAAGGAAACGGCTGTCTAGATTCTTGCTGAATACGGCCGAGGTAGAGCTTTTTTATCCTCTGTAACTCTTTTTCAGGAAATGTTGGATTAAGAACGACATCAACCATTATATCAAGTCCCTGATCAAGTTTATTTTTTAGAATATTGAGGTTGACAAATGAGCCATCGAATCCACTGCTTGTATTCAAAAATGCCCCAAGAGCTTTGACTTCTTCAGCAATTTGCAATGCTGTTTTCGATTTTGTCCCTTCATTCAAAAGATCAGCAGTCAGAGAGGCAGTACTGGGCTTATCTACCGGATCAGCTGCCCAACCACTTTTCAGGACAAGATTAACCTGCAATAAGGGAAGCTTATGGTCTTCTACCAAATAGAGCTTAAGTCCGTTTGACAATGTTGCTGTCTGAATCTCAGGCGGAGAAAAAGACGGCTCTGGCAGCGGTTGCGGTTCTATTGTCCGATCCAGCTCATCTTTGGCCGCGACTAAATCTCCTTGGGGCAGAAAATAGACGATCACTCGCTCGTCTAACTCGAGATATTTTTTGGCATAGCCGCGGATCTCATCCTTAGTGACTTTAGAATATCTGTCTAAATCCTGCTGGAAATTACCGGGATCACCCAGATAGACGTTGTATAGATTTAAGGTGTCCGCTTTTCCGCCAAAACCGCCAATTCTTTGCAGCCTTCGGATAAAAGAGGCTTCCCAGTTGACTTTTGCCTGCATGAGTTCTTCATCGGTAATGCTTTCTGCTAGAATCTTTTTCAACTCTGTATCGATGGCCTTTTCAACTTCTTCAAGTGTATGTCCTTTCCTCGCTGTAGCAATGATATTAAATATGCTGCCTAATTCTCTTGATTCCTGATAAGCTGAAACATCCTGGGCGATCTGCTGTTCGTAGACAAGAGCCTTGTAGAGCCGCGAATTTTTACCAGAAGAAAGAATATTGGCCAGCAAATCAAAAACAGAATCTCCTGGCGCAAAAAAAGCAGGTGTATGCCACGCCATATAAAGGCGTGGCAGCTCGATTTTGTCAGTGACAACGGTCCGTTTGACTCCATCTAGATCAGGGATCCATTGTTTTATCCTCTCCAAGGGTGGTCCGGATGGAATAGAACCAAAATGTTTCTCCACAATTTTCTTAGCCAAGATAGAATCAAAATCACCTGCAATGCACAGGGAGGCGTTATTCGGAGTGTAATAATTCTTAAAGAATTCTTTGACATCTTCCAGAGTAGCTGCTGAAAGATCCTCCATGCTCCCGATGACTTCCCATGAATAGGGATGATCATCCGGATACAACATCTTCATCAGAATCTCATTTGCTCTCCCGTAAGGCTGATTATCTATGGCCTGTCTTTTTTCGTTTTGCACGACCCCACGCTGTATATCCAGCTTTTTCTCCGTCATCGTTGGAAGCAAATATCCCATGCGGTCTGCTTCGAGCCAGAGCCCCATTTCTAGATAATTGCTCGGCAAGTTTTCCCAGTAATTTGTTCTATCCTCGGATGTGGATCCGTTACTGGTTCCACCGATTTTTTCTAAAGGCCTGTCAAAATGGGGTATATGTTCAGATCCTTCAAACATAAGATGTTCAAATAAGTGAGCAAATCCGGTCCTGCCCTTTTTCTCGTTTTTTGATCCGACATGAAACCAGATATTCACCGTAATCATCGGAATTGAATGATCTTCATGAAGAATGACGTCAAGTCCATTTGGAAGCTCATACTTCTCGAATTTGATGTCTGGAAGCTTTAGCTCGGCGGCCAGTTGTGAGGCAAAGAACACAAACGCGAAAAAGCAAAAAAGAGTGATCCAAAAAACTTTATTCCTTGCATGTAATCTATTCATTTAAACTCTCCTTTCCATTTGAATCTGATTAGCAAGCATTTTACGAAAATAATTTGTATTTCCTCTCTCTTTTTATACGTCTTTTCTATTCATAAAGTTTGTTTTATTATCATTATGGCGAAGGTTTCAGAGTCGTCTCTGGAAACAAAATTAAAAAACGAATTTATTCAAGCTTTTTCCAAGTAATGTCCACCTTTGGCTTCAATTATTTTAAGCCAGACCGCAAAAATAAACCCAAGAATGCCCAAACTAGCAAACATAATCATTGCCGGATTATAGCTTCCCAACGTATCACGGATTCTGCCCACGGCAAGGGGAAAAATAAAGAGACCAATATTTTGAATCATGGCGATCAGGCCATATGCGGTTCCCAACTGTTTCTCCTTGACCATTAAAGGGATAGCGGGCCAGAGTGCAGCCGGAACCAGAGAGAATGATAGGCCGAGAACGATCATAGGAATGATTGGAGGAATATTAGTGTAAGCCATCGAGACATGACAGGGAATCATGGCCAGAGAGCCAATGATCATCATGGTGGCTCGTTTTCCAATGCGGTCAACGATGGCACCAAAAATCCAGGTCGAAAACATGGAGATGAGAATAATTGTCCCCGCCAATCGACCAGCCGGGATATTTTCCATGCCATACCGCTCAACAAAAAAATCGGTAGCTGCTGCCTGAAACGGAAATATGGCAGAATAGTATGTGACACAAAGCAAACTGATGACCCAGAATGCCAAGGGCAATCTGAAGGCCTCGCGCAGGTGAAATTCTTCCTTATCCTCTTCTTTTTCGACAAAGGAGACATATCTTTTTCTCTCTCCATGTTTATCAAGGAATCCATAGCCAACAGTGGCGACAAGGCCGATAATGTTAATCCCGGCCACTATCCATAATGCATCTCCCAGGGTAAAATTTTCTGCAATCCAAGGCAGGACAAAAAAGGCCGCATACGTTCCCGCTCTCATAAGAAAAAGATTAACCCCAAAAGCGAGGGCTAATCCCCTGTCTTTGAACCATTTGGCCAAGATTTTATTTAAAACGACATAATAGCTTTCTGCTCCGATCCCAAAAAAGAACCTTCCCGCGATCATGATCCAATAATTTTGAGTGGCCGTCAGCACTGTCCCCGCAGTAAAAAGGGCCGTAAAAAGGATAGCCGACTTCCTTACGCCTAATTTATCAGCAAGAATTCCGCCCAGAACAACAAATATTATGACCGGGACAGAATAGATACTGTAGAGCCAATAAACCTGGGTGGCTGACAGGTTTAATTCACTTTTTAATAATGGGGTCAATGGTCCGATACAGTCGTAGGCAAAGTAACTTGCCATGGCAGCAAGACTGATCAGGACCAACGCTAAATAGGCAAGAAGATAAATATATGCTTTGGGGATTTTTGAAGGAGATGGAGGGATTGTTGGATTGTCTTCTTTGAGCCAGCTCACTTTTTCTCCTTATCTTTGATTTTTAGATTTTAAATTTCTAAGGAGATATATCACAATAATAGGGCAAGTTCAATCATTTTAGTTTTAGGGGACGTTCCCCAAAGTATCACCCTATTAGCCAGCAGATACTTAGAAGGCTTTACCCAGAGAGCCACTCAAAACGCACGCCTAAAGGAATGTGTTTTAGGCGTCATTTACAGATTGCCACCTTATAAACTTGCATTCCCGAGCACAAGTTCCAATTAAAATAGACCACACGCAACACTGAATAGTAAGACACCCTATGAGAAATTTAGAGGTAAGGTTAAGTTTTATAATTAAACAACGATGTTCAGTCCCACAGTTTTTTTTGAATAAATCCCCAATATCTCGCCAATTTCATAAATAGTTCACAGCTTTAAACTTCTTCTTAAATCTAGACTGTTTAGCTTGTTGCTGCACTTTAAATCTTGTGTAGGCTGTGATAGAATAGGGCTAAATTTGCCAAGAGGACAGAAATAATAAAGCCTACTGCTTCACCCATCTCAAGTTTAGCGCATAGATCGTAAAGATTCAAAGGTACTATTGGATAAAATATAGATATATCGAGGGAAGACAAGCGTTTGAATTTGCGAAGGATAAGAAATTATGGGAAAATGTTTTTTATACTTCCTACTCTACTTAAATTGAAAAATTCCATTTAAAAAAACGAGAGATGCCATGGCGATAAATTACAAATCTCT
>JABAOF010012641.1_pt5 | contig 16058 bp, 3 predicted proteins | sample 7062171 | NCBI WGS metagenome assembly JABAOF01 (sample SAMN14538628, study PRJNA623070) | marine sediment metagenome | biome: marine biome [ENVO:00000428]; feature: marine pelagic biome [ENVO:01000023]; material: deep marine sediment [ENVO:00002113] | place: India: Gulf of Khambhat ...
TGTCTCTTCTTCTCTCTTTGCCCTCTCCAGTTCAAGCTCCTCTATTCTCTTCTTGAGTTCCCCTTCTACTCTGTTCTTCTGTTCTTCTTTAGCCCTGAGCTCCTCCTCGCTCTCAGACTTGAATTCCTCAAATTCTTTATCTTTATTCTCTAACTTCGCCCTGCCTCTCTTTCCCTCAAGTTCCAGCTCTCCCGTTATCTCCCTCAGCCTCTCTTCCAGTTTAGCTATCCTACTTCTTAAACTGCTCTCAACCTCTACTTTCTCTGTTTCTTTCTCCCGCAGTCTCGTCTCCCAGGATCTCTTCTGGAACTCCAAAGTATCAGCCACGGTCTCTTTCTCTACTTTTTGCTTCCTCAACTCCTGTTCCAGGCGGGCCTTTTCATCTTCTATTTCTGTCTTTTCCGCTTTTAATTTTGCTTCCCATTCTGCTTTTTGCAATTCTAGGTCGCTGTTGAGCCGGGAAATCTCATTCTTCGCTGAAGCTTCAAATTCTTGAGCAATTCTTTTCTGCTCTTGCAATTCCCGTTCAATTTTCTCTCTATCTTCTTTTAGTTTTTGGATCTCCTTTTCCCGATCCGACTTCTCCAGAATTTCCCCCAGTGCTTTCTCCATCTTCACCGCTGCTTTCTCTTCCTCCTTAATCCTGAGAGTCTGCTCCCAAATCTTCTTTCTCTCCTCTTGAAGCTGCCTCTCTAACTCTTTCAATCGTGCTTCCGCCCGTTCCCTATCCTGTTTGATTTCTCTTTCCTGCTTATCCCGCTCAGTTTTCTCCTTTGCTTCCTTCTCTGTAAGCTCTGCTCTCATTGCCCTGTTCTCTGCTTCCAGTTTTCTTAAAGTCTCTTCCCATTTTGCTTTCTCTTTTTCTATTAGTCCTTTTGAATCGCTGGAGATTTTTCCTTTTTCTTTGCGGGAGGGGGGTGGGGATGGCGGTGCGGGTCCACCAGAGAAAGGTGGTAAAGGAGGTGGCGGAGGAACTATATTATCTTTATCTTTTTTATCACGCTCTGCCATTATTCTTATATTCCTTCAACAATAATTCCCACACATACACCTGCTTTCATGAGAACTTCAGTCGTTACTTTCGATTATTTAACCACTCACTAAGTTCTCGATTGTCCGGGTTGAGTTCCAGGGCTTTCTTGTATGCCTGGACTGCTTCCTCTTCCATTCCTTGATTATAATAGCAACTTCCCAAATACTGGTATGTTTGCCATATCCTGTCATTGTACTGGAGACTCGTCTTAAATTCTCTAATAGCTTCTTCGTATCTGCCAGCTTTAGATGCTTCCATTCCCGCATTATAATGCTCAAATGCCTTCTCGTTATCTGTCTTTTCACTTGCCTTGCTTTTCGTAATAGGTTGCACGGCTTCTTCAGGCTCCTCCTCAAGTCTCTTCCTGATTGTCTCTTCCTCAATAATTTTCTTAATATCCTGTAACTCTTCTATTTTTTCAATTTCACCCCTTCTTTTTCTTCCCTTAAGCTCAATTTTGCCTTCCCTCTCCAGTTTGAGAATTAAATCTACCATCTTCTGTTGTTGCTCTTCAATTGCCTGGATTGTTACTGGTTTACCGAATTCCATCTCCTCTTTCAAAAGAGCAGCACCTCCTGCCGACATATTCTCCATAATTCTGGACTTGACTTCCTCGCTGGCTCTCCTCAGGGCTATGGCTAAATCGCCAGTATTTATCTCCCCTAAAATTATGCGTAGTTGAGAATTATCTATTGTGGTGACTTGCTCAAAAGAGAAAGTCAAATCTTTTATCTTCTTTGCCAGTTTGGGATTCTTTTTTTCCAGTGCCTTTAAAATATTTTCTTTTGAATTCTTATCCAATCTGTCGAATATCTCCACAAACTCATCTACCCCACCTTTAAGCAGGTCGATCTTTTCTCTAATATTCTTCTCTACCCTGTTCACAATCTTTTCATCCATCTGTTTGACCATGGTCAGATTCAAAGCAACTCTTAACTGGAGTTCCGATGATAATGAACACAACACTTTTGCTGCCTGGTCTGGAGTTAGATAACTCAAAATTAAAGCCATTCCTTCTGGAGGTTCATTCTTAATCAAATATAAGAGCCGTTTTAGATTGCTCTCTTTAACAAAGCGGAAGGTTTGTGGAATTTCTCCCTCTTCTCCCTCTACTTCCCCGCTCGTTTTCCCCTCCGCTCTTTGCGGAAATCCCTGTTCTACAGTGACCAGACCGGCAGCCGCTCCTCCTCCCAGGGCTGAGGAACTGGCGGATTCTATTTCAGTCCTGGCACCCTTCAATTCCTTCATAGTGTTCAGGAGATTCTGGAAGAAAGTCTTCAGAGGCCCGAAAAGGAACATAAAAAGGGTAACAGTTATTAGTATGCCAATTATGACCCAATAGGTCTGTGGCTTGAAAATGAAACTCCACCAAGGGGTGGCCGGGATGAAGGAGACTCTTCTTATTATCAATCGGTCTCCTCGTTTAGGTTCCAAATTCAAAAGGTCAGTTACCACACTTTGTACAGTCTCCACTAAGGCGTCCGAGACTTTGCGGTCAATTATGAGGGTAGTAGTTATTCTCTTGATGAAAGAGGGCGGTAGTTTTACAATGCTTTCTACTCTCTTCTTCATGCCTGCAGCTTCTTTTTTTGCCTCTGAGGTGGGAGCAACTTCTTCCCCGCGTTCGAGCACGCTCTTCTTTAGCGGTATGCCCGGCAGGAGTTCCTTTACCTTCGGCGGTGTACCAGGCCCTCTATCCTTCGCCTTCCCCTTCTCTTCCTCTTCTTTAGACTTCTGCTCGGCCCAGGTCTCTATCTCGGTCATCGACCTTTCTACATTCGGCTCAATGGCAATTACTACTCTGGCTCTGTTGGGTCCTAAAATTTTAGTAAGAACGGACTGTACACGCTCTTCCAAAGTCTTTTCTACCATTAACTGGGTAGCTACAACTTCAGAATATTCTATTGCTTCACATTTTTGCCCAAGAACTAAAAATGACAAGATTATTAATAATCCCATGGACATAAATTTTCTCATCGAAAATCTCCTTTATTTCTTCTCTTTGGGAGGTTCCCAGCCTTTCTTTTGCATTTCTTCTAAATACTCCAGTTCCCTATCTTCAGGGTAGCCCCTCTCCTCCCATCTATCGAGAAATTCCTTCAAAGATCTATCAGCAGGATTCATCTGTAAAGATTTTTCCCAGGCGTTTTTAGCTTTTTCTCTCTGTCCCATAGCGAAGAATGCCGAACCTATACGCTTATAGGCCAACGCATTATTCGGCTCAAGGGTGAGAACATCCTGCGCCTCCCTGATAGTCATGTCATACTTGCCTTCATAGAAATAGTTAAGAGCGTTATACAACTTCTGGTCTACTAAGCTCATTCCCGGAGTTATATCTTCTATCAAATCGACTCCTTCCACTCTGGCGATCGTCTTCAGCAGCCTATCCACTTCTCTATCTTCTGGTTCCATAGATGAGAGATAACGAAGAGCATTTATTGTCAGCTTTATATCGCCATCCAAATACGAGAGAACAGCCTGTTTGATCAGTTTGGCACGTTTGGTCTCTTGTACCTCTTTAGGTATTATCTTGGCCACCCTTTCCAATTTCGCCAGTTTGCTCTTGGCTTCTATATTCTTAGGGTCAAGCGATAGGGATATGGTCAGCTTCTCCACCGCTCTCTGGTAGAGCCCTCTCTCATAGGCGGCTACTGCTTCTTTATAATGTTCCAGGGCCATAGTTTCGCTGGCAGCAGTGATCGACGGGCCAAACTTCCAGCTCGCTGAAAGTCTATGAGAACCGCCCAGGTCATGGGTGGCAAAGGCATAGTCGAGTCCATAATCTCTGTACCTGACTCCAAAACCAACAGTGAACTCCTCGGGGTCTAAACCCAACCTGACAGCCAAATACTGGAAAGCCCAGTATTCTGCACCGAAATGGTAACTTAGAGGAGCTCTGCTTTTCTCTAAATCTACAACCAGGACTAATCTATCCCTCAATAATTTATAGTTACAACCGAATCTTAAGGTCAAGGGTAGTTTATCCTCTGTTTCTGCCCCCGTCCTCAAGCCTATCAGATTCCGTAAATTGAGACCCGCCTGCAGATGTTCCAACATTGGCGATTTATACATTGCCCCTATATCCACAGTAAAATTCCCGTTCTTATGGTCATCTAAACTATGGGTCACGTACTTAATACTGGCACCGAGGGCTAGAACATCCACAATCTGTTTCCCGTAACTTGCTCCCAGAGCTGTTTGAGAATCTGAGAATTCATGGGTGGGCTCATTATTAATATCTCGACCATCAAACTTTCCCGAATAGAGCCGGGTAATCGACCCTCCCACTGTTCCGATACCAGTAATCGGGTGAACATAACTGATAAAGTCGTATATTGTGTCCGCCCAGAGAATGGCATGTAGGGCAGTAATCTCTTTCCTATCTATTTGTGCTAACCCCGCTGGATTCCAGTAAGTAGCCGAAGCATCATCGGCAATAGAGACAAACGCTTTACCCATTCCCAAGGAGCGAGCGCCCGCACCCCAGGAAAGGAAAGCGCCAGGCTGACCACCGGAGGCTTTGCACCAGGCTACTTGTGGTATAGTAGAAAGCACTATACCAAAAATGATTATTGCAAATATTAAATTGTATTTCTTTCCCTGTCGACCCATTGGCGAGCTCCTGTAAAGCTCAGCCGCTGGGTTGCCTCAAAAAGAAAGCCGAATTATCCACCAAACCGGATAATTCGGCTATCAGTTACCGACCTGAGGAAAAAGACTCTTCCTCAGCCCTTCTAATCTTCGGCAACCCGGCTAGCCGAATCGGCCCCGTGGCTTTGCGTCCTCCGATTACTCGGAGTTTGCCCTTATCGGACTAGTTTACTATATTCAATTTCCAATTTAATATTACCACAAAACCGTCTGTTTGTCAACCGCTTTTTGCCCCGATGAATCGGGACTTACAAATCTTCATTTTTATTAGCGGATTACGCCAATCTTCCTGATTACCTGCACTGTGCGGTCTTCACTCTTTGGTGCCGTACTATCCTCAACATCAACAGTAATCCGGCAGATATAACCACCCTTGGCCACCTTATCTCCCATTTCGTTTCTCAGATACCAGACCCACTGATTCGGTCCTTGAGACCCTTGCTCGCTACCTGGGTTGAATTCCTCATTCAGAACCAGATAACCGAGTAGATCGTAAATCGTTATGGTCACCTTAGCATCATATTTGAGAGTATAGGTAATTGTTGTATCGTCACCCCGGGCTGGATTCGGGTAATTAGAGATTTGCGAAATTATATCCTTAGGAAGTCCGGTAACTGCAGGGCTAGAAGCATCGGACCACCCACTCCAGCTCCCTGCGCCATTTTTAGCGCGCACGCGGTAGTAGTAGAAGTGTCCTTGCTCTTTGCCAGTTATTGCATAATTCTGGCTGTCTCCGGGAATGGCGCTACTTATCGTGTTCCACACAGGCGATGTGTCCACCTTCTCCTGTAACTCATAAGCCACAACACCCGACTCTGGATCCTGAGCGAAGTTCCAGTGGACGTTATAAGAGGTGGCTCCTGTTTCAGCTGCTATTTCAGCCACTGGTGCATCAACGGTAGTAGGAGCCGTGATGTCTACTCTAAATTGCCTATAACCCGGATCGCTGAACAGGGTCACTTCTCCACTCACGCTGCGAGTTATGACCGAGAAGTAGTAGATGGGGCCGGAATCCTGTGGATTGTACTGCTGCAGGCTCATTCCCGAAACCAGGGTTTCATACTTATCTCCCGCAGAGAGCCACTGGTTATTTGTCTTGTCCGCTCCCCCGGGCGCTGATCCCACAGCACAAATGCTTTCCACAACTCCTAAAGGAGAGGTAGATTCCCATTCTGCTGACATCTTGGAAGCATCATTTGTCCACTCATCGGCATACACTACAGGAGTTGTGGGAGTACGATAGTCCCTCACTCTGGTAATAGAAGTCTGGATGGGAGTAGTGTAGTTTCTCTGAATAGTGGTTGGCTTGACGTCTATGAAATCTTCAGTAGTCAGTTGCAACAGAATCTTATTTCCTGGATCTGCTGTATCGCTTATATCCAATGCCACAAAATAGTAAGTAGTGGTGGGCATAATCAGTTCAGGCTGAATCCCTGGCGCGGTATCGCCGTCGATGGCGAGGTTTGCTATTCCTCCACTGAAACTACCCGTGCCTATTAAAACGTCTGTCCCAGAGGTGAAAACTCCATCTCCATCCGCATCACGATAGAGCTTGACTAAAGCGAAGTCGCTATCTTGAGCTGTATCTATCTCCTCCACTGTAAGAATATTCCACTCTGCCCTGTTGGCATTTACCGATAGAGCGAGTTTCTGCATTATCACGTCTTCCTCCATCTGCCTTGCTCCTCCAGGAGCTAAGTCTTGAGCTACCAGGTTCAATTCCAGAGTCTTCACCGCAACCTTTGGTGACTCGAAGGGGAATTGCCCAATAGGTGTAGTCACGTCCCAGTAGCCAGGCCCCAGGTCTTCACTGACCGGGTTATCCACATTATTCGGCGGAACGGGGAAGAAGAAGCAGGCAGGGCCGTCGAACATTGCTCCTACCTGCTCATTCAGCGTAGCATCCACTGCTACATCGTAAACGAGGAAATACATTTGAGGAGAAGTGCCTATTACCTGGGGAGTGCCAAAGTAGACATTGACTGCCTGGTCAGTAAATGCATAAGTCATAGTGGAGATGGATACCTCTACGTCAGAGGTTGCACTGAACAGTCCATTGTTATCCAGGTCACGATATATCCTTACTCTCTCCACGTCTACATCCCGACTCAACGGGGTTCCCGTCCTTCTCACCTTCGCTCCTGTCCATAATGCACTGGACTGGTTGGTTTTCAGAGTGAACTTGTGTATGGGTACGTTCTGCGCACCCTGCACAACCTGTGTGGGAGTCTGGGTCGATTCCAAAGGAGTTACGGTAATGGCGTCTGCGTACTCGTTGACTATTAGATTTGTAGTAGCAAAACTTGTTGGCCTCACTATGTCTACACCCTGAACCGTAAAGTAAGTTGAGGAGGAAATGGCGATACCAATAGATTTGCCCACCTGAGCAAGTTGATAGACGTCCAGAATCACAAAGTACGACCTGGGCGTAGTGCCGATAATCTCAGGCTGGAGGAGAGTAATATCAGCCAATGTATCAATAAAGGTATTAACTCCGGTGGTGATAAGACTATCATTGGAGGGATTGAATGTTCCTTCATAGGGAGCCTCATCCCGGTAAATCTTAACTGTAGACACGTCGCTATCTGTGCCCGTGCCTGTGCGTTCTACTCTCAGTTTACTCCAGATAATCGTATTCTCATTACTGGACAGAATCATCTTTAACATGCCCACATTCTTCTCTCCCTGGATTAATGGCACAGCAGCGCCACTTATGTCAGTAAAGCTGGTGATGAGTTCATCTCTCGTGGGCTCGATTTCGATCTCAGTAGATTGAATGGGGAACGTTCCCTGGACAATGTGGGGTGAAAGCTGATAGATATCGTTGGCAGTGTCTATCTTCAGTCCTGCCAGTGCATTGGGAGTGGCGCTTCCCGATAGTGAGAAAGTGAGGAAGTAGTACTGGGTAGAATCGAAGACATACTGGGTGGTGGGGAACTGAATGGATACATCCGTGCCGGTAAAGGTGGCAGTAGCCACAAGGACATCCATTCCGTCCAGAATCGTGTTGGCATTGTTGTCTCTCCAGACTTTCACCTCGGTAATATCTGTATATAGCCCTGTGCCGGTGAGGATAAGCCTCAGTCCATCCCATCCCACACCCACTGGATAAGGAGAATTGGAAATCATATCCAGCGAGAGCATCCAGATATCTTTATCGTTCTGGAAGAAGTATTTTTCCACGCCTGCTCCAGCAAGGTGAGAGGTTGCTTGACTGCCGGAAGCGCCTCTGGTCACGCCTTCAAAAGTAGTGCCGGTCTTTCCAGTATATCTTATAATCTCATTATCAATCTTTATATACCCGGCGGATAAGAAACTGAGAGTAGAATCTACGGGAATCACCGTATCTGTCGAGCCTATTGCACTGAAAAGCGTTGTGGAAACTCCTGCATAGTCGACGCCGTTGACTGTGAGAGTCCGTGGTTTAGGATATATCTGGAGAAGAGTGGAACTGGCGGGTAAAACAGTAAATTCTACTGTCTCATTAGAATTCTCTACTGTTATGTAAGCAGCATCTTCCAGTTTGGCGCCCACGGTATCTCCGGGTATTGCCGTATCACTCAGGCCATAGGCGATGAAGTAACGCTGAGGGACAGTCGTTATTGTCTGTGAGGAGGTGAGGACGATATTGGCTATCTTGCTTATGAAAACTTTTGCAGGATCACTTATAAGGATATCGTTTACAGTATCGAAATTGCCTATATCACCCTGGTAAGGATTATCTTTCCATACAGTTACTGAGGTCACTTCATCATCCTCGGCAGTTCCTGTCTTGTCTATGCGAATGTTTGTCCAGATGGAATCGGACTGGTCACAAGAGAGATCGAGCTGAAGAATAGGAGCTGGCGGGTCAGCAGGATCAGTGGGGTCCGGGGCACCAGAACCCTGCATTGCCGTGGCAGCAGCTATCGACTCAGGCTTCACTGTAATAGTATCCGCGTACTCCACAATCCTTGACCTGGAGGTAAATCTGGGAAATCCTGTCGGTGACACAACATCAGCGCCAAGCACGCTAAAGTAGGTGGAGCTACTCACTCTCAGACCAAGAGCATCATCCTGCGGCTTTGCCAGAACATCCACATCCAAGGTCACCAGGTAATGCTGGTCAGTAGCAGTTATTTCTTCATAGGGATTCCCGGTAATGGGATTGCTTATACTAATTAGCGTGGTGGTGGAAGCAAAGTTTGCCCAGCCAAGCTGGTAATCATTGTCACCCATGGTCAAGGGGTCGTTGTCAGGCCCATCGAAGTCTATTATCGGCCTTCCCATCCCATCGACTACACCGCTATTCCACTTGAACACTTTCCCCTTATCCACGTCGGCGTAAGTTCCAGCACCAATAAGGTCTACTCTCAACTGGTTCCATAGTACCGTATGAGCGTCACTGGAAAGTTTGAAATGGAGCATAGCTTGATTGGTTGTCCCCTGAACCAACTCAGCAGGTGCTACGTTCACGCTGCCACCGGCAGCGCCTCCTTCTACTATTAACTCGTCCTCGGTAGCAGTAATTGTTGGCCTTCCGGATTCGAATGGATCTTGATTTACCGTGGACGGACTCTCCACCCAGAAGCTTCCTACTCCACACTCAGCACCAAACGTGGCGCCAACAGTAGCACTATCGTGGATGGAGAAGACGATGAAGTAGTCCTGCGGACTGGTAGTTATCTGTTCCGGCTGGTCTCCCACTTCCACATTATCACTATCAATACTGATTAACACTTGACCTGCATCAAATTCGTTAAATCCGGAGCTTATAACTCTATCCACAGCGGGCTCAAAAGTGCCATATGGTTCCCTATCTTTATATATTTTAACTTCTTCAATATCCTCATCAACACCGCCAGTTCCTTTTCGGGTAATCTTGATTTTCGTCCAATCAGCAGTAAACCTGTCTGTAACCAGAGATACTTTTAACATTGCTAAATTCTTGGTGCCCTGTTGATAGGTTTCAGTAGAAAAGACCAGATTGTAGGGAGTAACCTGCACCTCGGCAGGCGCTGACTGGATTGTGGACGAGGCAGTCTGTATGGCAAAGTTGTCTTTACCAATTTGCACTTCGGGAAATACTAAGGTGAAGTCTCCTGGCTTCTCAATCTCTATGCCAAAATTTCTCTCGGGCACTGCGCTCGTGCTCACATTGACCGCGAGGAAGTATATCTGCAAAGACTTATCCAATGTCTGCGCCTGGCCACCCAGACTAAGATTCATTATTCCTGTCTCTCCGGTGAAAGTCTCCACGGCAAGCGGTATATCGTACGGCGAAGGGACACCGATTGTGAAATTGTCCGGGGGAAGAGGCGCATCAAACTCACCTATCGCGCCTGTACTTCCATCCTTCCACAATATTACTTCCGGCACATCTTGATCCCTGGCATCTCCCATTCTATAAATCTTTAGGTCCGTCCATGTTGCCTCATCTGCTTCAGGTGGGGCTTGTGCATTTGCCTGGATATCCATCCTGAGCATAGCTACTGACTCTTTGTCAGGTAAGCTACCTTCACCCTGAAATACATTGAGTGGCGCCAGGCTGGTGGGGGTTACTTTGATACCATTGATTGACAGGTCTTCACTGGTGCCGTCAATTGAAGGATCTGAAGCATCTCTAGCAGTCATCTGGACATTCTCCACATAATCGTCAGAAATCTTAAATGTGGTAAAACCATGGTCGGCTTTGGTAAACGTATAGGAGGCAGAAGCTGGATCTTCCACTTTAGCATAGCCGGTAACAGTAAATGTTGCCGTTCCTGTATAATAGGTAGCCTGGAATTCCGGCTGGTCGTAAGGAGGATTATCGTTGGGAGGTCCTGTGGCATCATTTCCGAATTCATCCAGAGCCTGTACGCTAATTGTTTCCAGAACATTCACGCTGGCTGCTCCGTCGTGGGTTACGCTGAAGGCAGTAGCCTGTGCAGGTGTAACTGTCACCGGCGAAGTTCCTGCAATCCATCCTTTCGCCGGAGGCGCCATAGCAGTGACAATATTGGTGTCGCCTGCGGTCTCATCAGTATAGAAGAAGTCTGCTTCCGTCTCGTCAGTATCAATAGTCACTGTACCTCTTCCCCAGGTATTCCCATCCCAGGAGAAATCTGCTCCCCTGGGAGAACTCGATTGTAGACTTATCACCGTTGTGGTACTTACCGGTGCTACATTACCATAGAGGTCCTGAGTCTGGATGGTCATCGTGGAAGAGCAGGTTCCAGCAATGAACTTGGGCTCTGGAGAAATGAACACAATCTTACCCACTTCGGCTCCCACTACATTCTCATCCTGCAGAGCATCTGCCCAGGCATAATCTGCAGATTCTACCGTAATCGTCCAGATTCCATACTTAAAGTTCTTATAGTAGAAACTGGTGGAAGTCGAGCCGACAACAATCCAGGCTTCAGTAGTAGGACTCCAGGTAATGGAAGAGATGGAGAACTCGTATTCTCCGGATGGCTCTGAACTTAACAGAAGTTTGGTGTCTGAGGCAAGGGGATTCCCCACGGTGAGAAATCTTGAGGGATTGCTGAACTGGTCTTGCATCTCCACAATCATCATCCAAGAAGTCGCTCCAGCCACCAGAGGTCCGGATGATTCATAGGCAGGAGTGGTGAACATTAACTTGGTTATCCTGTCGGGCAGAACTGTCTGGTACTGCTCATCTTTCCCCCAGCCGTATCCGTAGGAGTCGTCTTCGTCAACTTCGAGTTTCTGACTTCCCGACTTGGTATCTTTATAATAGAAGCTCTGCTCATAAGTGTTAGTGGAAATAGTAACATAGGTAATCGGCGTCCAGGTATCGATATTGACGGAGAAAGAGTTAGTTCCCACAGATAGAGAATAGAGGTTAATCTTTGTATCCCCATCAACCTTCTTGGGATTACTGAACATATCCTGGGTCTGGATAGTAATAAGTCCTGAAGGCGTTCCCGCAGTGAAAGTCTGAGGGCTGGAAGTGAAGGCAAGTTGATCGACCACTATATCGGGGTCAACCCTTATGGTAGTACTATCGTCATCACTATCTCCAAAATTGGTATTCAAACTTACAGTTATGGTAAAGCTAGCCAATGTAATCTCATCCCAGGATGCCTTCTCGTCATAGTAGTAGAAGTAAGCTGTATTTTGACCACTGTAAATATTGATTTCAGCATCGACTCCTGGCTCAGAAGAAGTTAGGATTGTCCCCTGGGGATAACGGAAGCTCTTGTTTTCTCCGTCAGAACTCGATTTGATATATACGGTTGTCTTTGTGATATTGGTGATGTTATCATACTGGTCATACCTCTGGACAGCAAAAGCTTTACTGGTCTCGTTTCCTGCCACCAGGGTGGCTGGAGGCGTACCGATAAATACCAGATAGTTGGGATTTCCACCAATGGTGGTAATCACTGCCGATTTTCCGGTGACCGAGCCCGTAGTAACAGTTATAGTCGCTTTGTCGTCTGCCGTGGTAGACACATAATACTCAATCGGTCCAATCTCACCATTAGCGTCGGTTGTGGTAGAGGTGATGGTCAAATAACCCGGGTCACCTACCACATCAGTAATGGTAAGTTCGCAAGGTTTATCTGCTTCTGGTGTGGCGTTGCCGTAGAAGTCGGATAGATAGGCACTGATGTCCCGGTAAGAGCCGGCAGGAACGTTCTGGTTGGTCTGCGGACTTACCACAAATCTATAGGCCGCTGCTGGAGATACTGAAATATTCTCCTGCCTGCCATATATGGAAGAATCAGAAGTGTCCGTAGCTTCCACCCACCAATCTCCTGCGGTATAAAGTACAACCTGGTCGAACAAAGTAGTAGTGCCGGCGTCAAGAGATGTAAAGGTGAATTCTCCAGGTAATCCTGCGGGATAGGGGTCATTGCAGCTGAAGGAAATGGTTCCCTGATAAGCGTTATTTGGTTCCGTACCTCCATCAGCGATGTTGCCCTGACCGGTGCGCAGGCCGGGATCCCAGGATGCCCAACCGTCATAGGCAGTAATGGTTATATCCCTCGTATTTCCCGCAGTTCCACTGAGAGGAGATACCGCAACTGTGAAATAGGCAGCCTCTGCAGGATCTATGCTTGTTGAACTCGTGCTGGTAGCAAGACCAAAGGCTTCTGCTCTTACACTGTTTACTCCAGCAGTTACCAGTTTTATGAGAGAAGACATTGTTCCCTGGCTGTTCAGGTAATCGGAATAGTCCGACTCATCGTCGTTAGGATCGGTAGGAGTGGTGACTGTAACATAAGGACTTGTGCTCACCCTGTTCCAGTAGTCATCTACTGCATTTATAGTTACATTAAACGTGGAGCCGGCTACCCAATAGTCAGGGTCCCCTTCCTTTCCATAAGGTAGTTGATTCCATTTACCTTCTTTGGCGGTCTCTCCCGGTAACAATACCTGTAGCTGGGTGGCACTTCCTGAATTTATGGTTATCGTGGAAGTTCCCGAGTCATAACCCGAAGATTGAGCAGTTATTATCCAGGAGCCTCTGGTTACCATCTTAATCTTAAAGGTATTGCTGCCCTGGTCCAGTTGTTTTGGTAGAGGATGGCTATCGTAAGGGTCGGTAGTTGTCACTGAAACGGAAGGATTGGTGCTAACTATATTCCAGTAGCTATCGACTGCATTTACAGTTATGGTAAAGGTTGTTCCTGCCACATGCCAATCCGGCGTGCCGCTCTTCCCGCTTCCATTGGGATCGGTTCCAGGAAGTGGCTCCTCAGGATAAGCTAAAACCTGTAGCTTGACTGCTGATGCCGGGTCTACTGTAACCGGGTCGTTAACGTAAGCGGACCACAGAGGAGGTTGTGCATCTGTGTCCGTAGCAGTGACTGTCCAGGTAGTATTAGCCACCTTGAAAGTAATCATAAACGTAGTTGTGCCAGCGATTAGGTTGGCGGAAGAAGGCAAAACAGCATAAGGATCATCGGCATCTACCGTTACTTCTGGAGTGGCGTTAGTATTAAGGTTCCAGTAGTTATCGCAAGCTCTTACGGTAACCGCATAGGGAGTGCCAGCAGTAGGATTGGTGACCGAACCTGTCTTGCCTGTAGATGTTCCCGGGTCTGGCGATTCTCCTTCCATAAGTATTAGCAACTTACGTTGATTGGGATTGGTAACAACCGGGATAGGCGGACTCTGGTTCTGCAAAAGTTTATCCGTGATAGCCGTATCTTCGGCTTTGATCCATGGACTATTTGCAGTTATAAGAGTGACCATAAATATAGTTGTGCCATTGACTAATTGCAGATTGCTTATGGGAGGAGCATTAGAGTCGTTTGTGGTGAGCTTTATAGTGCGAGTAGAATAGGAGATATTCCAATTCTGGTCAACAGCATTTACTGTTACCGGGAAGGCCACTCCTGCAGTGCGGGTACTGGGCAGTACGTCGAGCTTACCATTGGGATGTCCTTCCACTCCCACCTCGCCAGGCACCAGAACCTGCAGTTTGACAGCATCATCAGGAACTACTGTAATATCTGAACTTGTATTATTTCCATATTCAGCATCTTCCGCGATTATATTCCTCGTGCCCCGACTCACCAACCGCATCATAAATGTTGACGTGCCACCAGCTAAAGTAACGTTGGTGATGGGGTCTGTTACCGGATTGCTGTAATCATCGTTTGTATATACCTTGTCTACAACTATGGTGGCTGTTGTTGGGTTCCAATTGTAGTCTACTGCTTTCACTGTAACCGAGTAGTAACTTCCTGCAGTCCAGTCCTCCACTGTTCCCGTGCGACCCGTGCTGGTACCGGGGTCAATATTTTCATTGGGAACAAGAACCAGAAGTTTACTGGTGTCACCAGACTTGACGGTGAAGGTGGTACTGGTATCAGACTGATAGCCGGTCCGGCTAACCGTAATTGTCCTGTTGTTATCTCCCCTGTACAGAACTACACTTAACATTCCTTCTCCGGTGGCTGCGCCAATGGCAACCGTACCCAGATTCGGTTTTGTGGGGTCGTTGGAGGTCACGGTAACCAAGATATCGTAAGGAGGTTTTTTCGGATTCCAGTACTTATCAACAGTCTTAGCCGTAATATAGAAGGTGGTGCCTGCAGTCAATTCAATAGATGGGGGACTTATCCTTCCGTTATTGGACTCGTTACCTGCATCATTCGATTCGCCAGGAAGCAAAACCTGTAGACACTGATGGGTGCTGGGGTCTACTGTGAAGGATGTACTTGTATCTGAAGAGTATCCACTTTTATCCACACTTATTGTCCTTCCACTCTCAGCTCTCTTTAATACCACGCTCCAGGTAGTAGTTCCTCCGGTTAAGGTGGCAGTTCCCAGATAGGTTGCATATGGGTCGCTACTGGTAATGGAGACATCAGCCACTTCACCGACTACAAAGTTCCAGTAGTTATCAACTCTTCTTATAGTTATATCGAAAGGCGTTCCCGCCACTGCATTCTGATTACCGGGAGTGCCAGAATCGAAGTCCGGAGTTCCACTTTTCCCTTGGTTAGTCAAATTTCCTGGGTCGGGAGATTCGCCAGGCAAAAGGACCTGCAGGCAAGTATAAGTGCTGGGATCAACAGTAAACGATGTAGAGGTATCTGAAGTGTAGCCCTGAGCTGTCTGACTCACAGTTATCGTCCTTCCGCTTCCCGCTGTCTGGAGCGTTACCGTGGCTACTCCTACTCCAAAAATCAGGTCAATACTTCCCACGTTAGTGACGTTGGGATCACTACTGGTTATTTGTACATTGGACAAGTCGGTTTCTAGAAGGTTCCAGGAACTATCCACTTTCCTTACGGTAATGTTGAAAGAAGTGCCGGCAGTAGCATTTTGGTCTCCGGGAGAGCCGGCATCGAAATCGGGAGTTCCTTTTCTGCCTTTATTCTGCGTGTCGCCGGGCACAGGCTGTTCACCCGGCAGAAGCACCTGCAGATATTTCTCAGAAGTATTGGGGTATACCTTAATCAGGGAACTCGTATTGGCTGTATATGTGGTAGCATCCACAGTATAAGCTTCCAGTCTCCATCCACTCGTGGTTACTGTCTTTAACTTCGTGGTGAATGTATACGTACCACTTACCAATTGCGCTGAAGAAGGAGTGACTTCATAATAACAGTCTCCAGAATCAGTGGCTGTGCTTATTTTCACCCAGGGCTGAGTAGCCGTTCCATTTATGTTCCACCAGTCATCAACTAAATTAACCACCACTCCCGTGGATACCCCTGCTGTCCAGTCGAGTGGTGGAAATCCTGTCTTCTTACCAGTTCCTGACGGGCTGCTACCTGCATCTCTCACTTCTCCGGGCAATATTACCAGAAGTTTAGTTGCACTATTGGCATCGACTGTTACATTTGTCTGTCCTGTTATTGTGGAGTAAGTTACATCGTAAGCCTTCACATACCATGTCCCTTCGGTTCTCAATACCACTGTGCTA
>JABAOF010028586.1_pt1 | contig 16053 bp, 14 predicted proteins | sample 7062171 | NCBI WGS metagenome assembly JABAOF01 (sample SAMN14538628, study PRJNA623070) | marine sediment metagenome | biome: marine biome [ENVO:00000428]; feature: marine pelagic biome [ENVO:01000023]; material: deep marine sediment [ENVO:00002113] | place: India: Gulf of Khambhat ...
TGTGTGGAAAACACACCTTTGTCAACAGTTCATCGTAAAACTTACGATATATCAATTAATCGAATAATAATATGTAAAACTATTAATCTACCAATTTGATTTTATTTATTTCGAAATATATAGGGCCATCTTTGTGGACTCTGTACATATTGAAAGATAATTTCCAATCCCCTGATCCGTGTTATAATAGCTTCAAATTATTGATACGTAAGAGAATCTCACTATGGATTCACGCTATGTATTGACAGCTTTTGGCACGGACAGGCCTGGAGTTGTTGCAGCTGTTTCCAGGATTATTTATGAAATTGGGGGCAACCTGGAGGATTCGACCATGACAAGGTTGCTTGACGAGTTTGCAATAATTCTTCTCTTTTCCGTCCGTGACAATGTGGATGAGTTGCCTCTCAAAAGTGACCAACTTGCCCGAGGGTATTTCCTCAATCTACGCCACGGAGATTCATGTTCATGTACCGGTCAATTGAATAATGATAAAAGAGTCGAAATTTCTTTATTGCTCTTATATAATACAGAAGTTAATGTAACTTTGTATGAGTTGAACAACTTAAATGGAGGCTTCAAATGGGTAAAAAACTGCTTATCTTAGTTTTTGTGTTGGTACCAATTTTTGGGATTGCTGTGGCTGGGACGATTGATAGCAGTACTGGTGCGGATGTATTTCGGATAAACGTTGGATTAAAATCATTTAATTCAACCGTCGATGTTACAAATTTAATAGGTAAATATGACGGAGTATTGATTAGAGAACTGCCTCAACTGCGGGTTCTTACTTTCGAAATTCCGAGAGTTGAATTTGATTACATGGTATTTGATGCAAATCTATCAAAATTGGTAGAGTATATAGAAGAGGACTATGTGCGATATATTCCTCCTCTCAAAAAAATAGATATTATTACGCAAGACGAGGGTATGGAAAACATTTTAGCCATACCAAACGATCAGCTCTATCCTCAGCAGTGGGGACCACCTTGCATCGATGCGGAGAGAGGCTGGGAGGTTGAAGTTGGAAACTCCAATATCATTGTGGCAATTGTAGACACTGGTATTGACTTCGACCATCCAGATCTTATTGCAAATGTGGATACATCTATTGATTGGGATTTTGTTAACAATGATAACAATGCTCAAGATGATCATGGCCATGGAACCCATGTAGCAGGAACAGTCGCTGCGGATATACATAATAGAGTTGGTGTGGCTGGGCTTCAACAGATTACTCTTATGGCGGTGAAAGGACTCAATTCAGCAGGATTTGGGAACGATTCTAATCTGGCAAATGCGATTATCTATGCTGTTGACAATGGAGCCCGTGTGATTAACTGCAGCTGGGGGGGGTACCAATTTTCAAACACCATAAGAAATGCCGTGGATTACGCATTTAGCCGGGGAGTACTCGTTGTGGCAGCAGCAGGAAATGATGGTATTTCATCACCTCATTATCCATCTTCATACTCAAAAGCTCTCGGTGTGGCGGCTTTAGACGATTGCAACAATCGTGCTACGTGGAGTAACTGGGGATCGAGTAATGTTTATCTGTCAGCTCCGGGCGGGAGTATAGTTTCCACTTACTGGAATAACACCTACGCGTATTTGAGCGGAACTTCTATGGCTGCACCGCATGTATCAGGAGTGGCAGCGCTCTACTTCAGTTATAATCCAAATTGGCAATTACTTGACGTGGTCTATCACATGTTTAGAAACGCAGATGATTTAGGAGATCCTGGTCGGGATAGTTTTTATGGCTATGGTCGCGTGGATATGTTCCCAATGCAGGATTAATAAATCTTTTTTCGATATTAAACCGTGTTTTCATAGTTAAACTCACACTATCATTGGCACAGGCCAAATTTGCCCGATGAGAACGCACTGTCATGTAGATTTAACAGCGAAATCCGTATCATTCAAAGGATATTGCACAAAAGTTTATCGACCCACATATATTAGTTGAAAACAGCAAATCCCAACACATGCTGCCCGTTTAAAACAGTTAATCAAATGCATTGAAGATTCATTTAAACTGAAGGATTGTTATGGATAAAATACTAAAAAGGGTCGCTGTTATTAGTTCAGGCATTACAGGAACGCACATTGCCGTCCAATTTGCCAATGTCGGTATAGAGACATACTTGGTTACTATATCTCCATATGACAGGACAATACAGAAAAGTAAAAGCAAAATTAATGAGTCTAATAATATATTCCAAATTTTGCATGATGAAGATATTTCTCATTTCTCACATAGGCCATCGCCATTTCGTCTTGCTATTCCGGAAACCGCACAACTAATTTCTCAAAGAAATTTTGATGATAATCTTGATTGGCTCAGTAAAGTCGATTGGGTTGTAGAATCTCTTGAAGACAAAATTGATGTAAAAGTAAATTTTTATAGGAAATTCGAATCAATAATGCCACCTGGATGTATTATAACATCTAACACTGCAATACTATCCATAGAGGATCTATGTGAAAACAGATCTGAAGAATTTCGGAAGCACTTTGCGATAACACATTTTTCAGGCTTTCCATTCCACACAAATGTTCTGGAAATCGTTTCACGACCGGAAACTCAACCCGAGGTAATGGCATTTTTAATTCATAATGGTGAAAGGGTTTTGGGAAAAGGAATTGTTTATGCTAATGATACTCCACACTTTGTTGCGAATAGGATTTGGCTGTTCAGCTTACAGACTATCATGAGGGTCATGATCGATTTAAAGATCACCATTGACATGGCAGACAAGTTGACGGGAACAGTGATAGGCCGGCCAAAAAACGCATCATTCATGGCCCTAGATCAAATCGGCCTTGATACTTTTATTCGTATGTCTGAAGAGGTGTACAGTGGAGCAGTCGGAGATGAAAAACGTGAGACATTCAGGATTCTCGAATTCGTTAAGAAAATTTCTAACAAAAACATCTCTGGAAAAATGAATTATGAAGGTTTCTATAAAGAAACAACAGATTTCAAGGGTAAACGGAAGATTCTTTCCCTTGATTATAATACGATGCAATATAACCTCCACAGAGAGATACAGTTTTCCTCTCTGCAAAAAGCCGAGCTTGAACCGAGTTTACCCGACCGGTTAAGAACACTTTACTATGCAACCGATCTAGCAGGTCAGTTCACTGAACGACACCTTTCTGACAGCCTCATTTATTCAGCAAACCTTATACCTGAAATTACCAATGATATCGTGAACATCGATAAAGCAATGAAATGGGGCTTTCAATGGGAGATGGGGCCCTTCGAGATTTGGGATGCAATCGGAGTTGCTGATTCGGTTTCGAAAATGATAAAAAATGGATACAAAATTCCAAGTTGGATAGGCGAGATGTTGGAAACAGGAAAAGATTCATTCTACAGCCGAAAAGCAGGAGAGCTCTACTACTTCGATATTGGTACAAAGAATACGGTAAATGTTCCTGTAAAGACGGGGATCGTATCGTTAAAAATGCTCAAAGATTGTGGGAAAAAAATTACTGGAAACAAAAGTGCATCCCTTGTGGACATTGGGGAAGGTGTCGCCTGCCTGGAATTCCATACCAAGATGAATGTCATTGATGATGATGTCATCAGTATAATGAAACAATCTATTGAAATTGTAAACCGGAAATATGAGGGTCTTGTCATTGCGAACGAGGGAGGAAATTTTTCCGTGGGAGCAAACCTTGCGATAGTTCTATTCAAAGCGCAAGAGGGATTGTGGAATGAACTAGAAATCATGGTGAAAACGTTCCAAGATGTTTGTATGCAGTTGAAATATATGGATAAGCCAGTGGTTGCAGCGCCGATTGGTTGGACATTGGGTGGCGGATGCGAGCTATGCCTATCCGCAGATAAAGTACAGTATGCCTATGAAACGAAAATGGGTCTCAATGAAGTCACTGTTGGACTTATTCCATCAGGTGGAGGAACCAAGGAGCTGCTTATCAGAAATGCACAGCGCGCGGTAGAGCTCCAAAATAGAAACCACCAGCTGAATCGGTCTGACCCTATGCCGTTTTTAGTGCGGGCTTATGAGACAATCATTTCAGCAAAAGTGTCAATGTCTGGACCAGAATCTGTCAAGTATGGCTATCTACGAGCCACCGACAAGATGACGACAAACCGCGACTATCTCATAGGAGATGCGAAGAAGGCTGTTTTGGCAATGAGAAAAGAGAATTATGCACCTCCAATACCGTTAAATGAAATTATAGTTGCAGGACGAAGGGGTATTCAAGAGTTAAAAAAAGGTTTCAATCTATTGCGTAAAGAGTATTCAGCGACGAAACATGACTTGAAGATAGCTTCGAAGGTATGTTATGTCTTATGTGGTGGGAATATTTCTGGAGATGTAAAAGTAAGCGAGCAGTACCTTCTCGATCTTGAGAGAGAGATTTTTCTTAACCTGGCTGGAGAACCAAAGACTCAAGCCCGAATCCAACACCTACTAAAAACAGGAAGTCCACTGAGGAACTAAATTACATTATCAACCACTTATCTTCCCCTTATGAGCCCCATTTTATCTCATGTTTTGTTCATTGTTGCAACGATCATATTGGTTAAATCAAACTCGCCATTATGGTCTTGATTCCTTAAGAATGATCTCCTTTGCCACCCTGAACACTATATATTTGTATAATATCTATTGCATTCTTAGAGGTAATTATTACTGCGCTTACCAACTCACCAGTCATTTTTTTCCACTTGTATAGTACTGGAAGACCCGTATTGCCGCATCAACAGCATTTTCGTCGTTCATACTAACACCGTAATAAAGAAGAGATAAGATAACCTCCTTATAATCTACGTCCTTGGGTCGTCCAAGGAATTGTTCCTGCCCCAATCCAGTACGTGTATTTCCACTTACATCGACTTCACCATTACTCTTCACCCTGTTGATCTCCCATTCAATTCCACGCTTTATTGCCCTGCTGATCTCTGCGTCAGGAAAGGAGCTTCCATAATAAAAAAGCCTAAGGAGCGCCACCGCTTGATAGCTGGAATCATGTCCCTTTTTTTCTAAAAAAACCCCGTCCTCGCGTTGCAATTTAAGACCTTCTTGCGCAAATTGTTTTCCAATCTTTTTGAGCTCTTCATCATCGAGAAGTATACCCGACAAACCAAAGGCAAGTGCGTCGAAGAAAAGGCGATTTGGCGCTTCAGAATCGTATTCATAAAGCTCCCTTCTTCCCTCGTACAGCCAGGAGATTGATTTTTTTATTTTTGGAAGAAGAATCTCAACCCGTTCAGTGTAGGTTTTTGAAAGATCCGATTGGTTTAATACTATTATTGCATGACAGAGATGTGCTATCCAGAATGAGACACCTGAAAGATCATCTAAACGCGTTGGTTTTAAGCCTTTATAATGCCCAATCTCAAAATTACCAATTCGCGTTTGCCGATCAAACGCAACATCAATTGCTCTCCACGCATCATCTACTCGCCTTTTATCTCCACGAATCGCAGCTACCTCCAAGTAAAGCATTGCATGTCGTTGAAACACAACGTGTATCCAGTTCTCTCGGTTACGCCCAACCATACCCATTTCATCGGGGCGTCCTGCTAAAGCGACTCTTTCGATTATCTCGTCCGGCATCTTTTTCAATATCGTAGCTTCAGTGTTCGTTCCTCCAACTGTCTCACTCTCTTCTCTCTGTTCTTTTTGAGCTACCGTTATATCAGGTTTTTCTTTAATATTTGCCTGCGTGCTGGAAGAAGAGTACATCATGATAATGGCCACGAAAAACAGACCAAAAAGATAGTTTTTATTAATACAAAATTTGTAACTTTTCATTTCAGCATTTCCAATCTATTACCAGATATATAACACAGAGACGATGTAATTAAACTCAACTCATAATAATTCATGAGTTTATTTGTGAAGTAACTCATTCAATGTTAATAGAGATTCTTCTCTCTGCCCTCTCGAAATATATCATCGAATACACCTCGACTTTGATCCCATAAATATACCCTTGAGGAATATGGATGGTACTCCACCGATGTATTTTTATCTATAAATTCTATCAATTGTTCAGGAAATCTCTCAATTTCTAAATAATCAATAATAATCCACGCTCGTGCACTATCTTCGAATATATATCTCAATTTATCCACGTTCGTGACATATTCACCCCCACCCCACCTGTCAATAACTCTACCATCACCATTTCTGTAGACCTCATCAAAATTTAAAGTACCAATAATGTAGTAATCGGTATGTCCAATGGTAAGAGCCGTATGCTGTGGTACTGCTGTAATTACGACATCTCCCGGTTCAAGTCTTTCTTTCACATACTCTGCCGCTAATGTATTATCTCTATTAATTTTGGTCTTGAAGGAATACAATAACCGTAATGGTTGCATAGAAATAAAAAACATACAAAATATTAAACCTAAAGATATATATTTAATCCGGAAACCAATTTGATTTTTATCGAATTGATCTACCACCACATCAACCATTTTTACTGAGACATATACTGCAATTATTATTAACAAAGGATAAATCGAATAAGTATATCTCATAGCAGTAATTACCACCAATAAGGTCAAGGTTGCAATTGTCAATATGACCACGGTATAAAGAAAAAATAGTACTTTGTCTTTTTTTAATATTACATATGGTATTCCAATTAAAAAAAACAGTGAATAGACAATATGGAGACGATTATCTCCTACGAAAAAATAGACAAAGAAACTGGAAATATTACGTATATGGGGGGTTATGATTGAGCTCGTGCTGTATGAGACATTAACAAGAGTAGTTAGGCATCTGATTGAAAATACAATAAGATCAGTAAATATACCCAACATCATAAGCACGGACCCGATGAGACAATTGAAGTCTTTGCGCCAAGAAAATTCACGGTAGAAAATTAAAAAACATACAAGCATCGCAGGAATTAGAGTGATCGCCACTTCCTGGGTTAGCATCGCAAGTGTTAGTGTTAAAAAAAATAGATTTTGGTGCTTCTTTGAACCATTGTTAATAAAACCCTTAAAAAAGTAGAAAACAGCAAGCGTAACAAAAAGCTGGGTGAAAGGATAGAAACGAGCCGTACGGGAGAAGAAAATGAGCCACGGGTCAACTGAGATAAAAAACGAAGTCAAAAGTGCGATGTTTTTACTTTTAAACAGATCGCGACAAAAAATATAAATGATAATTATGAAACCAGTACCAACAATTACATTTGGTATTCTGGATGCGAGTGTTCCAACGCCAAATACAAGACCAAACATTGCCATTACATAATGGTAAAATGGACCTCTCGTATACCAGATCCCAGATGGAGATATAGGCGCCCCAGTTTCTATTATTCCATGTATTGCCGCTATTGAAACATTTTCATCGGCTTTGAAGCCTTGATAACCGAGATTGTATAATCTTAAAAATAAACCGATTAATATTATGATGATCAAAGCAATACCATATTTATACCGATTTATTTTGATTATATGTTTTTTTAGGACGGTTATGGGTTTGTAAATTTTTCTGCGGAGTGTGAGATAAAAAACACTTCCAAAAAAAGTTGCCAGTATGATGTATAAAACAACCCGCCAAAAATAGGGCATATAAAAAATCAATTTATTCTGCGATTCACCGAACCTTAATTTCAATAGGAGGATTATTGTTATTAATATTACTGGTACCAAACAGCTTAAAGCCGTATTGTTGAGCGTAATGAGCATCGAAGTCCTCATTGTAAGGACAATTATCACGATACCCATGAGCAATGAAAAAATAAGTGTACTCATTAAATAGTTACGAAAACGAATGGTATAGTAATAGGGCGTATATTGATATTTTTTTACTCCCATTGGATAGTAGCCATCGTATTTTTTAGTTTCTATAACATGCTCCCAGTTGTGCGCAAAGGATCCTTCAGTCCAACCATTATCAGGTATTTTTGAAGCGACCCAAGTATGATCAGAGATCAGACTATCTATTCTGGTGTCATACCGCAATTTTCCATCAACAAAAATTTCTGGAAGCTTCAATTCTGGATCTAAAGGTTGAGATCTCAGAGCAACAGCCAATACGTTCTTCCCTCTTTTCAAATTTGGTCTGATATTGTAAGCATTTACTGTTTTTGAGGAACCAGTTCCTAAATATTTTCCATTTAGAAAAAGATCATACTCAGTATGAGCAGTTATTCTTATCNNCTCTGAAAATTGCAACACTTTTCGAAAATATGTCTCTTTATTTATTGCGGAGGAATGGGAGATCCACCATCCGTTCATCGATTGACTGAATATATATGGATCGAGTACTGAGTAGGAGAAATTTTCTGGATCCCATATAGAGGCATTACTCCAATCCGAATCATTAAAATTTATATCAAAACAGTTCACGCCGTTTTTTGTTTCCTCGACAGGGTTTGTTTTCCAAGATTTATCGGTCAAAATAGGAATTCTATACCCCGACAAAGTCTCTATTTCGCCTTCTATTACTATGCTTGCCCGTTCTCTATCAGTTTGTGTAAAAACGGTGATAACGTTTTTTCCCGCTCTAACATATCCTGTCAGATCATAAAAAGTCGTAATCAGACCATTTGTATAGGAAGCCATCATAATTTCTGGAGCATCTTTTACTCCAAAAGACTTCTCTTTGCCAATACGCTGAGACAACTCACTTATGGTGGACTGAAATCCGGCAGTATTATTGTATTTTTTATCGAATCCTATCAATGCACCATTGAAATACAATTTATAGGAATTATCTGCAGATATTCGAATCCACGCGTTCCTAATTTTCTGAGAAGATACGAATAAATTTTTTCTAAATACGGTATGAGTAACTTTATTTTTGTTGAAGTATATCCATGATCCACTGTGTTGAAGTTTATATAGCGGGGGTGCCTGGCTTAGATATGCATGATAAAATATTACACCAATGAGAAGAACGAATGTGGTAATTATTAAAATGTAAAGAATCCATTTCCGCACCATCTCATTACCATTTTCCTGGATTTATCGAAAGTGTATAATAATCAAAAGCACGTTGAAGATTTCCTTTTTTATATTCCTGTAAACCTTTATGTAAATAGGCCTGACTAACAATAGTGACTCTTTTTATTTGAAAGAAATTTTGCAATGCTATCAGACTATCGGCAGCAGCAAAGGATACTCCATAATCTCCGGTATGTAAACCAGTGATCATCAGACCAAATTGTCCGATTATATTTGTCGCATCTAATTCTGTCACCTGTTTCCATAGAATCATTGCTGAATCATACTGTGCATTATTATAGTAAAGATTTGCCCTATTAATAAGAAGCAATATTAGTTTTAATTTTGCTATTGGATGATCAAAACTAATTTCAAACGCTCTTTTATAATCGCTCAATGCAGACTCAAGTTTTGATCTTTTTAATTTATCATCTCCACTATAAATGTAATATTGCCATGTATCTTTTTGACCTCTCCGGAACAGGAGCTCACCCAATGAATTATGATAAGAGGAATTATAATTTAACAACGGAAAAATTTTTTTCGCATTTTCATATTTCAATAAAGCTTTATCATACAATCCCATCGACTTGAAAACATTCCCCTGATAAAAAAAATATGATCCAACCATATTGGGTGTAATAATCATAGTTCCAAATATAAAAACCATAATTACTATGAATTTGAAATTATGAAAAAAGATTGTTCCATCTCTGATATATGCAGAAAAAATAAGTAACACGCATCCTATGATTCCGAGAATCCAGCCAACTTTTACAAATTCGAAGAATTCAGTTGAATATCCAGCACTAGTAATGACGGCACTTTCAATATTCTGGAAATGAATAAAATCTCTATCGGGAACTACTATTTGTATGGTATCAAAATCAGTTGGAATACGATATTTCTCGTAATTTAATTTCCAGTTAGTTTGTATGCTTGAAAAATTTCTTTCAATCTCCCTCACCTGCATCCAAGATTGCTTGGTAAGTAGTGTTGCTTTCAGAGCATTTTTCCCATCATAGATCATGACAAAATGCGGATAGCACAAAACAATAAACAGAGTTGCCCAATAAACCAAAATAGTTTTTTTATTTTCAAATATGAGAAAACGCTTAAACAGAATGAATAGTATGAGTAGCGCTATGATTATTTTAAAATAGATTTGAAATTTAGATGTAAACGCAACGTAATCTGAAGCTGATGTTTTGAATCCAGGGATTGCAAACCATTCTGTAAGGATCGATAGGAATAGAAATAAAATTGAAAAAAGAAACAGTAGTTTACTTCTCATATGTTAATTCCATTCATCTATACCAGTCAACATTTTGAAATCAGTCAGCAAGATGCTATAATCATATTGGGCATTTATAAAATTTGTTTTCGCAATAATATAGGCTGTCAGTGCATTTTCAATATCCAAGCTTGTCAATTTCCCACTTTTATAGGCCTTTTCGGTAAGTTGTAAACTTTCCTCAGAAATCTCGACAACTTTTTCTGTATTGCTTATGTGTCCTGAAGCTTTCTCCAACATGAAAATTGTGTGGTATAGCTGATCTGAAATCTCATTCAGAAGCTTATGTTTTTCCACTTCAATCTGATCGCGTTTTAGTTCAGCTTGTTGAATTTTATTTTTTCTAATCCCCAAGTTTGAAAAAGGAATATTAAAATAAATACCTAGATCTATACTATCAATATCATCAAAGGCACTGAGATTCCTATAGGTATAATTCCCAAAAAGAACGATTCTCGGAACTCCAAGTTTTTTCTCCATCAAAAGATCAATATGGTTAATTTCTTTATGAAGATTTAATCGATTTAATTCATTCGAATTCTCAATTGTATCATTAAGTATTTTCGAATAATCAACCTGTAGTTTATCCCTGCGAAAGGTTCCTTCCAATTGAATACCATATAGGCTCTTTGCACCTACCAATCGAAGCAGATCAAATTTTGATTCCTCGAATCTTTTTTGATCCCTGTATATTACAGTCTCAAAATTTGTAAGACTTACCTCCATTTGTTTTAGAGCTAAATATGAAATTCTATCTAATTTATAGAGCTCTTGTGCAACTTGATAGTTACGAACAAGAATATTTTTTGAATTTCTTTTTATCCTTAGAATTTCCTGAAATCGCAATGCATTGAAAAAAGCTCTTGCAACGTTGTATTTTATCTCCTGAAGATTCAGCAAATAATCCGTTTCAACTATCTCCTTACNNTTTTTTAAAAGTGAAGATCTCCGGTTCGATTTCCAGCCCGACAGTATAAAAATTTCCCGAAGTATTTAATACAATATTTCCAGTTTGATCTCTATCGAACAACCCTGTATATCCTTCATACCTATATTCAAAGTTCAGATCCACCTTAGGCCACAATTGGTTTTTCGAATAACGAATTTTGTGATCCTCTAATTCTATCTCTTTTTTCAATATCTGTACTGTTGGGCTTGTCTCAAGTGCTAATTCAATTGCACGTTCAAGTGTAAGAGATATCTTGTCTTCAGCAACAACTACTATAAATAATTGAAAGAAGAAAAATAGAATTAAAAGGGTACGTACAAAAAAATTATTCATGATTTGCTTATTTTTTAATAAGATAAGAAGCTCCAAATAATAGAGCATCTGCTGCAATTAGCAATAAACGTGATGAAATTGAAACTACGATTGCTATTGATATAGGAAAATGGAAATTGAGCAAATAAGTTAAAATACCTTCTCTAACTCCAATACCACCAGGCGTGATCATACTTAGAAAACCGAGAATATGGGATAGAATAAAAACTGACACGATAACATAGCTTTTCCCCACTGGAAATTTTACGAACGAAAGGGTAAAGAACAGGAATGCAATACCATACAATATCCAGACTCCCACATAAGAGAAATACAGTACCAAAGAACTGTATCCATTTATCGATATACTATTGTTTGAAATTCCTTTTTTCTTTGTGAAAATTACAATGAGTTTTTTCAATATGGGAGGAAAGCAGAATATAGTCAATGCGGGTAATAAGTAGAATAAATATTTCAAGCTAATTGCATAATCTTCTGAGCTAAAATGCAAGTACAAAATGCTGAATGCTGTAGCGGAAACTAAAGAAAAAATCTGATTAACAAAACCGCTCAATAATACCTTTGTTTTTGATATTCCTTCTCGTTCAGCAATTAAGATCATCCCAAGTATATTCCAAATTCTACCCGGTAAATATTTCATTATCGATGTTCTGAACCATATCATGACGGCTTTTTTGTAAGATAATTGTACATCTAGCCTCATCAAGATCAGGTGCCAAATTTTTATTATGCAGAGATAGACAACAATCAGTGAAAAAAAAGAAATTATTAAAAATTGAATTTGAACGTTCCACTCATAATTTTTTAATGTATTCCAGTCTTTACGAAGCTTCACAGTCAGGAATGCAGCAAGGGCAATTAATATAACAATCTGTAGGATTTTTTTTATAACATTCTTACTCTGCTGATTTAACCTCAACTACGTCTCCCTCTTTCAGAGCATTTTGTCCACTAATCACTACCGTCTCTCCTAACTCTATTCCTTTAATTATTTCGGTCCTCCCATTTTCGGTCATTCCAAAAACAACCTTCCGCAGGCTAACCTTAGCATCTTCGACTATAAAAACAAGCCCTTCTGTTCCCGAAATCTGAATGATTCCACTTGTAGGAACTATTAAAGTTTGTCGTTGAGTCTTCATTTGTGAAAATCCTGTCATTCCGCTGATTATAGAGCGATTATTCTCTATATTTTCTATTAAACTTATCCACACCGGAAATGTAACTGGAACATTATCTGCAACTGGTTTTCTCTGGTTATACAGTATTGTTGCAGGGCTAAACTTTCTCACGATCCCTCTAATTGGAATGCCAGGGTAGGCTGATAATATAATTTCAGCTTCTTGACCCAAATAAACCTTCCCCACTTTCTCTTGATCAACATTTGCCCTAAACAGGATGCCACTGGCAATCACAATCATATGTTTTTGTATTCCACCTGTTATCTCACCTATATTTACATTTTTTTCTATAACGACTCCATCAATAGGTGAATGGATTGCAGTAGCGTCCAAATTTTGGGTCGCTATTTTTAGACGAGAGTGGGCGGCATCTAATCTGGATTTTGCCACCTCAATCTCTTCGATACGACCAGATTTTGATTTTTCTAATTCCTTCTCACTACCTAGTAATACAGCCAGAGCATCTAAATAATCTTTTTCATAATCTTCTAATGAAGTTTTTGAAGTCAATCCCTGCCTGTAGAGTTCTTTTTCTCGCATGTACCGGTTTTCCGAAATTTCAAGAACCTTTTTTGCTCTTTCAACAGCAATTTCATTTTGTCGAATAATTTCTGATCTTTCACCACTGCTTATTGCTCTTAGTGAAGTCTCTGCAATTTCCAAAATACTCTTTGCCTCCATCAACTCATTTTCGAATGGCGCAGAGTCCAATTTTACCAACAATTCACCAGATTTGACAATACTGCCCTCAGACACATAAATTTTCTGAACCCGGCCTATTATTTTTGAGTTCACGTATACCAAATCTTCAGAAACTGTATGACCTTCAGCCGTGATTATCTCCGTAATGTAACTTAATGTTGAAGTTGCTACTTCGACAGGTATCGGTTTTTCCAAATACCTTAACAGTGTGGGATAACCATAGCGGGAATAATAAATTCTCGATAATGGAGATTTATAAGCTGGAATAATTACTTTAACACCAATGAAGTAAAGAAATAATATGGTTAAACCAAACACTACAATCCAAATGAGTTTTTTTATCTTCAGCATCAAATCCCATCTATTACTCTTTGATATAATCGATCGATGCTATCGATTATTTTTTCCCAACTATAATTTTCTTTAATAAACTTATAGCCATTTTCACCAAGTTTATGGCCATAATCAGGCTTCGTTACAATTTGTTTAATCGCAGCAGCAATTGCCACTGAATTTTTTTCTGGCACTAGTATGCCAGTATTACCATCTTTCACTATATCGACAATACCACCGACCTTTGAAGCGATAACCGGTTTTTTATACATGAGTGCTTCCATGAGAACAATACCCAACCCTTCTGTGTCACCTCTATCATCGATGATAGCTGGAAGAACAAAAGCCAAACACTTTTTATACAACACACTCAATTCTTCATTTGATACAAAGCCAAAGAATTTTACCGCATTTGCGAGATTCCTTTCCTTTGTGGCCAACTCTAAATTATTTTTTTGATCTCCTTCACCTACAATATAAAGCTGTAATCCTTTTATTGACTTCAGCCTTTCCATTGCTTCAATTAAATATATTACACCTTTGCGTCTTATCAATCTTCCTGCAAATAGAATGAAATTTTCTGAACATGATTCACCACTGTATGCCAATTTATCAATAGTTATACCGAAAGGTATAATTTCTACATCAACATTCGAAATTTTATTAATTTCACTAGCGGTAAAGGAAGAAATAGCTGTTACAATGTGGGAGTTCTTAATAGCTCGACGTAAAAAAAATTTAACAAAAGGAAGCTTTTTCGATAAGAGCAGCTCAGCACCATAAAAAGTTGAAACGATTTTTGCACCACAAACAAGCGCTCCGAAACGCCCGAAAATTCCATGAGGAAAGGGCCAGTTAATATGAATCAAGTCCCACTTTTCTCTTCGTGACAGTTGAATGAAAGAAATTGTTCCAAATAATATATAAAAAAAGGCGATGAATAAATAGATGGGATTACGTATTTTATTTGGAGCCCCGCTGTCATGAGTCAAATTTTCCCACTTTTTAATAAAATACCTGAATCTATACACATGAATTCCGTACACATCGTGACTTTTCAAGCCCATATATGCAGGCGCAAATACTTGGACCATATATCCTAATCTCTGCAAACGTTTTATCTCTTCAACAAGAAAACTACCGTTACGATCACCGCTGTAACGGGCAAATACTGATGAAATAAAACAAATTTTTAAACTTTCACGTCTCAAAGTGTCTTCTTCTTAATTTTCAGAATAAATACTAAGGTTATTATGTCATAGATACATACGAATAAACGTTTTAATCCAAATTTAGATCTACCGTACTCGCGCGGGTACCAGTTAGTTATTACCTCACTAACCCTGTATCCTCTCACCGCCAATATCGGAATAAGGAATCTATGCCAATCCGAGCGAAGTTTCAGATCGTTCACTGTTTCCTTCTTCATTGCTTTTATCCAGTTCATATCATGTATAGATACCTTAAATAGCCTTCGACATGCAAAATTATACAATTTCGAAGTTAAGACTTTGCCGTCCGATCTATTTCGGCGACAACCGGCGACCACATCAAATCCTTCGCTGAGCTTGTCTAATAGCTTTGGGATATCCTCCTCTGGGTCGGATTCCAGATCCGCAGGCAGTATGACTATAATTTCTCCTTTTACATTCTTTAATCCAGTATTCAAGACCTCAGTTAATCCCTCTCGCTTGTTTTTATTAATAAGCCGAATAAAGTTGTATCTCTCCATAAATTTTAAAATTTTCTGATCTGTACCATCTGTACTACCGTCATTAATAATTAACAGCTCGCCATTGAGACTATTGTTTTGAAAGCATCTAACGAGCTTATTTAGAAATTCATCAATATTTCCTACTTCATTGTGTGCCGCAGTGAGCACAGATATTAGAGCCATAATTAATTGATTGTTTCCTTTACGATATCACAAATCTTTACTATTTGATTATCTTCCAATTCAGGATAGAGAGGGAGTGAAAGCACTTGTGCAGAAACTTTTTCAGTAATGGGAAAATCTCCAGGTTTATGTCCCATATATGAATACGCAGGTTGTAAATGAAGAGGAACGGGATAATGGATTCCAGTTCGAATATTATGCTCAGTAAGGGCCTTTTGTATACGATCTCGCAAGGGATGTCGAATTACAAAGAGGTGATAGACATGATAAGAATCCTCTTTTTCAAATGGTAGTGTTACGCCAGTATCTTTCAGCAAACTTTTGTATAGTTCTGCCTTCCGACGTCTGGCTTCATTCCATGCTTTAAGATATCGTAATTTAACCCGTAAAAATCCCGCCTGAATCTCGTCT
>JABAOF010001513.1_pt1 | contig 16044 bp, 14 predicted proteins | sample 7062171 | NCBI WGS metagenome assembly JABAOF01 (sample SAMN14538628, study PRJNA623070) | marine sediment metagenome | biome: marine biome [ENVO:00000428]; feature: marine pelagic biome [ENVO:01000023]; material: deep marine sediment [ENVO:00002113] | place: India: Gulf of Khambhat ...
AAGAAGAAGGTCAAAGAACTCAGCAAGGGCATGCAACAAAAAGCGCAGATCATCAATACCGTCCTTCATCATCCGGAGTTGATCATCATCGATGAGCCTTTTACCGCCCTTGATCCGATTAACACTCAGTTGGTGAAAGATTTGATGCTGGAACTGCGCGATCAGGGCACAACCATCATCATGTCAACCCATCAGATGCACCAGGTTGAAGAGCTTTGTGATCGTATTGTGTTGATCGATGAGGGGAGAGACGTGCTCTATGGAAACCTGGAAGAGATCCGTCGGCAGTATTCTGGTAACGTTGTTCTTGTGCGAACCGCGGGAGAGTTGCCAAGCATAGCAGGAACCGAGGTCGTAAGCCAACAGAACGGGACATTTAAGCTTATGTTAACGGAAGATACCAGCCCGCAGGAGGTCCTAAGCGGATTAATTGCTCACAATGTTCTTCTGGAAAAGTTTGAAATCGCTATTCCTTCCGTGAGCGAGATCTTTATCCGTGTAGTGGAAGAGGGAGACAAGTGATGTCTAAGCTCTGGCTTGTCGCGGTGAATGAATTTAAGCGAAATGTTTTCAAGAAGGGTTTCATCCTCGCGTTGCTGAGTGTTCCGTTATTGATCGGCTTTAATGTCGGATTAGGCCTCATCTTTAACTACCTGGAGAAAAAAAACGCACCTGTGGGGTATGTTGATCTTGCCGGATTGTTGGTGCATCCTTTACCCGCTCCTATAGACGGATCCGAGAAGCCTATCGAGTTCATACCCTTTAAAACGGAAAGTGAAGCGCGCCAAGCACTTGAGGCCGAAGAGATTCAAGCCTATTACGTATTGTCCCCTGAATATCTTGAAACCAGTCAGGTTGAGTTGTTTTACCTCAAGGAACCGGGCACGAACGCCACACGACAATTCTACGATTTCATACAGATCAATTTGCTTCGGGAGCACCCCCCTGAGATTGCTAGGCGAGCCACAATCAGAAGCGAGGTGACGATCCGATCGCCAGACGGGAGCTTAGAATTCCCCGCCGGTGGACCGGCACTTAGACATTTTCTGCCGATGCTTATCAGTGTAGCCTTTGTATTCCTTCTCATGATGAGTTCTGGATACCTGATGGCGGGAGTGGTTGATGAGAAGCAAAACCGGACAATGGAAGTGTTGGTGACTTCGATTTCACCTACTCAGTTTATCGCTGGCAAGGTGTTGGGCATTGTCGCCATTAGTTTGACTCAATTGGTTACCTGGAGCTTGGTTGGTGTCTTAGCGGTCGTTATCGGGGGCGATGTACTGGGTGTTGAATGGTTCCAAAACCCAAGCATTGAGTGGGGAACGATCTTGAGGATAGTCGCGATTGCCATCCCCGCCTATGTGTTGGCATCTGCCCTACTTTTTGCTTTGGGCGCAACCGTCGCAGAGGCACAAGAAGGTCAATCGTTAGGTGCGATCTTCTTCATGCTCCACATGATTCCGCTTTATGTGATTACGGTACTTATCGAGAATCCCCAGGGCACTTTATCCGTCGTGCTAAGCATTTTACCGTTTACGTCATTGTTCACCGTGGGTTTTCGTAGCATGTTCGCAGTTATTCCATTCTGGCAGATCGCTGTCGGTGTCGCGATCCAGACAATATGTGCTTTAGGAGCCCTATGGTTTGCCGCCTTCGCATTCAGGTTGGGGATGCTTCGCTACGGTCAGCGTTTGAGGTTGGGTGAGATATTTGGCAAAAGAAGAACGACGACCTCGAAAGCGAGTCTGTCATGATCAAAACCGTGCATGTCTTACGTCACGAACTGATTACAACCTTCAGCCGCCGATCCTTCCTCTTGGTGTCCTTTGGCATCCCACTAGCAGTGATTTTGATCTTCGCCATTGTTTCGAATGCAAAGAGTGAAACGTCGAGCAACGTAGATGTTTCGCAGAACATAGCAGAGGACACAAAACTCGAAGTTGAAGGGTATGTGGATCGATCAGGGCTAATCGAGATCATTCCGGATCAGATTCCATCCGACTACCTCCGACCTTACCTCAGTGAGAAGTACGCTCAACAAGCGTTGGAAGTAGGTGAGATTGGAGCCTACTACGTCATCCCTGAAGATTACATAGAAAAGGGCGAGTTTGTCTATGTTCACCCAACATACTCCCCGACCTCATCTGATGGTCAAGAATGGATCATGCGTCGGACGCTGTTGGTTAATCTGCTCGGTGGTGACGCCAAGCTAGCGGACAAGGTCTGGAATCCAATGAACTTAAAGGTGACCAACCTTGCTCCAAAACCGCAATATGACCGTTACGCCGAAGAGGATTGCTCCACACCCGGACCAGCCTGCGAGTCCAGTAAATTTGTGCGTTATATCCCCATTATCATGGCGGTCCTCTTATATTTATTCATCACATTAGGATCCAGCCTTCTGATCAGGAATGTAAGCGGTGAGAAGGAAAACATGGTAATGGAGATCTTGATGCAATCGATCCATCCACGGCAGCTGCTGACTGGCAAGCTTATAGGACTAGGGATAGCCAGTTTGCTACCAACGATGGCTTGGTTAGGTGCAGGCTACATTATCCTCCGCATGGGCGGGGGCGTGCTCAATCTTCCCCCAGAACTCACAATTCCGCCCTCGATCTTTGTGTGGGGATTAGTATTCTTCATCCTTGGATATGTTGTGTATGCAAGCCTGATGGCCGGTGCTGGGGCGTTGGTACCAAACATGAAGGAGATCACCCAAGCGACATGGGTTGTCATGATCCCTCTGTTTGTCGGTTATATGGTTGCGGTCATAGCTTCCAATGAAGCTCCCCATGGAGCACTGCCAACTGTATTGAGCTTGTTCCCCCTCACCTCACCGATCGTGATGGTCACGCGTTTAACCATTGGGGGTGTGCCTTTGTGGCAACCTCTACTAGCATCGGGGATATTGGTACTCACAATTGTATTTGTTGTGAGAGCTGTGGCGCGGATGTTCCGCACACAGGTATTACTATCGGGGCAGCCATTCAGCGCGAAACGATTTGCTAAAGCGTTATTAGATCGCATGTAGATCGAGAGTGGCCTCAAATTTGCTTGATCGTTATTCACGAGGGATCAATGTGCTGCCCAGGCTGTCGGTGTGAATTTAAGGGGTGGCTAAATAATTGTCCTGATTGCAAAACCCCGTTATTAGATGAACCCCCGCCAATTCAAGAGGGCTCGAGTAGTCCCATTTCCTATGAAGCATTGGCCGATCTTGTGAAACAACATGGTGGCGTATTTCGTATTGATTTATCGACGACTGATGTGGGAATGTAGAGAAATGGAAAATTCCTTATTTTGGGTACCGATATGCGTGGGTAAAAAGAATGCAAGGGGCAAATAATGGGGTTTCTGTTGATTTGTTGACCATAGATGTCGGTAAAGAGAAAAAAAGGAGTTTCCCATATTTGGGTTACGGATATGCATGGGGAAAGAGATTGGAGGGGAATATCGGTGGAAATACTCTTTCCTTGAAAACAACCAAAGTTCGTAAAGAGAGTAAATGGAGTTTTCCTTACTTTGGGTATGGGTATGCATGGACCCACGAGTTGTCTGGTGAATGTGGCCTCAAATTAAATGCCACTCTCATAACAACGGATGTCGTTAGAAAAAAGGGATGGGGGTTCCCATACTTCGGATATGGATCTGCATGGGTGAAGAAAGGTATCCTTACACTTGAATTAACTTGATGATACAGGGCTCCTTTCCACAACACCCAATGCGAGGACATTAGTCGTAGAACATGAATTTAGAGACCAAGATTTCCAGCATAGGGTTCTTGAGGTCGAAAGGTAAATAGTATAAATTGGTCACCTGACTAATATCAACACCCCCCAGTTGTCGGATGAGGCTGGGGGGCAATTGTTTTATCTTATTTCCAAGCGAATACCGATGAGCTGTAAAGAGTAGATATAACCTAAATCCTTGGCATGCTGATAGTAAAGCACCTTCTCATGCCTCTACGACGTACATCGATTTGTGAATGATATTCATAAGAAAAAATAGAACATCAAGATGAAGGCATCGAACACTTGGGTCATCAACACAAAGGGTTTAAGAAAGTCGTATAAGAATGTAGATGCGCTTAAATCACTCGACTTGAACGTTGCGAAGAATTCTATTTTCGGCTTCCTGGGACCGAACGGCGCTGGAAAAACTACGACGATCAAACTCTTGTTGGGGCTAACAAGACCCTCCAGTGGAGGTGGGACCGTCTTTGGCTACGATATTCTTCATGAAAGTGTTGAGATCCGTAAACGTGTCGGATATCTTGCACAAAACCCGAGTTATTACAAGCATATGACGGCCCGTGAAACCCTTCGCTTTAGATCCCGCTTCTTTTATACAGGACCTAAGGGTGAATTGGAGGATCGGATTGCCGAAACGCTCGAAATGGCTGGTTTAACGAATAAGGCCGATCGACCTATTAAAGGTTTCTCAGGAGGTGAACTTCAACGTCTAGGAATTGCCCAGGCTCAGGTTAATTATCCCGACTTACTAATTCTGGACGAGCCTGCGGCTAACCTTGATCCGGGTGGGCGGAGGGATGTGTTGGAAGTAATGGAACGTCTGCGGAAGCACACCACTGTTTTCTACTCCACACACATTTTGGATGATGTTCAACAGGTGAGTGACACCGTTGCTATTCTTAATCATGGTGAGCTCGTCGCTCAAGCGCCTATGGATGAGTTGTTGGCGGGAAGTGATGGGACGGTCTACACCGTGGTTATGGAAGGAGATCCATCAAAGGCAGAAGTACGTGTCACTCAACGCGGATGGGTTGCGGGGGTTAAGACCACTTCGATGAATGGTCGGATTATTTGGCGGGTTCATGTAAAGGATGAGGAGGTTGCTAAATCGCAATTGTTGCGTTTGATCCTAGCTGATGAAGATGTCAAGGTGGTTGAATTTGGACGTAAGCAGTATGAACTTGAAGAGGTTTTCCTAAACATTATCGAAGGGGAAGAAGATGTCTAGCAGTAGATCACTTCAGATGGTCAACGAGCCCCCTTGGCGTAGCGGCTTCTTGAACATGCTGCGAAAGGAGAATGGTCTGTGGTGGGGTACCCGTAAATGGTGGACCCAGTGCTTGATTTGGTTCCTAATATTGAATGGAATTGTTGTCCTCCTTCTCTGGATCGTGCCTACTGTGGAAATGGAAGACGCACCAAGAGCTGTTGAGGTCCTTGATGTATTTATTCAGTTTCTTGCGGTATTTGGTGTCTTTGGGGTGATGATCCTCATTCAGAGTGCAATTGTTGGTGAGAAGAAGTCAGGGACAGCGGCATGGATCATGTCTAACCCCATCTCTCGGGGCGCGTTTATTTTGGCCAAACTTATCGCCAATGGGGTAGCAACTCTAGCTATCATTGTCGTGTTCCAGGGTTTAATCGCTTATATTCAATTTTCCTTGCATGGGGACATAGTATTACGACCTATGGATTATATGGCATCTCTAGGCCTGCAAGCTCTTCATATGGTGTTCTACCTGACTCTAGCATTGATGCTTGGGACCTTCTTTAATAGTAGAGGGCCAGTGATTGGGATCTCGATCGCGATCTTTATCGCACAAGATCTGATAAGTCAGTTCATAGCGATGAAATTACCGTGGTTTCCTACGGTGATACCCATGCGATTGGTAGAAATGGCATCGGCGGTGGCTAAAGGTGGAGCATTGTCTTCCTATACTCCTGTGGTCACGACTTCACTGATGTCGGTGTTGTTCATCCTGCTCGCATTATGGCGTTTCAGGCGGGAGGAGTTCTAGGTTCTGATTATCAGGATAGGAGAGAGGGAACAGTAACGGGGTTCAGTTATGAGCGTAAGAAAAGGACATTTAAGGGGCGTTCCTAAGAAAATGTTAAGGTTGCGGTTGAGGATCAAAGGGATAAAGGGATCCTCGAATATCGGAATTGGGTTGTCCGAGAGCATCCGCAACGTCGAACCTGTCGAAAACATGGTTCAACGTCTGCGGCTTGAATATTAATCCACTTTGTGACAATCTGAAGGAAACGAACCCGAGCGATAAGATTTGAGGTAATCAATTTCGCTGCCAGAGCGAGTGAAATCTTCTTTTCGTTTCGATCAATGGTGAGTAATTGGTGAGGTGAAGGAGATGAGAAGCAACGGGAAAGGTCCAATTGTGGGGCTTGCACTGAGTGGGGGCGGCGCACGTGGGCTTGCACACATTGGCGTGCTCAAAGTGCTAGAACGTGAGCGTATCCCGGTCGACTGCCTCGCTGGATCCAGCATGGGTGGGATCATCGCCGCAGCGTACGCGGCAGGTGCATCAGTAACGGAGCTGGAGGTGGAGGCGCATCGCATGGCCAGGCTTCGCGAACTCGTAAAACTTGTGGATCCTCTACCCCCTCGCCGCGGATTACTGGCCGGAAAGCGTCTGCGTGCATACCTTTCGAGGTTCGTTCGACCGGATCTTGACTTTGCTGATCTGCGTTTGCCGTTAGCACTCACAGCAGTTGATCTCTTGAGCGGGGAGGAACTATGGCTCAACGAGGGACCTGTGATTGATGCGCTCCTTGCCACATGCGCATTTCCTGGTGTCTTACCACCCGTTGCTTCGAATGGCCATTGGTTAGTGGATGGTGGGCTACTGAATAATTTACCGGTGGATGTGGTTCGTGATTTAGGAGCTGAGATCGTAGTCGCGAGCAATGTCACCCCTGACTCAGTACAAGAGAGCCCTCTAGAGGCTCCAGAGAAGCTTCCTTTTCTCCCGGATTTCTTATGGGATTCCTATCGGGCTATTACGGTGATGGGTAGAACGCTGACTCGAATAAGGGTCATCGACGCGAAACCGGAGGTTCTAATTCAGCCCCCACTTTCATCCGATATTGGGATATTCTCCAGCTTTCACCGAGCTGACGAGATCATTGAAACCGGCGAAAGAGAAGCTAAGCGATGTTTGCCCCAATTGATCGAAGCTATACAACCTGGAGTAGATTCTGGGTCTGCTGTAGCCATCGATGGAAGGTGAGTTCCATTTGGCAATCGCCAAACGCTGAATGACTCAGTTTGCCTCAAGAGTTGTGTTGGTATCTTCATCCGCATACCCAGCGGGAAGGACTGATTGCTCTAAGTTGAATGATTGGACACCCATAAACCTTTCGGAAGGAGGGTCAAAGGATGAAACAACAAGGTAATGTCAGGCCTATGAGATTTTGGCAGTCATTACTTTTCTTTATGATCCCAGGTCTGTATGCAGTTCTTGCGCAGTACCTTATCTTTCCTTCAATAGTGCGACTCGGATTATCTGAAGAGAACGCATACAACACGGCGCATCTAACGGTATTCATTGGGTTGTTTTGTGCGACAATACTCGCCTTGAGAGTGGAGGGCTGGCCTCTTAGGTGGACATCGATCAAGGAGCGCCTCCGTTTAAAACGAATGGATTCCACTGCTTGGAAGTGGACGCTCTCCTTTTTGTTCTTGTATCTCCTATTGGGATTACTCCTCAACAACCTTGCCCAGTTCGTCTACAAGGAGTGGGATTTCTGGCCCCCGGATGTGGACGTACCTCTCACGAATATCCCCTATCTTTTAATCCTCTTCATTGCCAATATCTTCAGTGAAGAACTCTGGTGGCGTGGTTATATTCTCCCTCGTCAAGAGTTGGAACATGGAAAATCTGCCTGGCTCGTGAATGGTGTGCTTTGGTCATTATTTCACATATGGAAGTGGTGGGCAGTGCCTTTTATGCTCCTCAAACAATGGATGTTGCCTTTCGTAGTTCAACGCACAAAGAACACCACTCCTGCCATCTTGATTCACTTCGTTTCGAACGGAATAGGCATTTTGATCAGTATCATGCCCTTACTGACTGCGTAGTTATAGTTTGTTGTGTGTTCAACATTTGCGCGATCCTCTCGGACATAGACGAATGATCATGTGGAAGCCTAAACTCTGAGTTGAGCGGAAGGAGTCTCGGCGCGAGCGTCCATTGAGAAAAGCCTTGCTGTACGGCTAAGCTCCAGATTAAAATTACAGTGCAAATTTGGTAATAATGAAATACAAGAGCTTGTGTCCTTTTCTCATCCTCAAAGGGCTGACTTTCAAAATCCTAACCTAGGGCACGCTAATGGGAGATGCATTAAAAAGAAATACGGGATTGAATTGACCCAAAGAGATAAGTGTGTGCGAAGCTCAACCATTATCATTGTGACCGTGGATTCCTCGAATAAATTCTTCTTCTGTCGTATTGAGGCTATTTATACGTGAAATTAAAACTAATCAGCCGTTGGTTAGGTTAGCTTATTAGAGGAGGAATGTAGCCATGGTTAAGTCAAACCGTCAAACTGGAGGCTATCTCCTAGTGGCTGCCCTCGGGGCATTTGTGGGTGGCACAGTCGTGCTCGTAATCAGTAGAGCGCTTCCTAAGATGATGTCACAGATGATGTCCGGCATGATGCGCAACATGATGGAACAAATGGGTGGTGAAGGATGCAATCCGGCTGATATGTGACGCCAGATGATGGAAGGCTTCGGGGAAGCCTAGATATAATTCACTGAGGATTTATTTGCCCGTTGTTTTCGTGTCAAAAGAAAGTGTGCTCTTCGAAGTGGGCTGTATTGAGATAGGTGTACATAAAGGTGATTCGATAACCATAATTATTCTTTGCAAAGTCAATAAGCAAACCGTAGTTTCAATTATCTAGAGGGACACGTCTTATATTTTCCTTGTCTGACGATCACATGTTGCCGAGCGTAAATGATCGCCTGAATTTGATCAGTAAGCTGCAATCTACTTAAAATGTTTCCTATTTGGCATCGGACTGTATTCTCACGAATAACCATCCACTCAGCCGTCGAACTGTTTCTGCCAACCCTGGATCATCGTTTTGGAAGAACTAGATCAAACAGGAGTCCGATTGGACCCGATAGCAATGGACGATTTCCCAACCTCATATCTTGCGTAAATCTGAGGTTGAGAAGAGAATTATCTTAGCCGACAAAGGAGAGTGTAATGAGTGATTTCGAACCGATCATCACCAATGTCGAAGACATCGGTTGGGATGCGAGATTAGCGAAGCGGACGCAAGGGATGAAAAGCTCCGTCATTCGCGATTTACTGAAAGTGGCTATGCAGCCGGACATGATCTCCTTCGCTGGCGGGTTACCTGCACCAGACTTCTTCCCCATCCGTGAGTTCGAAGAGGCATGTCATTATGTCCTACAACAAGATGGTCAGGTGGCATTGCAGTATGGCCCTACGGAAGGCTTTGCACCTCTGAAGCAATTTCTTGCCGAGAAAATGTCCAAATACGGTATCTTGGTCGAATTGGAAAACATCTTGATCACCAATGGCTCACAACAGGGGTTAGATTTGATTGGCAAGGTATTCGTTGAACCAGAAGCCTGCGTCATTTGCAGTCGTCCGACCTATCTGGGGGCTCTACAGGCTTGGAACGCTTATCAGGCTCGATATTGCTCGATACCCCTGGATGATGAGGGGATGTGCGTCGATGAGTTGCCTGCAATTTTGGATACCGACCATATGCATCGCTTTATCTACGTCCTGCCAAATTTCCACAACCCAGCGGGAACCACCCTTCCGCTGGAGCGACGAAAGCGATTAGTTGAGATTGCGCGCCAACATGATCTGGTGATCATCGAAGATGATCCTTATGGCGAACTTCGCTACGAGGGCGAGGATGTCACTCCCATCTTTCGTCTGGCACCGGAGAGAACACTGTACTTAAGCACATTCTCGAAGACGTTAGCCCCAGGTATTCGACTCGCTTGGATCGTAGCACCTAAACCGATCATCGCCAAGCTGGTACAAGCGAAGCAGGGAGCCGATCTGCACACTGGTACCTTCGTACAGATGGTAACCAATGATATTTGTCAGCGCGGTTTTCTCCGCCAACATGTGAAAAAGTTATGCGAAGTCTATCATCAACGACGTGACGCGATGTTGGATGCCCTGGTTGAACATATGCCCGAGGAGTGCTCTTGGACACGTCCTCTGGGAGGGCTGTTCCTTTGGGCACGTACATCCGAGCGCATCAACACGCGTGATTTTCTTGAGAAGGCAACCGCAGCCAAGGTGGCCTATGTCCCTGGTTTCGCGTTCTACCCAGGTGAGAGCGGTGGTCTACATTCGATGAGATTAAATTTTTCCTATGCCAAGGAAGAAGTCATCAATGAGGGCATCTACCGCCTTGGCGTCGCAATGAAAAAAGAATTAGCTTGATATCTGCATTTGCATAAAACTTGAGTCACGCTAAGGGTTAGAGGTCAAAAAACACAAGTAGATCCAATGGTATGCACTATCTAAGTTGTGAGAGGGTGATGCGCTAGACCAGGCGGTGTAACCGCCTAGTCATTGTTTAATGCTAGTTTCAGCGTGGTTTGCAATAAAATGTTGGCTCCNNTGGCTCCATGGATGCAGTTCTCCCAGGTGGTGAATTCTCTTGGTGAATGACTTGCCCCATCAACGGAAGGAACAAAAATCATCCCAACGGGGCATAGTCCTGCTAAGGATTGTGCATCATGCCCAGCCATAGAAGCAATTGGAATATGGTTTAAACCCAGCGACTGTGCAGCATCAGCAATGGCAGAACGGACCTCATCGTTCATTGGTGATGGAGGGTATTCGCCAAGTTCCTCTACTTCCAGACTCAGACCGAAACGGTTTGCTTCAAATCGAGCCAGTTCAATTAGAGCTTGTCCCAACTGGTAAAGGGTGTGAGCTTCTGGTGCTCGATATTCCAGCCCCAGGATCGCTTCAGCAGGAACGATGTTAAATACTCCGGGTTTAAGGATCATCTGACCAACATTAGCGACACATTGAGGGAAATTCTCATGCAAGATATGTCTGAGGGCCAAATTAAACGCGCTCGCACCTTGGGCTGCATCGAGTCGATCCTCCATAGAGGTTGTCCCTGCATGGTCAGATCTACCGATGAATGTCAGTATGGACGAACCAATGCCAAAAATACTGGTCACGATGCCTATCTGAGCACGAGCGTTGATCAACCTCGAACCTTGCTCGATGTGCAGTTCTATGAATCCAACCAGAGCTTCTGGGTGGCGAGATGTGTTGAGTAAACCATCTTCGGTAAGACCTGCGCGATTTAGGCCTTCAACAAACGCGGTCTTGCCACCTCGGGGATGTTTTAGATCGGAGCGACTCAGTTTCCCTGCCAGAGCTGAGCTTCCCAGTAAACCGATATGTGTGCCCTCCTCATCCGTAAAGTCGATAGCTTCTAAGTTAAACGGGAGACCGATCTCAGCTTCTTTTACAACAACCAGGACCTCGAAGGCAGCCATTATCCCAAGTGCACCATCGAAACGTCCTCCATGAGGAACTGAATCAAGGTGTGAGCCAAGTAGTAGAGTCGGCCCTTCTTCGGGTCCGCAAGGGAGATACGCTGAATGGTTGCCGGCTTCATCGACGCGAGATTCTAACCCGCTCTCCCGGATTCGTTCCCTAAACCAAGTACGAGCAGCCAAGTGTGCCTCGCTCAGTGCTGGACGGTGAACACCGCCATCGGTTGTCGCTCCAATCTTTGACAGAGCATCAAAATTGGCTTGAAGCCTTGTGGGGTTGATACGTAGGCGGTCTGCGTGAAAGTCCATTCAGTCGGACCTCCATCTCAATATTTTCCCCGAGACAGGACAATACTCTCGGGGAGTATATTGAGCCCAGTTACACTAACAAATTTCCATCCATCGATTTCACTCTGACGAGGAATTTATTAAGATCGAAGTGGGTTGGTGCGTTGCGCTATTCATCCCCTGACATTAAAAGGATGCCTAAAGAAAAGGCAAGTGGGTGACATTTCTCCTGTTTCTGTGGGGAAATGAAAGGGTTTCGGCTTGATGATTTTCCTTGGTCTTATTGCCTAACGGAGTGCAACCTTTTAGGAGCTTTGTGGAGTGCGATGGGCTCCTATGTTAGAATCCTCACTCGATACCTGTTATAGATAAGTTGAGCAAGGATGTCGGCTTGTTGGGAGCGATAGACCTAGCGATATCGACTGAGCCAATGACGACTACATTTATCCTCGCTTCCGCCTCACCTCGTCGGCACGATCTTTTGAGGCTTACAGGATGGAGTGCGCATGTGTGTCCAGTTGAGGTGGATGAACTTCCCCTGCAGGATGAAACTGCAGAGGACTTAGTGAAGAGGTTGGCCTTGACGAAGGCGAGAACCGCGATCCTGAACTGTGATGAATCTGGCGTCGTCCTAGCCGCTGATACAGTGGTTGTGGATGGGCACCGCCTGTTGGGAAAACCTTCAGACCACGCTGAGGCGAAGGCGATGTTGTGGGATCTGCGGGATCGAGAACATCGTGTCCTTACCACCCTTGTTCTCATCGATCAACGCGATAATCGCCAAATCCTTATGATGTGTGAGTCTTCCGTTCCGATGCGCAGTTATTCCATGGATGAGGTAGAGGCCTATCTAAAATCGGGAGAACCTCTGGATAAGGCAGGAGGTTATGGCATTCAAGATCCCTTCAATCCTGTAGCAATCGAGCGTTTTCATGATTGTTATGCTAATGTAATGGGGTTACCGCTGTGCCACCTTGCTAAAGCTATGAGTCGTCTTGGTCAATCCCCGTCCACTGCTATTCCTGAAGTCTGCCAAACATATCTCGGGTACGACTGCTCCGTTTACAGCGAGATCTTGGGAGATCAAGTGTGAAGCGACGAACGATTTTAATCCTTCTCAGCTTGCTCGTAAGTGCATGTTCTTTAATTAATACGGGTACACCCATCTCGGATGTAACCCCGAATCTACCAGATCCTGGGGTGACGACCGTCCCGGCACCAGATCCAGACACAACCGCACGTGGTTTCTTAGACGCATGGAAGAGAAACGACTATCCTACAATGTATGGGATGCTCACCGCATTGGCCCAGGATGATCTTAGCCTCGAAGCGTTTACCAATCAGTACGAAGAGGTCCATCGCGCTGCCGTAGTAACCGGTATTGACACTGAGATCATTTCCTCGCTGGTGATGAGTCCAGGACAAGCCGAGGTACGTTTCCGTATGGTCCTCCACAGTGCAGTCGTCGGTGATATCAGTCGTGAGAATAGGATGGATCTCAGACGAGAAGATGGGGACTGGGAAGTCGCGTGGACGGCGGCCATGATTTTGCCGGAGCTGACGGGAGAGAACGGCTTACGTTTGGAACAAGACACGCCCACGCGGGCGAACATTTATGATCGGAATGGTAAAGCGTTAGCAGCTCAAAAGGATGCAGTGGCGTTGTGGATCGTTCCCAACCAGATTGGTGATGAGGACGCCGAGGAACAAATGCTTAATAAGATACGCGTGTTACTCGATGTTCCGACAAACGATGAAATTCGTTATCTGTATGACACCTTCCGTGAAACGGATTTCTACATCGCGCTGGGCGAGGTAGCGTCCGAAGATTTTGAACTGGTCCAGGGTACGCTTTCCTCCTTAGGAGGTGTGCGGTGGGATTGGTACAGCACTCGTTTTTATCCTGGTGGAGGTCTGACACCATATGGTGGTGGTCTTGCACCTCACGCAGTGGGATATGTGAGTTGGATCCCCAAGGAGATCGTGGAGGAATATCTGAAATTAGGATATCAGGGGGATGAGTACGTCGGCCATATGGGCCTTGAATTCGCATACGAATCGGAACTAAGGGGTCGACCAGGTGGCACGTTATTCCTCGTAGACTCCGCTGGGACACAGATCGCGGTTCTGGCTTCACAAGAGTCTGAACCTCCATACGCTGTCTACACGACCCTTGATCGTGATCTTCAACTCTATGCCCAACAAGCGATCGAGAATTTTAATGGTGCGGTCGTCGTCCTCGAACGCGACACGGGTGCGGTTCTGGCGATCGCCTCCTCGCCGGGGTTCGATTCTAATTTATTTGACACTAACAATCCTAACTCCAGCTACGGTCTGACCAAATTATTTGAGAACCCTAACCAAGCACTACTCAACCGAGCAACTCTTGGAATCTACCCTCTAGGATCGATCTTCAAAATCATCACCATGGCGGCCGCGCTCGAGTCCGAGTTTTACGAACCAGACACAATCTACAACTGCGGTCATTATTTCACCGAGCTGCCGGGCTGGGTAGGGCAGGATTGGCGGGTAGAGAAAGAGTTGGCTGCCGCCGGTGAGATCACCCTGATGCAGGGCTTGGAGTTATCGTGCAACCCTTATTTTTGGCACATCGGCCTGGACCTCTATAACAAGGGACTTGAGACAGCTCTCCCTGATATGGCCAGGGGATTTGGATTGGGTCAGTTGACGGGGATCGAGATCGACGAAGACACAGGTTTGGTCCCGGACCCTGAGGGAAAAATGGAATTGTTTAACGAGGAGTGGGCGGCGAATGACGCGGTGCAGTTAGCGATCGGCCAGAGCTTCTTGCAGGTCACACCTTTACAGGTGGCGCGCTTCGTCGCTGCCGTTGGCAACGGGGGAACGCTCTATCGTCCTCAGATCCTCCACAGCATTCAGAACGCCGTAGGCGATGTCTTGTATGAGTTTCAACCCGAGGTTCAAGGTCAACTCCCTGTAACTTCTGAGAATCTAGAGGCCATCCATCAAGCTATGGTGAATGTGGTTAGTGTATATGGGGCCACTGCTTATAGTAAATTTCTAGATATTAGGTTAAATGTTGCCGGTAAAACTGGTACTGCTCAATCAGGCGAATATACTGATCCTCATGCTTGGTTTGCTGGGTATACCTTCGAGGAGCGAGATGATAAACATGACATCGCTGTTGTCGTGATACTTGAATATCAAGGAGAAGGTTCGGAGTGGGCGGCACCAGTTTTTCGACGCATCGTGGATTCGTACTTCAAAGGCCGCCCCCAGCTTCTTTACCCGTGGGAATCTCGTATTCGCGTCCCCAAAACCCCAACCCCCACACCGGGTCCCGAGGATCTCGAAGCTGAGAGCACCCCCACACCCTGAGCGATGACTGAATTGAATCTTATCCCCGGCCTTATTATCCGCGCTCAATCTGGTTTTTTTGATGTACAGACAGATGAAGGTTCCGTGGTGGCTCAATTACGCGGGATACATACTCGAGGGCCTCAAGAAACCGATGTTGCAGCTTTGGGTGATCGGGTGAAGATCCGATTGTTGGAGGACGGGACGGGAGTTATTGAGGAGATAGAGGAGCGGGAACGTGTCCTTTCCCGTCGAGCACCTGGGCGACAAGAAATCGAGCAAGTGCTCGTTGCTAACCCTGATCAAGTGGTGCTCGTCTTTGCTTGCGCAGACCCGGATCCCAACTTTCGCATGCTCGACCGTCTCCTCGTAGGTGCAGAGCGAGAGGAAATTCCGGCCATGATTTGCGCGAACAAGATCGATCTTGTCGTGCCTCGGAGCGCAAAAGCGGAGTTCGGCGAGTACGCCCGACTTGGGTATAGAGTGATCTATACCTCGGCGAAAACAGGCAAGGGTGTGCGGTCAGTTCGCAAGGCATTACGAGACAAAATCTCTGTGTTCGCTGGTCCATCCGGTACGGGTAAATCGAGCTTATTAAATCGAGTTCAACCAGGGTTAGGATTGCGAGTAAAAGAGGTCAGCAAGGCGACCGGAAAAGGTAAGCATGTGACCGTGGTTCCTGAACTTATACCCTTGAACGTGGGAGGATATGTCGCGGATACACCCGGTCTAAAGGCTTTTGCACTTTGGGACATTGAACCTGAGGAGCTGGACGCTTATTTCCCAGAAATGCGCGATCTGGTAGCTGATTGTGAGTTCAGTGATTGTTCTCACCTACATGAACCTGGTTGTGCTGTGATCGCAGCCGTTGAAAAGGGGAAAATCAGCCACGAGCGATATGAGTCTTATCAGCGCATGCGTCTAGGTGATACCGGGTGAATGGTTTCTTTCGGTTGTGGAGCGCACGGCCATAAACCCCTACAGCACCCTTCTCGCGTGGGGTGTTCTTAATTGAGGGGCCAAAAAAGCCGGAGGATGAGAGAGGGTCCTGGGATTCATTTCATAACCGTAGGGGCGGTTTGAAAATCGCCCCTTCAAATCTGACGCATTTAAGTCCACTCCAAT
>JABAOF010005314.1_pt10 | contig 16038 bp, 10 predicted proteins | sample 7062171 | NCBI WGS metagenome assembly JABAOF01 (sample SAMN14538628, study PRJNA623070) | marine sediment metagenome | biome: marine biome [ENVO:00000428]; feature: marine pelagic biome [ENVO:01000023]; material: deep marine sediment [ENVO:00002113] | place: India: Gulf of Khambhat ...
TTGGATTTGTTTGGTCTCTGCGCGATTTCGAATTTCGTGCTTCGGATTTTATTCTTTTTTTAACATATCCGTGTTTCAAACTTTGCCATACTATCATTTAATCTTTTTTTATTGTATAATATACGGACGTGCCAGAAAATGGAAACAATAAAAATAAAAAGAGGTAATCATGAGTGTTGACATAAGAGTGGTTGAAAGCAAAAAAGACCGAAAACGGTTTGTCAAAGTTCCTTTTGATATTTATAAAGGTGATGCCTATTGGATTCCCCCGTTGATCCGGGATGAGATGGAAACCTTTGATCCCCGCAAAAACCCGGCCTATGAGACTGCTGAGACCAAATTATTTGTAGCATACAAAGATGGTAAAGCAGTGGGTCGAATTGCCGGGATACTCAGCCATGCGGCCAACGAAAAGTACAATACCAAAAATTTACGATTCGGTTGGTTTGATACCATCGATGACTACAACGTGGCCCGTAAGCTTTTTGAAGCGGTTGAAAATTGGGGAAAAGAATTGGGAATGGAAACCATGACCGGTCCCCATGGGTTTACAGACTTGGACCCGGAAGGAATGTTGGTGGAAGGATTTGATCAACTGCCCACCATTTCGGTTTACTATAATTTTCCCTATTACTCGGAACTTGTCACTAAATATGGGTTCGAAAAAGAGATTGATTACGTGGAGTTTTTATCCACTGTGCCTCACGAGACCGGTATCCCGGAAAAACTGGTACGAATCGGTGAACGAATTAAACAAAGAAGCCAGGTAAAGGTGCTCAAATTCAAACGGAAACGAGAAGTCATGGAGATAGCCCCAAGGATATTTCATCTGCTGGATGAAGCCTTTGAAGAAATCTACGGTTCTGTTCCGTTGACAGAGAGGCAGATCATGTATTATGTCAAGAAATATTTTCCTTTCGTGGATAAAGACCTGGTAAAAGTAGCAGTAAATGAAAAAGACGAACCGGTGGGTTTTATGATTACACTGCCCAACCTGTCAAAAGCGTTTCAAAAAGCAAGGGGACGTCTTCTTCCCCTGGGCTGGCTTCATATCTTGCGCGCTTTAAAAGAATACGAAGTCCTTGATTTCTACCTGGCCGGGATAAAGCAAAAATATCGCGGCCAGGGGGTTGATCTGTTAATGGTACTGGATGTGGCTCAAACCGCACTGGATAAAGGATTTAAATATGCGGAATCCAATGTCGAACTGGAAACCAATAAAAAAGTCCAGGCCCAGTGGAAATACTTCAATCCCACCCAGCATAAACGCAGACGCATTTACACAAAGAAGATCGATTGAGTTTAAGAATACCAGGTTGAGGTTGAGGTTAAGGTTAAGTTTTAGAAAGCGAAATACCCAGGTTTCTCATGATAAATTCACCCAAATAAAATGAAACGTCTATCGTTAAAAGAGAAGATCGGTCAGCTTTTTATGATCGGTTTTTACGGCTATCAACTCCCCTCTCAGGTGCAAGCCTTTATTGAAGAGAATAATATCGGTTTTGTTATTCTTTTTTCCCGGAATATCGAATCCATCCCCCAGGTGATTGAATTGACAGACAATATTCATTCCCTGGGAAAAACACGCCCGTTTGTATATACGGACCAGGAAGGGGGAACTATTGTGCGTTTTAACGAGATGGCCGCGACGGTTGTCTCTGCCATGGGCATTGCAGCCACCGGTTCAGCAGAAAATGCTGAAACAGCAGGCCAACTTATCGGGGAAGACATGCGCATGTGTGGTATTGACGGTGTGTTTGCACCGGTGCTGGATGTTAACGTGGAAGAAGATAACCCGGTTATCGGTATTCGCGCTTTCTCAGACCAGCCGGAAATGGTAATAGAATATGCCTCACGCTTTTGCCGGGGCCTGGCAAAAAGCGGAGTCCTGGCTTGCGGCAAACATTTTCCCGGGCACGGGGCTGCCGCCGCAGATTCCCACCTGGGAATTCCCATCATTCATATTTCAAGGGAATACTTTATGCGCTGTTGCTTTCAACCCTTTGAAGCACTGGCAAAACAAAAAATCGACTCCCTGATGACCGGTCATGTTTTATTTCCTGGAATATCCCCTGATATTTCTACTTTTTCTTCTTACATGATTCAAGAACTACTGAGGAAACAAGCAGGGTACAACGGCGTGGTGTTTACCGACTGCCTGGAGATGAAGGCGGTAAAAGACAACTATTCCCCGGAAGATATCGTACGTAAAAGCATGGATGCCGACATCGATGTGATGATTCCCAGCCATACGCTGGATTTCCAAAATGAACTCCTGGAAATCATAATGTTTCACGTGAAAAAAAATCTTGTCCCGGAGAAACGTATCGATGAATCCGTGACTCGTATCTTAGCGTTGAAAAACAAATTGAGGGATCAAAGAACGCCGGAAGGCTCAAAAGAGCCGTTTCGATTGAGAAAGAGTATTGCCCTGGAGCAAAAAATAGCCGATCAATCTGTGACTCTTTTACGAAACAGGGCCGGTATCCTGCCAATAGAAAAAAATAAAAAAATCCTGGTATTGGAATGGTCGCGGCTGATTAATGGGCCATCTATAGCTGAACAGGAAAAGAAGTCCATGATTGGCGAGATTTCCGGCAAGTACCTGGCAAATAGAGACCTGAACGTGCTGAAACCGGATGAGCCGTTGCCTGAAAACCTGGAGCGCCGTTTAAATGACTACTCTTATATTATTGCCTGCATCTATTCCCGGACCGGAGAAATCGACCAATACCAGACCGAGGCCGTCAAAAAACTCCTTCAACTTAGAAAAGACGCGGTTATAGTTTCCCTGGAAGCGCCTTATGAGATTAAGAAATTCCCTTCCGTGGATACATTCCTTGTTACCTATGGGTTCCGAAAGGTCCAGGTCGAAGCACTATTTAAAGTCCTAACCGGCGCGATCAAACCCACCGGCCGATTGCCGGTGAAGATAAAAAGCCTATTCCCCCGTAGATTTGGGTTAGATTTTTAAAAAGCCTCCGGCGGCCCGCTTTTTTGTAAAAAAGCGGGGCAAAAAACTTTTCAAGAAGGTCCTTCGGACCATCTGGAAGAAAACATGGGGTCGCGTCTCAACAGGTTGTCCGAGAACTCATATTTATCCTTTTCTAAGGGTGAACACGAGGTTCACCCCTACAAAGGCTGATCAACGCTGCATTTGGTAGGGGCGAATCTTGTATTCGCCTGTCTTTCGATAAAATTTTCTATTCTCGGACAACCTGTCAACATTTGACAGGCTGACCCGACCCCCAGAAGTCAGAAGTCGAAGGCTTCCTCCCCACACGGGAAGGAAGCCTTCAGATGACGTGGTGTTACTCCTTAGTGGCTTTTACGCGGTCTTCTTGTGACATGGCAGCCAGGCGTTTAACTTCCTTCAAATCCAGTTTGAGGCCTTCAGCTACGCGGCTTCCGTACTGCTCGTCGGCCTTATAGAATAACGCCGTTTGACGCAGTTGGATTCGTTTCTGGGCGTTGCGCAGATGGGATACGATGTTCCCGATCAGATGATCGCGGTCCTGGTCGGACATCACGTTACGATAAAGGTTTCCGGCCTGGACAAAGTCGTCATCGGAAAGGGTGTAAGAATGTCGTGCCGCCATTCCTGAAACATCGATAGGCGGTTGACCCACACTGGGATCAGGTTCGGGGCCGCCAAAACTGTTGGGATAGTAATTGGGACCGCCGCCGCCATTGGCATCAACGCGCATGAAACCATCCCGCTGATTGCTGAACTCCGGGGCTGCTTTGGGGGCATTCACCGGCAGAAGATGGTAGTTGGGACCCAGACGATGGCGGTGGGTATCATGATAGCTGAAAAGCCGGCCCTGTAACATCTTGTCCGGTGAAGGACCGATACCGGGAACGAAATTCCCCGGGGAGAAAGCCGACTGCTCGACATCGGCAAAGTAATTTTCCGGGTTACGGTTGAGTACCATGCGGCCGAAAGGCTGAAGCGGCACATCGCCGTGAGGCCAGACCTTGGTAATGTCGAAAGAGTCGAACCGGTATTTCTCGACCTGCTCAGGAGTCATAACCTGGACGTAGACCTTCCAGGCCGGGTAATCACCCTTCTCGATGCTGTCATACAGGTCGCGGGTGGCTTGATCCGGGTCCTCGCCAGCCAAACGTACAGCTTCTTCCCGGGTCAGGTTTTGGCTTCCCTGCTCGGTTTTGAAATGAATCTTGACCCAAAAGTATTCACCTTTGTTGTTATACCACATAAAGGTATGTCCGCTGTACCCGTTCATGAAGCGATAACTTTTGGGCGTACCGCGATCGGAAAAGAGAATCGTGACCTGGTGGATGGACTCCGGTGTAAGGGAGAGAAAGTCCCAGAACATATTCGCATCCTTGGTATTCTTCGCCGGGTGACGCTTTTGGGTGTGGATGAAGTCGGGAAACTTCAACGGATCACGGATAAAGAAAACCGGCGTGTTGTTGCCCACCATATCATAGTTTCCTTCCTCCGTGTAAAACTTAACCGCGAAACCACGGGGGTCCCGCTCAGAATCGGCTGATCCCTTCTCGCCGCCCACTGTAGAAAAACGGACAAAGACTTCAGTACGTTTGCCTACTTTGGATAGAAAGTTGGCACGGGTGTACTTTGTCACGTCGTGGGTGACTTCGAAATAGCCATATGCACCGGCCCCTTTGGCGTGAACAACCCTCTCTGGAATCCGTTCGCGATCGAAATGGGCCAATTTTTCGATTAAATGTATATCCTGGATAAGAGCCGGACCCTTCTTTCCAGCAGTCATTGTATTCTGGTCGTCTGCCACAGGCATGCCGAAGCTTGTGGTAAGAGTCTTTTTTTTCATGGCTATCTAACACCTCCTATTTAAATTTTTTAAAGACACAATCATTTTCATAATGATTATGAATTGTGGCATATTATATACCCCCCCGGAGGAGTTGTCAAGCATTTAATATTTTTTTCTTGAAAAAGTGAAGTTCGGCTATTTCTTGCAGTCGGGGCAGGTTCCCTTCAATTCGATATTAATATGATTGATATGCCAATCTGACAAAGAATTACCGGTTTGATAGTCAACTGCAGATTGTTGTATTTGAGTCTTGTGGTTAATTCTCACGTCTATCATTTTCCCACACGTATCGCAGACAAGGTGGTGGTGGGGGTCAAGGTTTGCGTCGAAGCGCATGAGTCCATCGGGGCCTTTTATACGGATAAGAAGGCCCGCTTCTACCAGGTTATTCAGGTTCTGGTACAGGGTAGCGACGCTCATGGGATACCCTTTATTGCGAAGGGCTGCCATGATCCCCTCCGGGTTCAGGTGATCGTTTTTGTCACCAAGTAATGCCAGAACCAGCCGGCGGGCCTTGGTGGGCCGCAGCCCGTGTTCACGCAATCTCTCAGACACTTCAGGGTTATCAGGGTTCATCATCTTTTCTCACATTAAATTTTAACATATTTCTAATAATCGGATGTTCAATGTGGATTTATTAAACATTCTTAACACGAAAGGCAATTAATTATTCCTGGTAATATTATCACATCCCGGTATACCCGTCAACCCCACGGCGTGGGATGCCCTGGGCGACGTCAAAGCCGCCCTAAATTCGAAGCANNGCGCAGAGACCAAACAAATCCAAAATTCAAATGTTCAAAATCCAAAACAAAAGTAGCATGGTACGATGCTTTCGGGTTCTTTTCGTTTTGGTCATTTGAATTTGTTTCGAATTTCGATATTCGAATTTCGGATTTAAGAATTTTTACGAGACCCTGTTATCTTCTTCTTTTCTCCGCTTCCTCGCTTCCCCACTTCCTTCTACCCTCTGGCCGTCTGATTTCTCAACTTCCTATCTTCTCCCTTCTTTTCCGGTGGTGCGTAATAGCGTGGCGGTGGACTTCGTCGCGGATATTCTGGAACAAAAACCGCTCCGGCGAATCTTCCGGGAAAAGAACCGACCCACCATCTTCCAGGTAAACCCGCTCTTCACGTTTGGCAAGCGCCGCGATATCGCACCTTAAATTCAACTTTTCTTTTACAGATGCTGCAGCGCTGAGTTGCCCCTTGCCGCCGTCGATCAGGAGCAAGTCGGGTTGTTCCTCCGGCTGGCGATTCCTGAATCGCCGCTCAAGGACCTCTTTTAACGCTTCGGTATCTCCTGCGGCGGCATTTTTAATGATATAATTCCTGTACTTTTTCTTGTCCGGTACTCCTTTGGAAAACACCACGGCTGCTCCCACCCGGTCCCGTTCGGAAAAATGCGAGATATCAAACCCTTCGATCCAGTGGGGAAAATGAACCAGGTGAAGCTCTTGCTTCAACCTTTCCCCCACCAAACTGTATTTATGTTTGTTTACATACAGGTTTAGATTCTTTACTGCCAGGTCCATCATTTTACGTTTCTGACCTTTGATGGGCAGTTTGATCCTTACCTGGTGTTTGGCAATTTGCGAAAACATGCCCTCCAGGGCGTCTTTATCGGGATCACCGGGAAGATCCCGAACCAGGACCTCCTTAGGAATCCGGGGAATATTCCCGGTTCGATACAACGAAATCAGGAAATCTTTTAATATCTCTTGTTTTTGCGTGCTGATGGTACTGAAATTAAAAAATTCCTTCCGCTTGACCCGGCCTTCAAGAATAGAGAATAAAATAACAAAGCAGTCATTTTGATCCGGATCATGATGCAGTGCAATCACATCATAATCGATTTTTTTAATGGTAGAGATATACGATTCAAGTGTAAATTGATCTATCAGCCGGATATCTTCTTTTACCTTCTGGGCCTCTTCGAATTTCAGTTGTTCTGCCAGTTGTGCCATTTTTTTTTCGAGTTTTTTCACAATCTTATTTTTATTTCCTTTTAGAAAATCAACGGCATCAGACACATTTTTGCGGTATTCTGCCTCATTGATGTAGTGGGTGCAGGGAGCTGAACAGCGGTCAATATAATGATAGAGACAAGCGGTCTGACGGTTAAAGGTAGTGTCAGAACAGGTTCTCAGCTTAAAAATACGGGTGACCATATCGATCAATTCTTTTGTTCTCCGGGCATCAACGATAGGCCCTACATACATACTTTTGTCCTTTATCTGCCGGGTATAGTAGATTCCCGGGAACGGATCACCCGTAGTTATTTCAATCAGGGGAAAGCTCTTATCGTCTTTTAAACGGATATTAAAGGGAGGGAAGTACTGGTGAATGAGATTGTATTCCAGGTGCAGGGCATCCTTCTCATCATCAGTGACAATATATTCAATATCATCCGCCTGCTGCAGCAGGTTGCGGATCATCCCCTGATCTCTTTTTTGAAAATATTGATCCACCCGTTTCTTTAGATTTTTGGCCTTCCCGATATACAATACATTATCCCCGGATTTGAACAAATAAACACCCGGTTTTTCAGGGATATCGGTTTTCGGTTTTAGTTGATTTTTTATTTTTGTCTTTTGTATTCCCACCTTTCGTCGCTTGCGATTGAATTTCAGTAATTTTTTTGATCATTTTGGTGGATTTATCCAGGTATTTAGATTTGGGAAAACTATTGACAATTTTCTGGAAGAAGGAAATAGCGGTGGTGTAATCCTTCAGGGCAAAATAGCATTTCCCTGTATAAAAGAACAGTTTATCATTTTTTTTGAAATCCGGGTAATCATCAATCACCTGTTTGAATCGAGCAACAGCCCCTTTAAAGGCTTTCAGTTGATAGTTGGAATAACCAATACCAAAATAATGATCTGCCAGGACCTGTCGGGCTTTTTCCAGTTTCTCTTTGGCCTCTTCAGCTTCTTTGGTATCCGGGTACTGCTTAATCATACCTTCCAGGGCTCTAATGGCAAGAATTGTATTGGTCTGATCTCTGCCTGCACTTTTCATCTGACGGTAATAGCACATGGCAATCTGGAGTTTGGCATAAACCGCGTCCGGTGAGTTGGGGTACAAATTGACATACTCCTGGTACTCTGCAGCAGCCATTATCATCGAAGCTGAATCTTTCTGCTTAAAGTAGGAATCTGCGATCCCGATTTTGGCACGCCTGGCATAAAGACTGTCCGGGTAAAGATGCATGATCTCCTTGAAGAGCAAACGAGCTTTTTCCGGGTCTCTCCTTATTCTTTTCTGTGCTTTTTGGAAGATTTCCTTATCTGATCCCAGGTTTTCCGGGTCCAGGTCAACTTTTTTCTTTTTGCATCCTGATCCTGAAACTGCCACCAAAAGAACCAAAACGAATGCGGTTAATAAATTAAAGGTAAATATTTTTTTCATCATTATACTCCCTTTATTTTATCTTGTATCATGTTGATAGTTGCTGCGATATCATCTGAATTGTAAAGAAATGTACCGATAACAAATAAATCAGCTCCTGCTTTTTTTAATGAGCCGATATTTGAGGTGTTGATTCCACCATCCACTTGGATCAAGCATTGGGTACCTTGTTCCCTGATTTGCTGTTTCAACGCTGCCACTTTTTCAACGGTTCCAGGAATGAATTTCTGGCCGCCGTACCCGGGGAAAACACTCATCAAAAGGATAAAATCGACATCCTCCAGGAAAGGAAAAACCGTTTCCACAGGAGAATCAGGATTCAATACCAGGCCAGCCTGGCACGATTGATTTTTAATCAGTGCAATGGTTTCGTTTACCTTCCCCTTGTCTACAACTTCCATATGAAAAGAGACCCAATCCGAACCGGCCTGGATAAATTTAGGAATCATTTTAGCCGGGTTACTGACCATCAGGTGGGCATCGACTTTAAAATTAAATGTTGATTTAATAGCAGCAGCAGCAGCGGGGCCAAAAGAGAGATTACCCACGAAGTGCCCATCCATCACATCCAGGTGGATAAAATCGATGTTGTTTTTTTCAAAATCGTTGAGTTTGGCTTCCAGGTTAAAAAAATTGGTAGATAAAATCGATGGGAATACAGGATTCAGATTTGAATTCATTGTGGTGTTCATTTTCATTTCATTCACTTACCTCGATACTGATCCTGGCTTTTCGATTGATGCGGTGTCCGGACAGGGGAAATTGTTTAATTACCCAGCCTGGCCCTCGACCGGGATAGGGTGCTGTGGTTATTGAAATTTTCAGGCCCAGGTCTTCAAAATAATCCTTGACATAATCGACTCGTTTTGCGATCAAGTCCGGCATAATATAGGATTTTTCCCTGCTTCCGCGGGAGACCAGGATATCCACCTCAGTGCCGCTGGGCACACGTGCGCCTGGCGGCTGGGACTGGACGATCACAAAATCCACAGGAGCATCTTTCGCATCCATATAAGAAACGTACCGTTTTCGTAAATCATTGTCTCTTAGTATCTTTTCACAATCAGTTAAATTGTACCCTGACAGGTCGGGCATAATCACCTCTACCAGGTCTGAGGTCACGAATATGGTGATATAGGATTTTTCTTTGATACGGACACCGGCGGCAGGTGTCTGGTTAATAACGGTTAATGGCTTGTAATGGCGATCGTAGTTTCCCACGATCTTTTTCAAATAAACGTCATGTTTGGCAGCAATGACCTCAACCTCTTTAACGCTTTTGCCCACCAGATCAGGTGCCTCCAATTCTTCTCCTTTGATCAGGGTTTTCATGGTAAAAAATACGGATACCACCAGGAGGACCAGGTAGAAGGAGGTCAGGCCGACGATTTTTGCCAATAGTACCAGTTTTTTTTTTATTGCTTCCTTGCTTATTTTTAACTTAATTTTCATGAACTCTTAATTTATCATATAAACCAACTAATTTCAAGCGTTTCAGGGCCTATTTTTCCCTGCTGTGCCAAACTCTTTACAGCCAAAACCTTGAGCAAAGCGATTGGGGATGTATTAAAAGCAGCACAAGAGGAAGCTAACCAGTGAAAAGAAAGGTAAAATAAAAAGTGGAAGTAGTAGCTCAAAAACAAGCCCTACTTATAAAACGGGTAATGGGCACGGCATATTGTGCGCTATGCACCCTCCGCCGTGCCCATCACATTTTACATTCTATTTACAGCAGCAGTTTTGCACAGGCGGTGGCCCACCTTTATACAAATAGTCTATCAAATAGTTAATATCGAGAATATTTACGTTGCCATCAATAATTGTGTTATTCTTGTTATCTCCAACGATAGTAAGGGATTTGTTAACCGTCACATTTTCTTCATATGCACCGCAGTGGACCAATATCGTATGGCCTGACAATGTATCAGGATCATCGATGGCCTCCTGAATACCCATAAAGTCTTCTCCGGTATCCTGATTTTCTACCAACTGACACGGCAACGCATTGTCCGGGAGAGAATCACCGAGATGAGTTATAATAGAAGGAATAGGCACACCGCGATTGGGGCAATTGGCGCAGTGATGCAGCGCCACCACCAGGATTTGTTTTAATTGGCTTAAAAACCGTAAAAAACCAAACCGCAAACCGGGGTCAAGTCTTGCTGTGCAACATTGTTATAGAGCAAAACTTGACCCCTTCTGCAATCTTAGTTTTTAACAATCTCAAAATCATCGGCAATGCCGCTGAATTTAGCGGTCAACTTAATAAAGAATATGGTTGCACTGGTATTGGTGGGGCCGGTGGTAACAGTGATGGACTTTTTGACGAAATTTTTGTAATCGGTAAATTGTACGGTTTGTTCAGCACCTCCGTAATCTTTCACACCCAGGAATACATTTGCATTCTTCCTGGCTTTACCCCAGCAAGATACGGTATAAGTCGTGCTGGGGCACAGATTGACGATTACCTGTTCCACTGAACTGTTGGCGCCATCTACACTGACAGCATACAAACCGGTATGGGAGTCGGAAGTGATACTGACGGCTCCGGTTTCAGTCCATCCTGAAGTGGTACCGGTTTCAAAACCGGGATTGGTGATAGTTCCAGGTCCGAAGCAGGCGATATTGGCGGTATAATCTTCCACTTCACCATAGGGAAACGTTTCGCACGGCGAGGGATAACTGCCGTACTTCATGGAAACTCTCATCAGCGTGTCACCGATAACGGTGTCCCCGCGTACAGTAAAACTGCCGGTTACAATAGAGTTTCCCCAACCTCTGAACACCTCTTCTTCATCCTCAAATGCACAGTTCCCATTATAGTCAATCCAGATTTTCCAGTATTCGGTAAACGAACCGCCGGGGAATCCGGGGGTTAATGAAACATTAACCGTTTGTCCCTGGGTTAAATGGGCGGTCAGGTTGGTGAAATTACTGTATGGAGAGGGACCTGAGGGATTATTCAAATCAGCCACTGCCGCGCCGGCGATATATTCGTAATCCTGGCTGAGCCCGGATGATGCGCAGTACACCTTAATATAATCGGCTTTGACCATGGTATCGGACCCGCAAGCGTTGGTAACGGTCAATGCCGGGGAGTAAGATCCTATGCTGATATAGGTGTGGGTGGGGTTCTGTAGGGTTGAGGTTCCGCCATCCCCGAAATCCCATAACAACGACCCGGCCCCTCCTACGGATTTATCGGTGAAACTGACGGTCAACGGGACCGCGCCCATAGTGGGTGAACAGGAAAAGTCTGCTATAGGCGGCTCACAACATACTACATTAATGCCCACCTGGGCAAACGCCTCTGCTGCAACCTTGCAGGAATATCCATAATCCAATGCCGCACTAATAGCGCCTTCGGCTCCCTGCTGGAAAGTGGTACTGGGGGTCCAGTAATCCATGTTTGCCTTAACGAAAATATCAAAGGCCATTCGTGTGGTCCAACCCGGGGAGGTGGCGATCAAATAAAACGCCTTGTTGAATATCCCGCTGCTGTAGTGAACATCCATGCCAGGATAATAATCGTCGACATGATCGATGGAATGACCGTCCAATGGGGGGTCATACAGGTACCTCAGGGCACCGTCAGGGTCTTTAACGATATCATAACCAAATCTGAAATCATTGGTGCCCCTCACGTAATATTTAGCCGCTTCCCCGGCCATGTCTGAAAATGATTCGTTAATACCTCCCGATTGACCGGAATAGATCAAATCGGAATGATATTCGGTAAAACCATGACTGACTTCGTGGGCAATAAGGTCTAAGGCAGCCAATGGATAAAATGTGTTATCACCATCTCCAATGTATAAGCCTGAACCATCCCAGAAGTAACCTTCGTAATTGGTACTGTAATGACAAATTAAGGTGAGCTGAAACGGAAGTACGGGAACACCATACCAGTCATTATACATATCGTAAATCGCATGGCCGAAATATTGGGCGTCATTCATGGGACAATAGGCCCCGTTGACTTCCTTGTAAGTGTTTTCATAACAGGTGAAGGAATGTGGACATGTACCCTCCCAATTACAGGTTCTTACGTAAGTGCAATCCATGAAGCAGGTACCTCCGGCTTCAGTGACACAAAAGGGCGGATAATCGATGCCATAATAATAGTAGCCCACTTTCAGGTTACCGCCCGGACCTACACCCTGGTATCTCAGCATATCAAACGAGCGAAGGACCTTGCCTTTTTTGACATCAATAAAGTGAATAAATTGTGAGGGATTGCCTTTTTCCGTATCGGCAAAAAAGGAGACCACAGAGCAAAGATGAGCCTTTTGCTTCTCATCGATATAAATATACGTCCCGTATTTCTCGTTTCTAAAGGTCCATTGTGCTCCCTTATCTTTTCCCTTATGCAATTCTTCCATTCGCCTTAATGCACCCCGCGGGTCCAATGAGGAAGGAATATTCTTGATGTCCCCGGGAATATCCAGAACCATGGTGCCGTGAAGTCTAACCACGTTATTACCCGGGCTAATACCTACATTGGTTTGCATACCCCAGACCGGGATGCCCTTATATGTTTGCTGATAACGGTAATGGGTGACCCCGTTGAAATCCGTTCTCTTGCGAAGCAATTTAAATTCTTCATCCCGGCTCAGGCCCAGGGTTTTACCGATTGTTGAACCTTCCCTGTCTTTGTTTTGATTAAGCAGCTTGATGTAATCTTTTGCCTTTGCCTGGTAAAACTCGACTTTTTTGGCCGCCCATGAGCTTGTTGCCATAAAACAGCATACAACGAAAACCAGGGTAATGGTAGAAAAAACCTTACCATTAAACCTCCATTTTTTCTTATTCATTGCAAATACCTCCTGTTTTTTTATTTTCTAAAACTAGGAGGCTGTCCGAGAGTAGCAAAAATCAGTCGAATTACGAATAAGGGCGAATACAAGATTCGCCCCTACAAAGGATCTCGGGATGCATGTAGGGGTGAACCTCGTGTTCACCCTGCATTCTCGGACAGGCTCCTAGTTTTAACTCCCGTTAGTTTTTAATAATCTCAAAATCATCGGCAATGCCTTTGTGTGAATTCGGCCCTGATTTAATAAAGAATATGGTTACACTGGTATTGGCGGCGCCGGTGATAAAGGTAATCGACTTCTGAACGAAATTATCCTCATCTGTAAATTGTACGGTTTGCTCGGCACCACCGTAATCTTTCACACCCAGGAATATATTTGCACTTGCTTTGGCTTTACCCCAACAGGATACCGTATAAGAGGTGTTGGGGCATAGATCGAAGACTTGCTGTTCTATTGAACTGCCGCCGCTGTCGAGCCTGACAACATGATTGCCGCTGCCCGGCGGGTCGATAATGAGACTGACATCTCCCACCGGCGTCCAGGGATTGAAGCCCGTTTCAAAACCGGGATTGATGACGGCCGCAGTTCCCATACAGGTGATATTGACGGTATAATCTTCCACTTCACCATAAGTGAAAACGCCGCACATCGGTGGATAGGTGCTGTAACTCATGGATACCCTCATCCGCGTGTTACCGATAATGGCGGAAGCCGGGACCGTAAAATTGCCGGTTACGACAGAACTGCCGGAACCGCTGAACACTTCTTCACCCGCGTCCTCAAAATCATGGTCATCATTATAGTCGATCCAGGTTTTCCAGTATTCGTTGTACGCCGTGCCGGTGAATCCGGGGGTTAATGAAACATTAACCGTTTCTCCCCGGGCGATATGAGCGACCAGGTGGGTGAAATCACTGTATGGAGAAGGACCTGAAGCATTATCCAGGTCAGCCACCTGCACACCGGCAATATATTCGTAACTCTGGCTGCTTGCCGATGATGTGCAGTAGGGTTTCACGGATACCGTAATGTAATCGACTTTGGTTTCGGTATCGCTGCCCTGGGCATTGGTGGCCACTAAGGTCACGTCAAACGTACCCACCGTATTATAGGTAACCGTCGGGTTTTGCTCCGTGCTGGTGGTCGGCGTACCGCCTTTAAAGCTCCAGGACCATGAGGTGGGGTTTTCCAGGGAGAGATCGGTAAAAGTAACACTATTACCGATATTAATATCCGTGGCACTGGCGGTGAAATCCGCAATCGGGGGCTGTGGGGCCGTCCCGGTGATATAATTGGTTTTAATTTCGGTGTCGGACCCGAACTGGTTGGTGGCGGTCAGGGTTACGGTGTAACTTCCCATGGCCGTATAGGTGTGGGTGGGGTTCTGTTCGGTTGAGGTGCCGCCGTCACCAAAATCCCATGACCATGACGAAGCAGCCTGGGATAAATCGGTGAAATAGACCACCAACGGGATGCCGCCGCTGGTGGGGGAAGCGGTAAAATCGGCAACAGGCGGTCCGGGACATTGTAAATAAATACCCACCTGGGCAAACACATTGACCACATCCTGGCAGGAATAGCCGTAATCCACTGCCGCATTCATGACACCATCGGCACCCTGCACAAACGAGCTGTTGGGTATCCAGTAATCCTGGTTGGCTTTTACGAAAAGATCAAAGGCCATATGGGGGTCCCAACCCGGGGTGGTGGCGATTAAATAAAACGCCTTGTTAAAAATCCCACTGCTGTAGTGAACATCCATGCCCTCATAATAATCGTCAAAATGATCGATGGAAATACCGTCCAATGGGGGGTCATACAGGTATCTCAGCGCCTTGTCGGGGTCTTTAAAAATATCATAGCCGCACATGTAATCACAGGCGCCCCTCAGGTAATATTCGGCCGCTTCCCCGGCACTGTCTGAAAAAGACTCGTTAATTCCACCGGATTGACTGCTGTAAATTAAATCGGAATTATTCTGGGTAAAGCCGTGACTGAATTCATGGCTGATAACATCCAGGCTCCCCAGGGGATAAAATGTGGTATAACCATCTCCCAGGATAACATTTGTACCATCCCAGAACGCGGCTTCGTAATTGGTGTTGTAATGGCACTTGATGGTGAGCTGGAAAGGAACCGGTGGAACACCATACCAGTCATTATACATATCGTAAGTCACCTGGCCGAAAAATTGGGCGTCATTCATGGGACAATAGGCCCCGTTGATTTCCTCGTGGGTGTTTTCATAGCAGGTGTAGGAATATGGGGTCGTACCGGTGGTGCCGTGGTTTAAATCAATGGTTCTTACCTCGGGGCAATCCATGGTGCAAATCCCGGCCGCTTCGGTGACGCAAAAACCCGGGTAATCGATGCCATAGTAATAGTAACCGGTCTTCAGGTTACCGCCCGGCCCCGTGCCCTGGGCGTAATTCAGCATATCGAAGGAGTGAAGGGCTTTACCGGTTTTGACATCGATAAAGTGAATAAACTGCGAGGGGTTCCCTTTTTCCGTATCGGCAAAAAAGGAAACCACATAGCAGAGATGGGCCTTTCCTTTCTTATCGATATAAATATACGTCCCGTATTCTTCATTTCTAAAGTGCCATTGGGCCCCCTTGTCTTTTTTCTTATGCAGTTCTTTCATTCGCTTTAATGCGCCTTGCGGGTCCAATGAAGCGGGAATGCCGGCGATGTCCCTGGGAGTATCCAGGATAATCGTACCGTGAAGTCTAACCACGTTATTGTCCGGGCCGATGCCTACATTGGTCTGCATACCCCAGACCGGGATGCCCTTAAATGATTGTTGATAACGGTAATGGGTGACCTGGTTGAAATCCGTTCTCTTGCCCAGCAATTTAAATTCTTCGTCCCTGGTCAGGCCCAGGGTTTTACCGATTGTTGAACGTTCCCTGTCTTTGTTTTTATTAAGCAGCTTGATATAATCGTTTGCCTTTGCCTGGTAAAACTCGACTTTTTTAGCTGCCCATGAG
>JABAOF010009362.1_pt6 | contig 16038 bp, 16 predicted proteins | sample 7062171 | NCBI WGS metagenome assembly JABAOF01 (sample SAMN14538628, study PRJNA623070) | marine sediment metagenome | biome: marine biome [ENVO:00000428]; feature: marine pelagic biome [ENVO:01000023]; material: deep marine sediment [ENVO:00002113] | place: India: Gulf of Khambhat ...
GCCACGTTCCATAGCGAGCCACGCTGCATTTATATTAAACTGTCATCTACAATTTTTTGATAAATCAATTCGGTCGCAAGTTTGTGGCCTTCGCTGTTCCAGTGACCGTCGTATCTGTAATGTAATTCCTTACCCGTTTCTTTATGATAATCTTGGAAAAAAGGACATAATCCTAAATAGGTAATATTGTTTTTATTAGCGATTTCTTCCAATAATCTGTCTGGTTTTTCAAGGTCCCACTTCATTGATTTCAATTCAGGATACTTACTTAATTCTTCGTTCAATTTAGCAGAATCTATTTGTATAGGATGCGACAAACAAACAACCATTAATTTGGCATCGATAGAATTAGATTCGTTCTTAATCTTTAATATCATTTTTTCGGTTATTTTCCAAGAATCTCGCCATTCCGGTGAATAATTCTCTTCATAGACATGAAGATCATATAAGTATCTCCTTTGCGCATTTTTTAGAACAATATAATTACTTCTCCTTTCTTGGAGAAACTTGTAAGTGAGAGGAAAAATACTCTTAAAGTANNTATCGATTTATTTTCTGGATAGATTTTTGGTGAAAAATTTTCCAGTATTTCTATACTTCCATCATTTCTAAGTTTTGCTCTTTCCATGTTTCCACTTACGTCGTTCCCTGTAAAAAATGCAAGCATAACTAAGTCAGGATTATATTTTTTCCCATAATATTTTAAAATTAAATATTCGTTGACGGTATCAGTTGCCTCGACACCAAGATTTAATACTTCGAATCTTTTCCCCTTATAATTTGAATTTAACTTTTTTTCTAAAATTTTTACGAATGTTTCGTTCAAAGGTACCTGCAAACCTTCTGTGAAGGAATCTCCTAATACGATGATTCGAAAAGTTCCATTCTTTTTGTTGTATGGATAATCATACTCCCGAAATCCGTGCGAATTGATTTTAATAGATATATTATACTCTTTTTTTCCCCATATGTCTTTATGTATGCCTTTTTTGTTCGGTATATTTATCATTATATTCTTTTCGGCATCCCAGGTAATGAATTTGTCTGGCTGTGGTTTAGAAGCGTGAGATTCAGTAACTTTTAATGTTATTTCAAATAGTGTAAAAAAGACTATAATACTAAACAATATCAGAGTTATGTTGAGGATGAATTTTTTGTGTGTACTCTTCAATTTACAACCTCACAACTGTTTTGTTTTTTCAATGTTGCTGTTATTTTTTTCATTCCTTACCTTTGTATAGGTATTTTGGCTTAAATGTTTTGTCTTGCTCTACTGACTATGTTTTTTTGAAATCGAAATGCAGGTAAATGCCGAATCAGGAAGTCAAATGGTTACACATTGGCAGCCAAGAAGATGAAACTTGCCTTTCAATTTTAGTCGAGGGTAAACTCCTTTTGCCAATCGATATCCTCTCCCACGGGTTTCTGCTCTTTCTTATCTAACAAAAAGTAGCCTAATACTAAATAATCCATCTTCGTTCTCATAAAGCATTTGTAAGCATCTTTTGGCGTGCATACGATCGGCTCTCCTCGAACGTTAAAGGATGTATTAATTATTACCGGAACGCCGGTAAGTCTGTAAAATTCACTTATTAAATCGTAAAATAGGGGATTATCCTCTCTCTTTATCGTTTGTATACGAGCAGAACAGTCAACATGTGTGACAGCCGGAATAATCCTTTTATCTTCTCTCACCTGAGCAACCAAAAGCATATAAGGGCTTGGACAATTTAAATCAAAATATTCTGAAGATTTTTCTTCAATAACAGTGGGAGCAAAGGGTCTGAAACTTTCCCTGAATTTAATTTTTAGGTTAACTATGTCCTTCATATCCGAATCTCTAGGATCTGCGACAATACTCCTATTTCCCAAAGCTCTGGGACCAAATTCCATTTTTCCTTGGAACCAGCCAACCACATTTTTCTCAGCGATGAGTTTTGCCGTCTCCTCAATGATTCCGTCTCTATCTAACTTTTTGTAGTTCGCATTACTCTCAATCAAGAATTTCTCTATGTATTCATTGGAGTACGAAGGACCTAGATAAGCGTTTTTCATCAGTGATTTATTCCCGGGATTTCTCTTGTTTCCCAACCATTGATAATAAATGAAGCTAGCGACCCCTACTGAACCTCCGGCATCTCCTGCTGCAGGTTGAACATATAAATCTTCAAAAGGTGTCTCCTTTAAAACTCTAGCATTGGCAACGCAGTTTAAAGCCACTCCTCCAGCCATACAAAGATTTTTTAGCTTGGTCTCCTCGTAAAGGTGGTTAGCCATCCTCAAAATTACTTCCTCCAACGCTAGCTGAACGCTTCTTGCGATGTCAAACTCTCTTTTGGTTAATTTTGTTTCTGACCTTCTAGGAGAACTTCCAAAAAGTTCATCAAACTTCTCATTGGTCATTTTTAGGTCATATGTGTAGGCAAAATAATCCATATTAAGTTTGTAACTTCCGTCTTCCTTAACATCGATGAGATTTTCCATGATTAAATCATAGTAACTCGGTTCGCCATAAGGAGCAAGGCCCATCACTTTGTATTCTCCACTGTTAACTTTGAATCCGAGATAATACGTGAATGCGCTATATAATAATCCAAGAGAATGAGGAAAACGGATTTCGTGAGTTAAAACTATCTCATTATCCTTGCCAGTACCATAAGTAGTGGACGTCCACTCCCCAACTCCATCAAGGGTTAAGATTGCGGCTTTGTTGAAAGGAGAAGCAAAAAAAGCACTCGCAGCATGAGATTCGTGGTGTTCAGGAAAAATTATTTGTCCTTTAAATCCTTCGAAGGCCTCTTCCAAAAGATTTCGCATCCAGAGTTTTTGACGAATCCATACAGGGATTGCCTCAATAAAAGATTTTATCCCTCTTGGCGCTTCTGTAAAGTAATTTTCGAGAATTCTCTCAAATTTCAAAAAGGGCTTCTCATAAAATCCTATGTAGTCTAAATCTGCATTCTCTATATTGCCTTCCTCTAAACAATATTGAATGGCGTTGATCGGAAAACTGAAGTCATGTTTCTTACGAGTGAATCTTTCTTCATGAGCGGCCGCTATAATTTCTCCGTCTTTTAAAAGACAAGCAGCAGCGTCATGATAAAAGCAGGAAATCCCTAAAATATACATTATAATCCCATTCAATATTGTTTTAAATAATCTTCTTTATTTAAAGGTCTATTTTCTCTTTTTTTCCAGTAAGAATTGGATTTATCAAATTTTAAGTCTAGCAAATCTTTGTTAAATATCTTTAAAATGATCGAGTATAATGTGAAGACGGTGTAGAATAGTAGTGCTAACACCAACTTCGTATTGATAATTCCGATAGTACGGCCAAACTTCATCCAATACTTGTAGAGCTTATTCAATTTTTCTTTCATACTCCCCCCTCAGAATTTAGCCAAAACTTTTCCCTTGTCAGTTATTTCCAAGACTTTGAACCTCCCCTTTTTTCTATCCATCAACAACCTTTCATTTTTAAGCATCGAGATTCTTTTACTCGCGGTTATTCGTGTGATACTGAATTTTTTGGCAATATCGGCATAACATGGTTTTATTCCCAGTTTATTCTGTTGATAAACGAAGTTGAGTATTTCCTGGAGATCTTCTGATAGACGTGTCTTTATTTTAAGTTCAACTTCCTTAGTCTCTTTTTTAAGAAGACTCAGTTCTTTAGAATCCAGCGTTTCGGGGTCAATGGAAATTAAAAGGATACTCTTCCTTAGATAGAATAGATCGCTTAATCTATGGATGAATCCTATGGTTTCCATGAAACCATTGTGGATAACGAGATAATCTAGCCTATCGAGTAAAACTATCCTGTTCCTACGGCAAAAATCTTCAATCTCCCTTTCTATCAACGGCAGTTCGGGAGGTAAGACATCCTCGCCCTTCTTTTTTTCCGCCAACCAGATAATTTTTGCCTCAACATCTAATTTATCTCTCACATCTTCGGGGTGATCTCTTGCGAGTATTAATCCGCGATAACCGCAATTCAGGCAATCCCTATAAACATCAAGCCCAACATCCAATTCCTTTTCCCAGACTAAATAAATATTTCCTTCTTCTAACCTGTACTTCATACTTCTCTTTCTAGCTTCTACTTCTGCCTCCTTAATCTCGGTTATGTCAGTTATAACCGAAATAGATCCTGAAAAAATCCCATTTCTATTTAAAGGAATCACGCTGATAAAAACCGGTATTTCATTTCCGTCCCCTGAAACCATAACTGATTCATATCTACTCCTCAAACCTTGCGTTATTTGATCAGACTCCTCATCTACTACATTCCGCATATCAGAGGTTATAATACACTCCCAGTGCTCGCCAATTAATTCTTCCCTTGGCCTCTCAAGCATTTCCTCGAGTTTAGGATTTACAAAGGTAATTAAACCTTCAGAATCCTTAATTAAGATACCTTCACCCATAGATTGAACAATCTCTTCATTAAATTCCTTTAAAAGTATTAATTCTTTAGTTCTTTCCTCGACCTTAATCTCTAATTGCTCAGAGTATTCTTTGATGTTTTCATACAACTTCGAGTTCTCAATTGCCAAACTCAATTGATTGCCAACTGAGATTAACAACTGGAGGTCTTTAGGATTGAAGTGATCCGGTTTTTTTGATCCGATCTCTATTGTTCCTAATATCCTTTCTTCGAATTTCAGGGGTGATACCATAAAAGAACGAAAGCCTTCTCTTATTAACTCTGGAAAAGCCCCAGGATTTTCGAGTTCAAGGATATCTGGGATGAGCAAAGGTTTCCCTGATTCAATGATTCTGCCAGTCAAAGCCTTATCAAGTTCAACCTTGTCAATATCATGCGACAAATCTTGGAGAGGTTCTTTGTAGATCTGAGCGCAAAATCCTCCCCCCTCATCTAAAATACATATCCGGCCAACATCGGCCCCTGTGACTTCTATTACCCTCTCCAAAGCACCACTTAAGGTCTCATCCAGATTAAGAGATTTGTTTATAGTTGCAGAAATCATATTAATGGTTGACAAATCATCGATGCGCCTCTTTAGCTCTTCTTCTGCCTTTTTTCTTTCTGTTATATCCTTATGGAATCCAACAAGGGCCATAAAGTTTCCTTTATCGTCCTCCATTCTATAAACGGTGGCTTCGATGTAGAAAAGTTCCCCACTTTTTTTCCTGTTCAAAATTTCACCGTGCCATATCTCTCCTCTGTTAACGGTATCGAAGATCTCTTTTTGGATCTTGTCTGCATTTTTTTCTGCATTAAGCATCCCAGGATCCTTTCCCGTTAATTCTTCGGATTTATATCCCCAAAGAGCCTCTGTTGCTGGATTAACATAGAATATCTTGCCATATTCATCAGTCGCAATAAAAGATTCACTTGAATATTCGACGATGCTTGCCAAAAAAGATATTTTTTGCTCTGATTCTATTAACTTAGTTTTAAGTTCGTGTTTTTCAATTGCCCTCTCTATTAAATGAGGCATTGTTTTGATATGAGATAGGCTCCCAGATTTGACAATGTAATCGTATGCGCCGAGCTTCATTGCTTCAACTGCAACTTCCTCGCTACCGAGCCCTGTCACCATTATTATAGGGATATCAAAACCATCTTCTTTGATTTTTTTTAACACATCCAGACCATCCATCTCCGGCAGCCTGTAATCCAGTAAAATTAAATCAAAATCGTTTTCTATTAGTTTTTCAAAACATTCAGAACCAGTTTCAGCTATCTCAACCTTGAATCCACTCTTCTCTAACTCACTCTTTGTATATTCTGCATGATCCTTGTTATCTTCAACCAACAAGATTTCTGGCTCTATTTCCATTATTCACCCTCTTTATGCTTGGGTTTGTTAATTCTGTTTATATCGCTCACAAGTAACCAGTATTTACCCAAATTCTTTACTTTTTTAGCGAAATCGTCAAATTTAACGGGCTTAACGATATAATCGTTCGCACCTAAAATAGCGCCCTTCTCAATGTCATGAGGAGCGTCTAAAGTTGTCAATATAACCACAGGTATCTTTTTAAGGTCAGGATCAGCCTTTAGTTTCTCTAAAACCTCAAAGCCATCTACCTTTGGAAGCTTAATATCTAAAAGAATAAGACCTGGTCTAGGTGCCTTCTCCTTGTCCACGTACTCTCCTTCATTATAAATGTAGTCAAGCGCTTCTTTCCCGTCTCCCACCACTTTTATACTATTAATGACCCCCACACTCCTTAGCGCGTATATGGTGTTATCCACATGGTCGGGGTTGTCTTCCACCAACAATATCACATCAACTTTCTTATCCTTCATTTAATGTCACATCCTTCTTTGGTAAGGTAAAATAGAAGGTGCTTCCCTTACCTTCCTTTGATTCAATCCAGATACTGCCACCATGGCTTTCAACTATCTTTTTTGTTATTGTTAATCCCATTCCAGCACCATCCGCTTCTATTTCTTTCAAGCGCTGCATAGGCTTGAAAATAAATTCGTGAAATTCCTCGGCGATTCCTATGCCACTATCTTTGACATAAAATTCGTGGAATTTCTCTTCATCGTTGTATCCAACCTCTATTCTCGGATCAGGAGTTTCGCCCATGAACTTGATGGCGTTACCAATAAGGTTCGTGAGAACTTGGTTTATTCTAATCTTATCACAGTAGATCTCGGGCATATCCTCGTCTAAAAAAACTTCTATGTTCTTCTCTCTAATTCGGGGTTCTAACTCGCTAATCGCCATCTTAACTAAACTATAAAAATCTACTGTTTCGTATTGGGCCTTCTGAGTGGTGATCCTCGACAGGTCCAACATGCTAGAAATAAGGTTATTCATAAACTCGATATTCACCCAAATCCTTTCGACGTGGTTAATCGCCTCTTTACTTAAAACCTCCTTATAATCATCTAACAACCTGTGCATATATGCCTCGACCGAAATAAGGGGCGATCGCATGTCATGAGAAGTAATGTAAACAAATTCCTCCATCTCTTTGTTCAATCTTGTTAATTCGACGGCTCTCTCTTCCAATTCTTGTTCCATTCTTTTCCTATCGGTAATGTCTTCGAAAATTTCCACGCCTCCTATGATTTCGCCCTTTTCGTCTCTTAGATAATCGACGTTCTTCAAAAGAATCATTTTTTTTCCATTCTTCGCAATAACACTACACTCTGTTCCAAATATTGGCTTTTCCTCGTCTTCTGCATATAATCCACATTCGTCTGGGCATGGAGATCCCCTAAGAATCGTGCATTCTTTTCCGATAGTCTCTTCTGCTTTAAAACCAGTAATCTTCTCAGCCGTTTTGTTCCAAGAAGTAATAATCCTGTTCAAGTCAACGGTAAATAGACCACTTGGAGTGGTTACCAAAACCTTTTCTAGATAATCTTTTGTTTTTAATAGTTCTTCGCTTCGATTTTGTAGATTAATGTAAGCCTCTTCCAATTCTCTGTTTTTCTTATGCATTTTCGCCTTCATTTCAACTATAAAGTCACGATAATCATCTATCAGTTCTCTTTCATATTCATCTTTCTTTTTTTCGCTTATTAGACCCTCTTGAATCAAGAATAATTTTTTATGCTGACTCTGTACTTTAGTCTCGATCTCTTTTAAATGCAACAAAGATTTTATTTTTGATAGAAGTTCTTCCGAATCAATAGGTTTTACCGAAAAATCATCCGATATTTCTATTAGATTCGCAATTTCCAAATTAGTTTCCTTTTGATCAGTTAATAAATGAACGAGGATGTCCTCCTTTTGTAATTCCCTTATGTATCTCTCACAGTCCTCCTTTATACCTACTAAATCAACTATTGCCAGAACTGGTTTTTCTCGCTGTACCTTGATTACGTCATCTTTCAAGTCATGAACTATCGAACATTTATAATAAGGCTCTAAAAGTAAGTTTAAGGATTTTGCAATTTTTTGATCCTCAGAAACTATTAGAATAGGAAATTTTTTTTCAGATGTAACTGATTTTTTGTCCATTTAAATTTCTCCTTTCAGTAAGCAACGGGAGATTTACTTACTTTATTCGACAAGAGCATCAAGAAATTCTTCATGGGTCATAACCTTCCCGAGCAAAGGAAATATGTATTCTTCTGAGTATTTTTGCTCTTCAAAAGACCTGCACGCAGTACAGTCTTTTAGGATAGTTACTTCGTATCCTCTGTCATAGGCTGTTCTTGCGGTAGATTCAACGCATATATTGGTTAATAAACCGCCAATAGCTACGTGTTTAATGTCTTTTTCCTCTAAAATTTCATCTAAATCGGTGTCTCCAAAGGCACATAGTCCTCTTTTGGCTTTTACGAATTGCATATAGTCTATGTAAGGCTCGAGTTCTTGAATGANNTGATTTCAGCACCTTTAGAACCTTTTCTAAAGGCTTTGACGTCCTTTATGGTTTTAAGAATCCCGACTGGATCTTTAAGTTCGCGATAATCTTCGGTAAATATGATTGGCACGAATAAAGTTAAAATTCCTTTTTCTCTGGCTTTTTCGATTAGGTCAATGATATTTTCTATGGTGCTATTTTCCGCTAAAATTTTCTCTATTACACCATAGAGAACTCCATCCTTTGAACAAAAATCGTTCTGAACTCCAGTCAATATAATTGCGGTCTCTCTTACTTTCATTTTACCCCTCTCTTTGTTTTTTAACCTATTCTTTCCAAACTTTTAAGATAGATCTCTTTTTTCGCCTCAATATATTGAATTCATGTGGGAATATCACACGAGATCTTAAAACTACTTATTTTCGAAATAGAAAAATATTCCCTGAACAAAAATGCCTAAAACCCTGCAAAATTGTCTAAGTTCTGTTGACGTATTTTATAATTCATAAATGATGCTACGCAAATTTGTTGTTCGAATCTCACCACATCTATTCCCTCACCAAGAGATATAAGTCAATTATAGGTATATTAGACTATTGGCATTTTTAATCTGAAATGTTATTGGATCGGTAAAACTATTTTCTCTGGAGTTAACCTGAAAGTTTTTGATCGGAAATCAATCGAAATAAAGGCTAAACAGTTTAAACTATCACCTCCTCACAGATTTTCGTGATTTCATCCGTAGGATTAAGTATCTTCAATCTTTTCGCCTCTAATTTGCCGTGTTGAGTTTCTATTTGAGAGAATCAAAAAAGACAATTGCTACATTCGCTTTTTCCGACGGTTTCCTGTTTTGTAGAAAAAGGATCAAATTCCATCTTAGTCAGTATTTCTAAAATAACTAGGAAATCCTCAGCGATGTCGTACCTATCTCTTTCGATGTATGAATCTATTATATCCTCTATTCCTTTGATCAAATCTGTAGTAATAACACTGTTTTCTAGAATTTTGGTTGTTACCCTCATTGCGCATAATGGATAGTTTAATTTTTTACTGACGATTTTAATTTCATTTTTTAGGTACTCTAAACCTCCGGCTTGTATTTTATCCACCTTTTTCCCCCTACAACTCTTTGGTTAATCATGAATATCAAAAAATCTAAAGAAATAAGTATAAACATGTAAAGATAGGTAAACCTATGCTAACGGTGAAAATTGATCTCGAGAAATTTTCTTTGTTTATGCCATAGCTCCGTTGATCTTAGTGATGAAATCCTTTCTCCAATCTGCCATTTCATCTATTTCTAAGTCAAACAACCTCTCTTCTGAAAGTCTTCCGCTTTGAAACCTATTGATCTCCTCCTCTCTTAACTGTGTTAAATTTAATTCGTTCACAGAATCTCTCAAGATGGATGTTATGAGTTTTAAGGCAGGTTCTGCCTTGATGCTTTGGTGACCAATTTTAGCGTAGGCTGAAACTAATTTTCCACCTTTAATAACTATGTAACCTTCGCTATTCCCATTTTTTACCTTTAATAGACCTGAAAATCTGGCAATCACGAAGATTTCGTCGAAATTTATCATGGTCCTTACCACCCAAGGTTTTTGATTTCTTCTTCCAACTCCTCACCATAATATTCGTTAAACATGAATATCAAAAAATCTAAAAAAACGATAATAAACATGTAAACATAAGTCATAAGTCCAGCAAAAAAGAATTAGTGATCTAGTGATCTTAAAACCGACTACATACGGATCTCTTTTATAAAAAGGTTGAGTGGGCCCGGGGCGATTCGAACGCCCGATCTCCACGGTGTGAGCGTGGCGTCATAACCAACTAGACCACGAGCCCCCCTCATAAACCTCTTAGGATATAAACATGTGTCGAATATTTTTCAATTTTATGCTTTCATCTAGTGATAATCAACAAGAATATGTCCGATTAAAACCAAAAAGGCGCCGCTAAATACCAGAACTATACCATCGATGGGTGAAAATCCGGAGACAATCTTTAAAGATCCTATTAAGCCGGCGGTAACTTCCCAGTTAGTTAGTATATCCTCATCTACAATATCCTTTACCAGCCCGATTGCAAATATCAATAAGCCTACAGTCATAATTATCCAAGCAAGCCTCATGATTTATTCTCCTTAATCGGTGCAGTGAGTAATAGCATCGTTAAGTAAAGCAGTAAGCCTAATTTGTAACTCCAATTCCTTTCTCTATTTGAGTTTATATCCTCGCTAATTCCCTTCATCTGCGAATTCAACTCTTCTATCCCTTTTGAATGAGTCACGATACCGTCTTCATAAAATCTAATTTCACTCTTAAGAGTAGATGCCTCGTTTTGCAATTTACTCATCTTTTCATTGTTTTCTCTTAGACCTTTAGCATATTTGTTAACAGTATTGCTATCTTCATGTATGTTTTCTTTAATATATGCATCATCCATAGCCTCAGTTTTGGAGGTCAGTTCTTTCGCGTTTTCAATACTGTTAATGCTTGTTGCTGCCCATGTGTATGCCTTTAAGTAGTCATTTGAATAATATGCGGTTTCTGCTACCCTATACTGAAAGTTTGCATTTTCTATGTATTCATTAGCCTTATTTATAAGCCCCTTCCCGCTAGGAGATATAACAAAGATTTCTATGGGGGACATTAACTCCTCCCTTGCATTAGATAGCATCTCATATGCTAAATCCTTTTCATTTTCCTTTATTTTTTCATCTAACTTTTCTCCCATTATGTTAACTTCATTTAACCTTGGTTCGTAATCATCTTCTTTTTCTTTGCCTTCCAGAGCCTTGAATTTAAATTGTAGTTTTCCCAAAATTTCTTTCTCTTCACTCACGTCAAGACCCATGAGTTCTAAATTTCCTATCTTTTCTTCTAAATCCACTAAAAGTAAGGAAACACGTTCATACCTGCTTAAAGGTTTATTTTTTGGGGAAATCTCTGTTATGGTTTTTTGAATATTTGGAGTTGAAACTGGATTTATTTTAGGAGTAATTAATGTCGTAGTGGTGAATGCGATGGTTGATATTCCTCCTTTCCGAATTTCGTCTTGTATTATACGTTCAGTATTTTGTGTTATTTCAGCATAACCTATCAAGTTTATTTTTCCGTTGATAACGACGTGGGGGAGGATTTTTCCGTTATATTTTGTTTTGAAGTAATCCCGGTTCTCTGAATCGTCCGTGTTGTATTTCTTTATGATTAAACTTGATCCGAACTTTTCTTGAAGTTTCTCGAAGAACATCTCTTTAGCAAGAAATTTGCATGAGGAACACTCTGAATTCCAGAAGTATTCTAGAAATACCTTTGAAGATGCCGGGGTTAAGAGCAACAATAGCACTACCGGTATGACCATCTTACGATTTTCCATTTTTTGCTTCTCCTTAACTTGATATAATCATGTATCATTAGCGAGGAAATCGAAAAAAACAAGAATAAATCAACCAAGATCCTTTCTTTCTTAATGATATCCCTTTCTTTTATAAAATACTCGAATTTTTCCTTTTTTACATTATATCTCGACAATGTGGAAAGATAAACAGTTTTTAATTGCGAAGATTGTTCTTGTAAAGAAAATATGGTTGAATTTAGATCCTTTATTTCTTTAAAACTTTTCTCATAATTCTTGCTGAGCATATCTTTTGTCTCTATGACGCCGGCATAACTCAAAGGCTCGTAAGTATCTGATATTTCAAATGAAATTGATAGCGTCTTAGTCTCAAATTTATTTGGATCTAAAGGACAGTAATCATCGGTACAAACGATTATACCGTAGTTTGCTGTTATATCAATTGTGTCAGAAGAAGTTGGATTAATATCGAATTGGTAGGTCTTGGTTGTGTTTGCCGGTAAATTTATAGGTTGCGTCCTTATGGAGTTTTTCCCGTTGAAAATAGCGTTTGATGAGACATCTAAATAAAAATCATAGGCAGTATCTTTCGTATAAGTGTCATTGTCTTTATTAACCTTGACGTCTACTATTAAAACCCCAGAACCACCTCTAGGTATTGGGTCGGGTATGATACTTGATTCGAGTATTACATCTCCTGTTATCGGCATAACGAAGAAGATCAACAATAGCATAAGAGGTAGTCTCATACCAGACACCAATTTATTTTTATAAAACAAAGTCTAAAAATCTTTCGATTTTGTCAGACGCCTGTAATACGATGTTAAATCGTTAAAGAACTTATAAAATCGATTTTTTCTGACATAAGTCTGACTGGTGTTTTAACAAAAGTAAGAAATTGTTACAAAAACTAAATGCTGTAAGATATTTGAACTATTAATCTTAATTTTAATAATTAAAAGAGAAAACTTTATTTAGAATTTATCTTAATGCTGAGCATTATGAAAAAAGACTGTCCGTGTCCTAAAAAAAATTGTCAAAGACACGGAAACTGTGATGATTGTATAAATTTTCACGGAACTGAAGGAAAATTACCTTTTTGTGAAAGACCAAAATTTTCAATAGTAGGATTAGCAAAAAAATATCTGAAAATCCCTTAATTACGTCTTCACTTATTCGCAAGAGATTCTGCGAAAATATCGATATTTCTCTTGAGTTCATCATTTAAGGCGTAATGTCCTAGAATTTACTATAATGCGGCCGCCGGGATTTGAACCCGGGTTCTCGGCGTGGCAGGCCGATGTACTAGACCAACCTATACTACGACCGCACAGAATATATCTTAAAGACTGACGAGCGTATTTATGCTTTTCGTGATAAAATTTTATATAAAAAGAAATTAGATGAGATCCATGAAAGTCTCTATCGTCTGTCACTCAAAATATTTAGAGCACGATCCTGGATTAAGACATCCTGAAAACCCAAAAAGACTTCAATCAGTTATTGATTTGCTTAAAGATTACAAGATTTTCGAGCGAGCTAATAAAATTGAGCCCAAACCTTTGAATTTAGATGTGATTGAGAAAACTCACGAAAGCGCTTACGTTAGGCTTGTGAAGAACTTAAGCAATCGGGGAGGAATGTTGACACTAGACACACCTGTACATAAAAATACTTACGATATCGCTTTATTATCGGCTAGCGGAGCAATAGAAGCAGTTACAGAAACAATGAATAATCATTCATTCTCTTTTGCACTAATTAGGCCGCCAGGACATCATGCGGGTAAAGATTTCGGTGGAGGGTTTTGTTATTTCAATAACATTGCGATCTGCGCTAATCTTTTAAAGGATTTCTTCGAAAGAATTTTGATAGTAGATTTTGATGCTCACCACGGGAACGGAACGGAAAACATATTTTACATTGATCCAAGAGTGCTTTTATTTTCAATTCACCAACATCCTTTATATCCGGGAACTGGCTTCATAGATGAGATAGGAAGTGGAGAGGGCGAGGGCTTTAACATAAACGCCCCCATTCCACCAACGACCACGGGTACAGATGCTCTCGAAATCATGAACGAGATTTTGTTGCCTGTAACAGAGAGTTTCAAACCCGATTTCATACTCGTTTCTTCAGGCTTTGATGGTTATTTCTTAGATCCGATATCAAACCTCAGATATTGTATAGATACTTATGCCCAATTTGCCTCTATATTTAAAGAGATTTCTAAAAAATGCAAAAATAGACTTTCCATGGTACTTGAGGGCGGATATCACCCAGACGGGATTTCTTACGGATTATTAAGTATTATAAACGAATTAGGAGATTTAGGATTATCTATTGAAGAGCCGAATCCACCACCGGAGCAGAGAATCACGGAAAATGTGTCAGGCATCATCTATAAAATCAAGGAGGCAATAGGTCCGTATTGGGACATTTAATTTTTTTGATTCTTAATAAAAAAATAAGATAAAGATGTAACCTCTCCCAAGAATACTTTTAGTCTAAGGGCACCTTTTATGTGTTCTTTATCGGCACTACTTCCACCGTAACTTCGTTGCTGTGAATCCTCTTTACCTCGAGATGATCTTTATATAGCATCTCACATCGAGGTACCCTATATTTCCCTGTTTTAAAAGGTTTCATTTGATATATATGGACTAGTTCTTCTTTAGGTTCGAGGTAATTGTGCATTCTTGTATCTCCTTTTGTTAACCATCCCTTCGGTACTTTATCCTTTATTTCGAAAGAGGTCGGATAATCTCCAGTGTTTTTGACTACTATTTCAACCTTTAACATTTCTTTGGCGGCAATCTTATCCTTTTCTACTTTCTTTTCGACTTCCAGCTTTATTTCTTTATTAAGGGCACTCTCGTCCATTATACTAACGTAATGTACTTTATTTTCTAAAGGTCTCCTCTCTTGTAGAATCTCAAATGAAATTGCTGTGCCTTTTATTGTTACTTCATCATCAACCCTTGCTCTAAAATGTATCTGCTTTATGGTTTTTTCTGGAACGTCAAACCTTACTTCTTTTGGCTCTAAGTTAATATTTTGAACTATTGTTTTAGGTCTGATCACCAAATTTTTTACTCTTTCCTTTTTATTTTCAACATCTATGATGAAGGCATAATCTTTATGTTTAAACATAACTTCTGGGCCGTGTATTCTTCTTATAATCACATTACCAACAATTTTGGACTTTTTTCTGGGATGTTCTATTTTTTGCCCTTTCTTTTCAACTATTCCAAGAAATTTGGCGCATTTAGGACAGTAATATACCTTCCTAACGTTAAATGAATGTTGATCTACAACTCCTCTAACCACAGGATCAGCGATGTAAAAGCTTTGAGTCTTGGAGAAGGACTTGAATCTAGGAACCCTCCTTCCACACATCTCACACCATACGGCGGGATCACTACCCCTTGACTTGGTATGCCTGTAACCTCTCCTATAAGGTGCCTTACTTACTGGCATGAGTGCACCATACTAACTAATTTTCTAAACTAATATCAATTTTTCGCAGATATTTAGGATATTTACCTAAAAAAAAAGGCTAAAAGATGGTTATTGTATGAGAGAGCATCATGAAAAAACTTCCTGATTTGAAAAAAGCACCTCTATAATTCTTTGATGGGCCATGCTCCCTCACTTGAGGATAGAAAACGACATCGAGCCAAGAAATGGATTTAATTTTGCATTATGGATTTAATCTAATTATTTTATATAAAATTGTATCCGAAATATTTTGCTCGAATACCGAACCTTTTAACTTATTTTTGGCAATATCGTAGCCGTAGATGTAGTGCTCAACTTTTTTGATTTATTGTACCTGCTACCTAACTCTTANNACAAGTTCAATGATCAATTTAAACTTCATTTGACTCATTATGTCGCACCTGCTACCTAACTCTTAGGTCTCACTTCAAAACTTACCTTTATGCTTGCTTAGACAAGTATCCAAAAACAGAGTATTAGATTTTAGGTTACCTTACCAAAGAAAAAAATTTGTTTTTAGAGATACAGGCGTAGGTTATCTTTTAAATTACTGGTAAAATCGCTTATAGCATTTCTAAGTTGGCATTCAAGAAAATCATTGCAATTGATGCAGGTCTCTTCTTCTAATGAAAAGTCGTTGTCACAACTGACGTTTTCAAGTTCAAAGGAGTCTATGACTTGAGTTATGCGCCTGGCGTGTTCGGTATTGTATGTTTTGATATCCAATTCTCAAACCTCCCTTTTTTTTGGTGCATCATAGGGAGTCAATAAGGTATATAAGCGTCTAAGTCACCCTGATTATATTGATATACTCTGATCTACTTGTTATCTTAGAATTGACGTTTTCTTTTGTCTCATTTCAACGGTATACCC
>JABAOF010002456.1_pt1 | contig 16037 bp, 17 predicted proteins | sample 7062171 | NCBI WGS metagenome assembly JABAOF01 (sample SAMN14538628, study PRJNA623070) | marine sediment metagenome | biome: marine biome [ENVO:00000428]; feature: marine pelagic biome [ENVO:01000023]; material: deep marine sediment [ENVO:00002113] | place: India: Gulf of Khambhat ...
TGATTTCAATAAAGTCTTATTGCAATTACTAGATTCCCCCACAATCTCAAGCAAGGAATCGGAATACAGAAAGTTCACCACCTTGGATAAAGATGTCGTGATGGTAGGAGCGGGCTCGGACGCGGCCGTGATAAAGGTAAAGGGAACGAACAAAGCCTTGGCGATAAGCGTGGATTGTAACGGGAGGTATTGCTACCTTAACCCTTACAATGGGGCTATGATGTCGGTAGCGGAGGCAGCAAGGAATATAGTCTGCGCGGGAGGAAGGCCTCTCGCAATCACGGATGGCTTGAATTTCGGAAACCCCATGAAACCAGAAAACTACTGGCAATTCCAAAAATGTATAGAAGGGCTTTCCGAGGCATGCAAAGTTCTGAACACACCCGTTATCAGCGGTAACGTGAGCTTCTATAACGAAAACCCAAAGGGTTCAGTAGATCCGAGCCCAATGGTGGGCATGGTAGGGTTGATAGAAAACGCGGACAAACACGTAACCCAGAACTTCAAGAATGAAAACGATTTAATAGCCCTTTTGGGCGAGAATAAGCCGGATCTTTCGGGCAGCGAATATCTGTACTTGACCCACAAACAAAAGAAAGGCAATCCCAGGATAGACATCGAGATGGAGAAAGCTGTTCAGGAAGCATGCCTTGAAGCGATTGAATCCGGCATTATCAATTCCGCCCATGATTGCTCCGAAGGAGGGTTGGCGATAACATTGGTTGAATCGTGCATCACGAACCGAAACCGAATGTTTGGCGCGAAAATAAAACTGGATGAATTGAAAAGCGACAAAATAAGGCTGGATGAAATTCTTTTTGGCGAGTCCCCTTCTAGGATAGTGATTTCTCTTAACAAAGATAACCTGAAAGTTTTAGAGGACATAGGAAAGAAACATTCCGTCCCGTACCACGTTCTGGGCGAGGTCGGGGGAGAAAATCTGGTAATTCAATACAAAGGAAAAAATATTATCGGCTTGTCTCTAGAGAAATTGAACGATGCCTGGAGGGATGCGATTCCCTCTAGAGTGGGGAAATAGTTTTAAATCATGTTTACATGTGGTTATTATGAAAGTTTTAATCGTATGCGGGAGCGAATCCGATCTTGACGTAGCTAGGAAGGCGGAGGACGTTCTGAAGGAGAACAAAATTCCCTTCGAGATTCACATCTCCTCTGCGCACCGCGATCCGAAAGGGACGGAAAAACTCGTAAAGCACACTGAAGCGGATGTTATAATCGCGATAGCGGGCTTATCGGCCGCGCTTCCGGGTTTCATCGCTTCTCACACAGACAAGCCCGTAATTGGCGTTCCCGTGAATGTGAAGCTCGATGGTCTGGATTCGTTACTAGCGATAATGCAGATGCCAAGCGGGGTTCCTGTCGCGACCGTGGGTATAGACAACGCGAAGAACGCTGCGCATCTTGCGATCAAGATTCTAAAAGTTAAGGTGTGATTTTATGAATAAATTATTATATGAAGGCAAAAGCAAAAATGTGTATAAAAGGGATGACGGGAAAATAGAGTTTCATTTCAAGGATGCGGCAACCGGCGCGATAATAAACGGCAAGACCGTCTTCGATCCCGGCCGTGATTCCGTAGTGGGGGAGATTAAAGGGAAGGGAAAAGTCTCCTGCAAGTTTACGACATTTTTCTTCAAGAAGTTGACCGAGAAGGGAATTCCGAACCATTACATAGAAACCAAAGGGGAAAATGTCATAGTAGCAAGGGAGGCGAAGTTACCGAGAATAGAGGGACTTTACAACCTCGAGTTCGTGTACAGAAACAACGCTCATGGAAGCTTTCTGAGAAGATACTCATTTGTCCCGCCGTGCATGAACCTGAACGGGCTCATAGAAATAACCACAAAGGGAAAGACTGACCACCTGATAAATGACGATACCCTTGTAAGGCTGGGTATTCTTACAAGCGAAGAACTGAGGGAGGCAAAGGACATTACAAGAAGGGTTTTCGAGATCGTAGAGAGGGAACTCAAAAATAAGGGGCTGCATTTAATTGACGGGAAAATAGAAATAGGCAAGATTGACGGGAAAATGCATGTTATTGACGATGTCTCTCCTGATGTAATGAGGGTTTGTAGGGAATCAGAACTTGACGAAAAGGGAAACTGCAAAGCAGACTGCAAGGAGGGGAATGTTCTGGGTCCCATGGAACTTTACAAAATTATGATGGAGTCCTGATAACTTTGGTGTGTTTATGGCGATACATCCGATAGAGTACAGATATTATTCAGATGAAATGAAAAGGGTTTTCGATGAGCATTCGAAACTCCAAACATGGTTGGACGTGGAAGCTGCGCTAGCGAAAGCTCATTCGAAACTCGGGAACATCCCGAAGAAGGCTGCTGTCAAGATCGCGAGGAAAGCGAACACGAAATACGTAAAGCTGAAGAGGGTTAAACAGATAGACAAGCAGATACACCACGACCTTATGGCGATGGTCAAGGCGTTAACAGAGGTATGCGGTAGCGAGGGGAAATACGTTCACTACGGATCGACTTCTTACGACATCGAGGACACAGCGCTCGCCCTTCAACTTAGGGAAGCGATTGAAATCATAGAGGAGGATTTGAAAGCGTTGAAAAAGGTTCTGGCCGGCCTGACAAAGAGGTACAAGAAAGTCGTATGCATAGGGAGGACGCACGGTCAGCATGCTGTCCCGACAACTTATGGTCTCAAATTCGCGAACTGGTTGTGCGAAGTCCAAAGGGGTATCGATCGCCTGAAACAAGTGAAGGATCGGGTTCTCGTGGGAAAGATGACAGGCGCAGTTGGAACGCAGGCAACGTTCGGGAAAAACGCTAGGGAATTGCAAGCGCTCGTTATGAAGGACCTCGGTTTGAAACCCGTGATGGTTTCCACGCAGGTTGTCCAGAGGGACAGACATGCTGAATTGATCTTCGTTCTCGCACTCATAGGTTCTACACTGGAGAAAATCGCGAAGGAGATAAGAAACCTTCAGAGAACCGAGATAGCAGAAGTTTTGGAGAAGTTCGCTAGGAGGCAGGTCGGGAGTTCAACCATGCCTCATAAAAGAAACCCCTGGAAATCGGAAAACGTATGCTCGCTAGCTAGGGTCTTGAAATCGCATGTTTCCATCGCTCTAGACAACAACCCGCTTGAGAATGAAAGAGATCTCACTAATTCCGCTAACGAAAGGATAATATTTCCTGAAAGCTTCCTTCTCTTGGACTTCATGCTCAGGAGGCTGACAGGAATTCTCGAGAACCTCGAACTCCATCCTGAGAACATAAAGAGGAACCTCGAGTTAACGAAGGGTTTGGTTATGAGCGAGCACTTCATGATAGGACTCGTGAAGAAAGGCGTAGGCAGACAAGACGCGTATGAGATCCTCCGAACATCAGCGATGGAGTCGTACAAGAAGAATATCTCTTTGAAGGAGGTGNNAGTCGTACAAGAAGAATATCCCTCTGAAGGAAGTGCTCATGAAAAACCCGATCGTTAAAAAACGATTCACAGAGGAAGAAATAAACCATTACCTTGATCCGAAAAATTATATCGGAACGGCGATACAACAAGCGGACAGTGTTTTGAAAACAATCGGTGGAAAATGAAAGAGTTCACTTATGCGAAAGCCGGGGTTGATGTTTCTAAGGAGAAGAAGACATACAAGAAAATCGGGGATATTCTTAGAGAAACGCTTAATTTGAGAGATGGGAAATTCGGGCAGGTTATTTCTGATATAGGGCACTACGCTGGCTTGATCGACATAGGTGGAGGGAAAGTTCTAGCTCTCCATTCGGACGGGGTCGGGACGAAGGTTCTTGTCGCGGAAATGATGAATAAGTACGACACTGTAGGGATCGATTGCATTGCGATGAACGTCAACGATCTCATATGCATGGGGGCAGAACCCGTCGTCCTGCTCGATTACCTGGCAACCGAAAGGCTCGGAGATCATATAAATGAGATAGCGGAGGGTTTAGCGAAGGGAGCGAAACAAGCAGGAACAGCGATAGTCGGAGGGGAGACATCTCTCATGCCTGATGTTGTGAAGGGTTTCGATCTTTCTGCGATGTCCTTGGGCGTGGCGGAGAAAAACAAGATAATAACCGGAAAGGACATAAAGATCGGGGATGTTGTAATCGGTCTTGAAAGCTCGGGGATACATTCGAACGGTTTAACCCTCGCTCGAAAACTCTTGCTGGAGAAGTACAAAGTGAGCGAGAAAGTCCCGGAACTGGGAAGAACTATTGGGGAGGAACTGCTTGAACCGACAAAGATTTACGTAAAGCCGGTACTCGGGATAGTGAATGCCTGCGAAGTCCACGGCCTAGCGAATATAACTGGCGGGGCATTCTCGAAATTAATGAGGTTAGGCGAGATAGCGAACGTGGGTTTCTCTTTGGATAACATGCCTGAACCCCAGCCCGTCTTCAAACTGATCCAGAAATTGGGGAACATTTCGGACCGCGAGATGTACCGAACGTTCAATATGGGCGTGGGATTTTGTGTTATCGTCCCGGAAAAGGGAAAGGATAAAGTCATGGAAATCTGCAAGAAATTCGGAATAAAGGCGTGGGTTATAGGGAAAGCTATTCCCGAAAAGAAGGTTTTGGTGAAAGGAATTGATATTATTTGAAAATCTGAACGCTAACATTCCTTGTTCTCGGACCATCAAGTTCCACGAAGAAAAGGTTTTGCCAAGTTCCAAGGTTAAGAGACGAATTCCCGACCGGGATCACAAGGTATGGCTTTATTATCGAGGATATTATATGGGCGTTCGCGTTTCCTTCACCTAACCTGTTGTGTTCGTATTCGCCTTCCCTAGGGATTATCCTGAGTATGGTTTTCCTGAAATCCTCAAGAAACCCGCTTTCCTTCTCGTTCATTATCAGGCATGCTGTGGTGTGGGGGGTGAAGACAAAACACATACCATCCTTTGCTTTCGACTCACGGACTATTCGTTCTACATTGTCCGTTATCTCGAAAAGATCGAAATTCCCGCGCGTCCGTATCGAGAAGCTTTTTGAGAACATAATATTTATAATGAATTTAAGTAATTAATCTTTCGAAAAGAAGACAAAACTATAAATATCTCGATTCCAATAAATACTATTTCACATTGCTTAAACTTGCCTTGNNAGAAACCTTCGAAGAATGGCTTCTGAACAGACAGGAGAAAAGGAGACTGAATAGAAGGGAAAGAATGATACGTCATCGCCTGGTAGCAGACTACGATGCTCATCAGAAGTCATGGTACGAAAGGTTCGTAAAAAGAGGTATAAAGAGGGGACACTTCTGGATATGGTGGGAGAACCGTCAAGTTAACAACAACAAGAATTTCGTTAAGGTAAAGGATTTTGTCAATCCTGACAGGAAAGTGGGTTTTGATATTCGTTCAAATGGCATCAAATTAAGGAGGCACGGGAAGAAATTGAAAACTCCAATAAAGTTCCACAAGGAAAGTTTGGAAGAATGGCTTATGAAAAAGGTAATTTATCACGGTGAAAAAATAATGGAAGAGTTGGGATAATATTTGTTACTTATTTCTTTCAACAAAACAACCTTTTAAGTAATATACCTATCTGATTATTATGATTATGAAAAAATCGAAAAGGTCAGAAGGCTGGAAGTTCTTCCTCGGTCTCGGCGTGGGTGTGGGGATTGTTTCAATAGTCATAGTGGCTTTGTTGTTTTCTTCCGGATTCACGTTCGGGAACAAGATCGCAATCATAAACATTCGCGGAACCATCACCTCGACACCTTCATTTTTTATCGATAGCATAACCCCTGATGATGTTTTTTCCATGATAAAAAAGGCCGAGGATGATCCGAGCATAAGGGGCGTTCTATTCGAGATTAATTCGCCTGGAGGGTCTGTTGTCGCGTCTAGGGAGATTGCGTACGCTGTGAAAAACATGAAAAAACCTAAGTTATGCTGGATGGGTGATGTAGCTGCGAGCGGGGCGTACTGGATCGCTTCCTCCTGCGATTACATCATGGCGGATCCTTTAACTTTAACAGGGTCGATAGGCGTGACCGCTTCGTATCTCGAGTTTTCGAAACTGTTCGAGAAATACGGGATCACGTACGAGCAGATAATATCGGGGGAGAGGAAGGATATCGGAAGTCCTTTCCGTAACCTAACCGAGGAGGAGAGAGGTAAGCTAGAATACATAACTGGCGAAATCTTCGAATACTTTCTGAACGACGTGATAAACAATCGTAACCTAACCGAATCCCAAGTTGAGCAGATAACGAGCGGAGATATCTTCCTTGGGAAGGACGCGATTTCGCTAGGATTGATCGATTCCGTCGGAACAATCCAGGACGCGAAAGATAAGGCGGAATCCCTAGCAGGGATCGAATATGCGGATTTTGTGAGTTTGAAGAAGAAGGGAATTAGTTTGTTTGAACTGCTTGGGATGTTGTAGAACTTACGAAACATAACACTGTTATATTCCTCTACTTGTGCGCGAAGTACACCACGATTTCCTTCCGATTATTAAAATCAATCCTTCCGAACCCGATCCTCTCCATCTGTATCAGCGTATCGGGTTTTAAGTGAAACATTTCGGACTCGCCAAACCCTTCCACTACACCGCTCTTTGTCACTATCTTCACTTTGACATAAGGTTCGCTCACCCATTGTATTTTGGGTATGTCTTTAGTTATCAAATCCCCTGTATACCTCGGTTTTCTTCCTAACGATATGTTGTACAACCCCTTCAAACGGATTAATTTACCTTTGAACTTCTCGTGATCGTCTTTTGAGATATATACTCCAGAACCACTTAGAGGGATTTTCTTCTTCCCCCTCTCAGGGAAGTCCGGATGTAGTGGTTCGAAAACCTCGCGCTTCTCGGGGGCGGAATCTACAAGTATGTAAATAGGATCGATCACAACCATATACCTGTTCGCCATCGAGTCTATTAGCTTTCGATTTTGCGTGTCGAGATTTCCCCAGCTCAATTCGATATCGTTCTTGCTAAGCCCGCACTGTAGAGCGAGGGATTTTATGGCTTCAGGCTGGAACCCTCTTTTTAGGAGGGAGCGTATGGTCGGAAGCCTAGGGTCATCCCACCCTGTTACCTCCCCTTTGGCAATCATATCCTTTATATCCCTCGTGTGAAGTTTTTCGCTAGGGAAGCGTATCATCCCGAAGTTTATAACGTTCGGGAATCCCCAGCCGAAAACTTTCGAAATCTCCTTCTGAACTGCTGTGTTGTGCTCGTGCTCTTTCCCCCTGAAAACGTGAGTGATTTTCAGATCGTGGTCGTCGACGGCACAGGCGAAGTTGTACAGGGGCCAAGCAGAGAACTTTTCGCCTTTTAAAGGATGAGTAGTTTTGTTTATCCTTAGAAGCGGTGGGTCTCGAAGGACAGGGTTCGGGTCGGACATTTTCCACTTCAATCGCAAAACAGCAGAACCCTCCTCCAATTCTCCCGAAACCATTGAATCCCAGAGTTCGAGATTCTTCTTTTTTACGTTTCCCCTGCACGGGCAATTGGACTTCGATAGTTTGTATTTCTTGAAATTTTCGGGTGGACAAGAACATACGTAAGCTCGTTCTTTCTCTATCATTTGTTTAGCGAATTTGTAATACAAAGGAAGCCTATCGGACTGGAGAACTAACGAATCCCACTTCGTACCCATGCGAAGCAGATCTTCCTTTATCCATTCGTAAGCCTTGGGTTCGATCTTCTTCGCATCCGTGTCCTCCACTCGAACTATGAACTTCCCCTTGTACTTCTTCGCGTATGCGTGACTCAGGAAAACCGCGCGCATGAACTGGCCTATGGAAAGCGGACCCGTGGGGGAGGGGGCGAATCTCGTTTTCACCTTCCCTTCTTTCGCATCAGTAAGTTCGGAAAGGCCTTCCTCTTTCTTTTCCTCCTTTTCGAGCAGCTCAGGAGCTAGTTTTTCGAGTTCCTTTTTCTGTCTTTCAATACTCATGAAATTAACTTCTTTCACTAGCGTTTCAACGAGCAGGCGCGTCTCCTTTATGTTCAACCTCGCTTCTTGGGACTGGGAAATAATTTTACCCAAAACAGCCGAAACATTCGCCTTTCCTTTGTAGAAGACCGCGTTTTGCAAGGCGTATTTGTAAACGAGTTCCCTGAGTTTCATAATCAGATATTTAAGCAGGGGAAATAAAAATTAATCGTGGTTTTATGAGGTTCGATGTGAAGTGCAAGAACTGTATTTTCTTTAAAGGAAAGGTTCCATCAGACTTGGAATGCGCAAACAACGACGGTTCCATTTGGGACCCCGAACAACAGGCATGTGACAACTTCAGGGAGAAAAGATAGCCAGATCAAAATACCCCGGTTCTCTTCTTTATGCTAAGATAATAGTTGACGTCCGAAGAATACGCGAATAATATCGAGTAAACAGTGAAAAACGTTCTGAAAACCAAGAAAGAAAGGCTCTGGACAGATAACAGCGAGGGTTCTCCTGTCATTAGGATAAAAATGGTTTCTGGTATTGAACCCACCATCAAGATCACCATGTAAATCACGAAGAAAATTATAAGGAAAAGGAATGTGTTAAGTTTGTTTTTCCCGATAAGATTCCACGATTTCTTTATAGAATTCAGCGGTCTTTCTTTCTCGAGAACGCAGAATACGGGAGCGAGAAATGTCATGAAGAAAACGACCACTGCTATTATCGATCCCACCAGAAACCAGATTCCACTTATTATGAGCAACAAAATTCCTGCTTGCGATTCTAAAAACGGGAAAATGAATAAAAATAGGAATATCCCACCGAAACACGCCATGAAGATTAGTCCTAAGATGACGAGCGTGGCCAATAGCGGGAGGAATCTTTCTTTCCCTGCCTTTAAACTATCAAGAACGGGTTTTCTTTTCCCTCTGTAAAACTTCGCGGAATTATCAAAATACACACCCATTAGGAAAATCCCTATGATCCAGCCTACGATTATGATGGGCGCTAGGTAAAGCATGGAAGAGATGAATTTCCCAAAAGCCTCAATTCCTTCAATCCCGCTGATATCCCCCACCAAATACCCTGTCATGAACCATGTTGGCAGGCTGAAAATAAGTTGTACGGCGAGCAGCATAAAGAAAACGTCCTTTCTAAGGGAATACTTCAAAGCGAAACCGAAAACCTTGCCGAAATCAACCGCCATGGTTTTTATTTATATCAGGCGGTTTAAATATTGTTTAAGATGAGTGTGAACATAACGTTTCTCGGAACCGCTGGCGGACGTATAGTCATAATGACCCAGATGCGAGGTTCAGGGGGGTTCGTTCTGGAAATGGATATGGAACGAATACACGTAGACCCGGGGCCAGGAGCCCTGGTTCGGGCGAAGCAGTACGGTGTGAACCTTCGAAAGCTAACCGGGTTGATAGTTTCCCATGCCCACCCCGACCATTATACAGACGCGGAAATGGTTATAGAATCAATGACGCAGGGAACTCGAAAGAAGCGAGGCGTTTTGATAGGTAACGAATTCGTTATAAAAGGAGGTGGTGAATACAGGCAAGCGATTTCGCCGTTCCACCTGAAAATCCTCGAAAGATACGAAATCTTCAGGCCAGGAAAGAAAACAAAAATCGGGAAAATCGAGATAACCGCTACTCGAACGAAACACGGGGAGGAGAAAGCGTTAGGTTTCGTGTTCAAGGGATCGAAAACCCTGGGATACACAGGGGACGGTGAATACTTCCAAGGGCAGGAGAAATACTTTCGGGGATGTGACTACCTTGTTGTCAATGTCTTGAGACCGAGGAATGTGAAATGGCCTGAACACATGAACACCAACCAGGCGGCAAAACTCATTGGTCTCGTGAAACCAAAGCTCGCTGTCTTACAGCACTTCGGGATGCTCATGTTAAGGGCGAACCCTGAAAGGGAAGCGAGGTGGATAGAAAAACAAACAGGTGTGAAAACGATCTCTGCTCGCGACGGCATGAGGATTAATTTTGAAAAAACTTCGAAACATGGTCTGGGGAAATGGATTAGATAGTTTTCAAGAATTTCTCGATCTCCTTCTCCCAGTCCTTCCCCGTTTCAACCACGAAGTGTTTCTCGCGTATGGGCTCGAATTCTTTTTCGATCTTCTTATAAATCTCGAAATCCGCGTCGCTGGGGGTTCGCTTTTTCGTTCGTTTCCCCATCCTTTTCTTTAGGATTTTTTCATCGCACACAACTTCCACTATGTGGAAATCGCTGTTCATATTTTCCGCAATTTTTCTCACCCTTTCCCTCAATTCTTTTTTGTAAAAAGTCCCGTCAAGCACGACGTTCTTCGCGCTTTTCAGGAATTTCTCTGTCATCTCGAAAAGCAGGTTGTAAATCAACTCCTTTTCCTTTTTCGTGTACTTGGGTTTTTCGAACAGTTCTTTCCTAACGATATCCGTGTTGAAAACGAACGATTTTGTTTTATCCGCTATTTTTTTCGCAACCGTTGTCTTCCCTGTTCCAGGCAGACCGCATACCAAAATCAGCATCATTTCATCTTGTCCTTATCCACAACCTCGCCCGGGAGTGTCGAGAGCCCAGGCCAGATCTTCCTTCCAGGGTATATCGAGGTGTTTATGCCCGTGTGAACACCATCACCTATGAACGTCCCGAGTTTTGCAAGTCCCGTGTCGATCTTCTCACCCTTGACGATCGTTTTATGCGTTTTTCCATCGTGCCTGTAATCAGCTGTAACGGTCCCGGCAGCGATGTTCACGTTTTCTCCTATCACGGAATACCCTATGTAGCATACGTGTTTCGCTGTCGTATTGTCCATTATTATGGAATTCACTGCTTCGCCACGAAAGCGAACGTGATTTCCTATCGAGGTATCCGCTCGTATGTAAGCATTCGGTCCTATCACGCAATTGCTTCCGATAGCAACCGGGCCTTCTATGTGCGTCCCAGATCTAACGACAGTTCCCTTTCCTATTTTCACCTCGCCTTTTATCACAACGTCCCTCTCCACTTTCCCCTCTACCTTGCCTTTCATCTCGGAAAGGATTTTCTTGTTGGCCTTCAGCAGATCCCAAGGGTACACGACTGGAATCCATTCGCCCGTGTAGAAACAGCGAATTCGTAATTTCCCGGCCAGGATGTTAACAGCACCCGTAAGTTCGTACTCTTTTCTTTTCGAAGGTTTCATGGATTTCAGAAATTCGAAAACCCTCTCATTCAAGACGTATAACCCTGTGTTCGCCAAATTTGATTTCGGGTCTTTGGGCTTCTCGGTTATTTCCGTGAGGAATCCTTTATCAACCCCCAGAATACCGTAATCTTCCGGTTTCGAAACTTTTTGTCCTAGGATCGAGATTCCATAGGAAACACATTCCTTAATCGAATCTCTCGGGTACAAGTTGTCTCCCATCATCACGAGGAATTTATCGTCCTTTCCGATGAAACTTTTAGCTTGAAGGAGAGCGTTTCCTGTCCCTAGCGGTTCCTTCTGGCTGGCGTATTGAATTCGAATGTCGCCGTATTTATCCCCTATTTTTTCTTTGATCTTTCCGCTGCCAACAACAAGTATCGCTTCCTTCGCGATTCCGTCCAACCGGTCGAATGTGTGCTCGATTATTGTTTTGTCTCCTACCCTTAGAAGTGATTTCGGTCTGTTCATGGTTAAGGGATAAGTCCTCGTTGATCCGCCCGCACACAAGATAACGGCTTTCATAAAACTTTTTGTATTTTACGGTTTTTTAAATGTTAAACCGCGAAGTTCGCAACCCACACCAATCCATACCCTATCAAACATCCCGCTGTCAGGAAAGGCATGGCGGGATAGAACGTGTCTTTTTTCGCAAAGGCAAGCATTATGAAAAGGAATACTGCCACGATCACCGGGATTATGAGGGCCTGTAAGAAAGCGAAAGGTTTCGTGAGCATCCCTCCCTTTATCATGGAATCCATCACAACCCCAGCGAAGATCATGGGGAAAGCGATATCCCCTCCTCCCAGTATCGCGCTCTTGAACTCCTCCCTGATTTCTTTTCCTCTTTTTACTCCCACCTTGACCTTTTCGATCTTTTCTTTTGCTTTGATCTTGTACGATAACATCACCCCAGCGAAGGCCTTGCTCTTTGTCTGAAATTCAGCCAGCGAAATCATATGCTTTGATCTCCAAACAGCGAACATGTCGTACGCCGAAATCGCGAGGAGAAGGAGGATAGCCCATACAATATCGAGCAACGGAACGAAAATTATAGCGATGCCTGCGTAGATGAAGAGTTCTGTGAAATTATGAACCCATATGTTGGGTTTGTAGACCTTGAGGAACGCGAGAAACAGGCATATCGCTAGTGAAAGGGTTGGGTTTATAAACACACCGATAGTTATCGAGCAGGTCATCCAAACGGCGAAGAAGAACAAAGCCTTCCAAATGTTGATTTTTTTAAACTTCACCAGGAGGAGGATCAAAACCGTCCCTATTATTATCGCTGTCATGATGTACGCAAATGTCTGCGGTCCATGGATGTCAGGTCTTGTCCCTATCGCGGTGTCTTCATGTTCAACGATTATTACGCCTTCAGGCGTTTGTGAAACCTTCGTGTTAACGTTGAGGGCGTAGAGACCTATAACTTGCGAAAGGAAGAATATCAGAACTATAAGAATGGTTACGGGCAGGGTGTGTTTCATAATATTATTTGTGTTGGAATGTTTATTAATCACCTCGGACAAATCTAAATCATGGTGTTCCAAATAGGCGCAATGGAAATGGAAATAGTGATAAAGCTTGTTGTTTCAGCAATTCTGGGAGCCCTCGTGGGGTTCGAAAGGGAAATGCACAGAAAACCCGCTGGTTTGAGGACGCATTCCCTTGTCTGTATAGGATCCGCACTCTTCACAATCATATCCATAAACGTGATCGGAGGGGAACCCTCAAGGATTGCAGCGGGGATCGTAACAGGCATCGGATTCCTAGGGGCAGGGATGATATTCAAATCAGAAGACAGGGTCAGGGGTTTGACCACAGCAGCGGAGCTGTGGGTCCTGGCGGCAATAGGTCTGGCAATAGGAATTGGTTATTATTTCGCAGCGTTGGTCACAACACTAGTAGTGATTTTCATACTCATTCCGCTGAAATACGTGGAAAAAGAAGCGAAGGAAGCTCTGGAGTAGCTAATTTTAATAAATTAGTGGGTACATTAATGCTTAATAGGAGAAGTTTTTCGTATGCTTCAGAAAACATATGATTTCAAAAAGAGCGAGAAAAAATGGCAGAAATTCTGGGGGAGAGAACGAATATTCAAATTCAATCCAAAATCCAAAAAGCCGATATTCTCGATAGACGTCCCTCCACCATACGCTTCGGCAGGGCATCTACATATAGGTCACGCCCTCCATTACACGCAGTTCGAGATAATAGCTAGGTTCAGAAGGATGTCAGGTTTCGAAGTTTATTTCCCTCCATGTTTCGACAACAATGGCCTTCCCACGGAGAAATATGTGGAGGAGAAGTTCGGGGTAGATAAGACCAACACGACCAAACATGAATTCCGAAAGCTTTGCCTTAAAGAATCGAGAAAGATAGAGAAGGCGTATTCCGATCACGTTTTCAGGGGTCTGGGTCATTCATATGACTGGAAACTGCTGTACACAACGATAGACCCCGAATCGCAAAAGGTTTCCCAGATGTCATTCCTGGATCTTTGGAAAAAGGGTTTCGTTTACAGAAGCGAGGAACCCACGCTTTGGTGTACGAAACATGAAACAGCGCTTGCACAAGCCGAGATAGAGGATTTGAAAAGGACGACTACCCTTAGCTATATAATTTTCGATCTCGAAGGTGGGAAAAAAATCGAGATCGCGACAACCCGCCCGGAGTTCCTCCCTGCCTGTGTAGCTATTTTCGTCCACCCGGAAGACAGGAGGTATAAGGGTCTCGTGGGGAAGAAGGCGAAGGTCCCGCTGTTCGGACACGAAGTTGAGATAATGGTGGATAAAGGGGTTGACCGGGAGTTCGGGACAGGAATAGTGATGGTATGCACGTTCGGGGATACGACAGACATAGAATGGTGGAAAACCCATAAGCTCCCTTTGAAGATATGCATAACGAAGGACGGGAAACTGAATGAACTCGGTGGGAAGTACGCAGGCATGGAACTGGATAACGCTAAAAAAGAGATAATCAAAGATCTGGAGAAGGAAGGCAGGATATCCAAGAAAGAAAATCTCGAGCAGACCGTGGGAACGTGCTGGCGCTGCCAAACGCCGATCGAATTCCTCCCGACCAAGCAGTGGTTCATAAAGACTTTGAATTTCAAGAAAGAGCTAATAGGGCAGGGAAGGAAAATAAACTGGTTCCCGAGGTTCTACCAGAAACGTTACGAGGACTGGACAAACAACCTCGCATGGGACTGGTGTATTTCGAGACAGAGGTTCTACGGAGTTCCCATACCCGTTTGGTATTGCAAGAAATGCGGGAAACCAAAAGTAGCGGAAGAAAGGGACCTCCCTGTGGACCCAGAGGTTGACAAGCCAAAAGGGAAATGTGAATGCGGATTTTCGAACTTCATTCCCGAGGAAGACGTGTTCGACACTTGGATGACATCCAGCATGACCCCGCAGATCGCGGTGAGGTGGCTTAAAAAGCCGAAGGATTTCAAAAACATGTTCCCCATGTCCATGCGACCACAATCGCATGATATCATAAGGACATGGGCTTTCTACACAATCCTCAAGTCTTACCTGCATTTCAAGCAAATCCCCTGGAAGGACATAGCGATAGGAACGTACGTTCTCGATTCCAAGGGAAGGGGAATGCACAAATCGAAAGGGAACGTTTTATGGACGGAGCATTTGCTAGAAAAATACTCCGTGGATGTCGTTAGATACTGGGTTGGGACGGCGACATTCGGGGAAGACCTGCCCTATCAGGAGAAAGACCTCATAACAGGCAGGAAATTCCTGACGAAGTTGTGGAACGCTTCGAGATTCGCTCTCTCGAACCTGAAAGGTTACAAACCCAAGAAACCAAGGAAATTCGCAGAAATAGACAAATGGATTCTTTCGAGAATCAACGATTTGGTGAAGGAAACCACGAAGGATTTTGAGGAGTACAAAACAGGTTCAGCGAAAAGGGAGGTTGAACAGTTTTTCTGGCATACGTTCTGCGATCATTATCTCGAGATCGTGAAAGACCGATTTTACAACCAAGGTTCCTACGAAAAATGGGAGGTAGATTCCGCGAAATTCACTTTGTATTACGTATTGCTTTCCATCCTGAAACTCCTCGCCCCGATCACGCCGCACATCACGGAGGAGATATACCAGAATTATTTCAAAAAGAGCGAGGGAAAGAGAAGCGTCCACGTTTCTGATTGGCCGAAATTCGATTCTTCACTCGTTGACAGGAAGGCCGAAAAGACCGGGGACATCGCAGTGGATATAATAGCGAGCATAAGGAAGTTCAAGTCAAGGAATTCAATGTCGCTTGCCGAACCCTTACGATATGTAATGATAGATTCAAACAAGGTGAAGCCTGTTTTGAAGGACATACAGAAGACCATGAAGATCAAGAACATCAAGATAGGTAAAGCGAAAGGTTTCAAGAGTGAAACGTTCAAGATAGGGCTGGAAATAGTGAAATAATTTTAAAACATAACGCTAATCTTTAAGCATGAGACTGGCTTTTTTCGTTTTGCTTTGCATGATAATTTTTTTCACTTTTAATGTTCAAGCCCAGGAAGTTTGCAATGAGGGGGACAGAAGGAGATGCGGAACTGATGTTGGGGTATGCGAAACAGGGATAGCGGTATGTAAGGGTGGAAAATGGGTTGAATGCGTAGGATGTAAAGGACCGATTTCAGAGATCGATATCTGCGGTAACGGGATAGATGATGACTGTGATGGAGAAGTGGATGAGGGTTGTTTTCCCTGGATATCGTTAATTCTCGTGGGCTTGGGGATTTTGTTCATCGGAATAGGGCTTTATTACATGCAGAAGGGAAAGGGCGAAAGAATCCTCAGAGAAGGCCTGGGGAAGGATTAAAAAACGGGGACTGTTGCTTGTTTTAGACCAAAACCTTTTTAAAGCCTATTTATATATAAATCCTTTATACAATAGT
>JABAOF010011611.1_pt3 | contig 16025 bp, 13 predicted proteins | sample 7062171 | NCBI WGS metagenome assembly JABAOF01 (sample SAMN14538628, study PRJNA623070) | marine sediment metagenome | biome: marine biome [ENVO:00000428]; feature: marine pelagic biome [ENVO:01000023]; material: deep marine sediment [ENVO:00002113] | place: India: Gulf of Khambhat ...
TTAGTTCAAATCCAAGATGTATGTCTCCCATTTCCTCTTTAAACTCCTCAAAATAATGCTTGCAAAGATCTACAACCACAGCCTTTCCGTTCACCTTCACGGCTTTTTTGAAACTCTCAAAAATGTTTGCAACATCTGGGCAATGATGGAGCATTAAGGTTGAGAAGATAGCGTCAAATTTCTCCGGAATCTTCAGGTATCTTTTCGCTTGTTTCACGCTCCCCCGCACATCCTCTGCTACCCCCAGAAAAGGCGTAATTTCGGGAGCTTTGCGCGCCAATCTTAATAGCATAGCGGGTGTCAGGTCCATTGCATAGAATGCTGCTTCGGGCAAATGCCGACGCACTCTATCAAAAACTTTCGTGGTGAAGAAACCGGAGCCTGCGCCTACATCTAAAACCCTGGCCTTTTTTCGCAGTTTTGGAGGCGAAAGCAGACCATGAACGATGGAGTCGATGATACGTTCAATTCCGGTTTCACCGAAGTAACTTAACACAATTTTGTCTCTTCTGTCCGCCTCCTTTTCGGTGAAATGCTTCATCTCTTTCATATACGTCTCAATTCTTGGGACTTTAAGCTCTTCCAACAGCTCTCGAAGTTTTACATTTTTGAGGTAGTCTTCAAAAGTTGACAATTTTAGACACCTTGGATGTTCATCTCAACAAACCGATTATATAAGTAATACACTCGAACTTAACATTCTTATAGGAACATAACATTGTTATACGTTAAAGTTAGAAGAGAGAAAAGAATATGATCAAACAACTTTCCTTCAACCACAACGAATTCTATAGTAGGCAGACTGTTCTTCCAGAGCTTGGACGGCGAGGTCAAGACAAGTTAAGACGTTCCAAAGTTGCAATAGTTGGGCTGGGTGGACTCGGAAGCGTTTCTTCCCTTTACCTAGCCCTGGCCGGCGTTGGTTACCTACGCCTCGTTGACCAAGACACTGTGGAGTTGAACAACTTACATCGCCAAGTATTGTATAGCCTAGACAACCTACGATATCCAAAAGCTGAAGCCGCCGCCCAAAGAATACAACAGGTTAATCCAGATGTCAAGGTAAAGTCAATCCCGGAAAACATTGGGGAAGATAACGTTGAAGAAATTGTCAAAGACATGGATTGTGTTGTCGATGGATTAGACAATATGAAAACGCGGTACCTCATAAATCGAACCTGCGCCAAACACCAGGTTCCCTATGTTTTTGGAGCAGCGATCGGCATTGAAGGAAACATTTCAGTTTTTTCACCTCCTGAAACACCCTGCTTGGAATGTATAATACCAGCTTTGGACGACAGCCAACTGCCAACCTGCCAAACACGAGGAGTGCTAGGTGCCACAACAGGAATCATCGGCGCGATACAAGCCATGGAAAGCATAAAACTACTAACTGGGATCGGAGAAAATCTCAAAGGAAAACTAATGGTCTGCGATTTTAGAGACATGTACTTCGCGAAAATCGACGTTTTCAAAAGACCTGACTGCCCAACATGTCAAAGCAAAATCGCCAACCCGCCTACATTCAAACAGCGATTAGTCTGGTTGTGTGGTAGTAAAACCGCCAATATCAACCCGCCGAAGCCTATAGACCTAGAGTTTGAGGAGATTCATGAAAAATTGAAACCTCACTTCAAGATGCTCATGAAATCCTCTCTCGTTATAGTTTTAGAATACGATGGCGGCGTTGAAGTGAGCCTATTCAAACCTGGAAGAATGCTCATAAAAAATGTAGAAGACGAGGAGCAAGCGTTAAAGATCTATCAAGATATAATCAACAAACTCGGAGTGGAAGTATTCAGTTAAAATTTTTTTCTGATGAGAATAGTTTATTAGAAAGACTCTCGACATCGTCACGGTTAAAGGACTTAAAACTTCCAGACACTTTACATTTATAAGCAATAACACTGTTATAATTACGTGGATATAAGTTGCGACCACCATGCGAACTTGTTGTGCGATCCGTACTGCCGGCATTCCGGTCTCTAGTAGCCAAGAGACTTATCGAGAAGTACCGTTTTTCTCAAGTAGCTGCGGCTGAAAAGCTTGGAACAACCCAAGCTTCCATAAGCCATTATCTTTATTCGAAACGGGGAGACAAGAGAGTAACACAGCTTGAAGCTTCCCACTCCGCTCGAGCCATAGTAGATGAAATTGCTGAAGGCATCGCAACTGAGAAGATTTCACCCTTCGATGCCATGCTGCAGTTTTGCAAGTTATGTAAGGTCCTTAGAACCGGAGACCTGATATGCGATTGGCATAAGGATTTCCTCACGGTTCCAGATGCTTGCGATGTATGTCCACCAACAATTAAGAAGTAGCACAAGTAACAAAAAACATAAAGGACTACAATATTCTCCTGCAACGAAATCCCGTTTAACAAGGAATAAAAGCTTGGGCTCCAGAAGGTATCATCTCAGAATATGGTGCCAAAGATGGCAAAAAAGCCTCGACGACATTTTCTAAAAGAAAAAGAGGCAAGAAAACTTCTCCTCAATTTTTCTCGGAGGCTCAAAATAGATGTTGAACAAATTTTAGGATTTAAACCACGCATTGAGGTGAACGAAAACGAAGCTGCTGAAATCTTCATTATTAAGGGAAAACCCTTGCTGGCAAGATCAGGTGGTGAGCTTTTCCCCACCCTCGCCTTCGAAAAGGTTTTCCCCTATTTTTCCAGAATCGTGGTGGACATGGGCGCTGTTCCATACGTTTGCAAGGGAGCTGATGTGATGGCTCCCGGCGTTGTTAGCGTTAAGGGAAAGTTTGAAAGAAATGCTCTTCTTCTTGTTGTTGATGAGCGCCATGGCAAACCTTTGGCTATAGGAGTTGCTCTCTTCAATTCGCAAGCTATGAAAAATATGAAACACGGAAAAATCGTGAAAAATATCCACCACGTGGGCGATAAGCTCTGGACACACTTAAGGGAATTCTAATGAACTACTGTTTAGAGTGTTATCATCTTTTCAAGATGACGTATTTTCAAATGTGAAAATAAATCTTCCAGTCGCTACAACAAATTATTTCATAACAGAGATTCACAAGAAATATAAAGCTTTGCTTCATAATCTCAAATTTCTGCAGAGCATGAGCTCAATCAAGCGGAAATATTTAAAGTAAAACGCCTGTAACTAAATTAATTAAGGAAGTGAATGCGGTTTGCCATCCTCCGAATCGGAAAACAGAAAAACCCAAAAGAAAGCCTACTTGAAAGCGTTACCATTACGCACCCTCAACGACGTGGAAGTCATCAAGCATGAATTGAAGTCTGGAAACATACTCATACTGAGAGTCACTCCCCTAGCGAAAAAAAATGTTGAAGATGTGAAAAAGGCGGTTAACGAGTTATACGAGTTCACCAAATCTATCGGAGGAGATATTGCACGTTTAGGCGAAGAGCGCGTGGTTATTGTGCCAAGTTTCGTCACGATTTGGCGGGAAAAAATCGTCACTCAAAAAGAAAAGATGGCTACCGCAGCTTGACTGTTTCTAAAACCTCTGGCACTAATGTTTCAACTTTGTACTTTTTCTGAAGTAAGTTAGCCATGCTCAGGCACTTCGACTTTTCGCCATGAACCACAATTATTCGCTCAGGTTTAGGCTTGACTCGCCGCATGTAATTAATGAGTTGTCTCCTATCCGAGTGCCCTGAAAACCCTTCGATGGACTCGACCTGCAAGTTTACTTTCATCACTTCGATTCTTCCCTCACTGTTTATAATAGGTGCTTCGGTTAAGCCCTTCTGAACTCTCCGTCCCATTGTTCCTTCAATTTGATAGCTAACGAAAATTATAGTATTGCGTTTGTCCGCAGCCAAACGTTTAAAGTAGTCGATTACGGGCCCACCTTCCAGCATACCTGAAGTGGCTATGATGATGCATTGTTCACCTTCAACAATCTCTTCTCTTGCACTAGGATGTTCTACTATCGTGAAGTAGTCTGATTGAAAAGGATTGATTCCCTCATACAGAATGCTGTTTCGAACTTCTTTAGCCAAATATTCAGGATAAGCTGTGTGAATGGCAGTTGCTTCAGAGATCATGCCCTCTATAAATACCGGGGCTTCCTTCATTAGTCCCCGCCGCATGTATCCATCTATGACCAACATAATTTCTTGAGCTCGTCCCACTGCTGGAACTGGAATCAATATTTTACCTCCTCGATCCAAAGTTTCATTGATTACTGACGCAAGTCTTTCTTCGGCTTCTATTCTTGAAGGCGTCACGTCTCCTGAAGCCCCATATGTACTTTCCGTTATTATAGTCTCGACCCTTGGAAACATCGCAACAGCTGGTTCAAGAAGCATTGTTTGTCCATATTTGTAATCACCGGTGTAAACCAGATTGTGTAGCCCCTCGCCAATATGCAAATGAATTAGAGACGCACCAAGAATATGCCCAGAATTGTGCAGAGTCAGACGAATATCTGGCGCTATGTCGGTCACTGCGCCATATCGCAAGGGAACGGTGTGAAGCACAGTATCTCTCACATCTTTTTGATCATAAGGCGGTCTTATACCCTGTTTATTTAAAACATCTAGGTAATCCAATTGAAGCAGAGTCATGAGACTTGAGGTAGGAGCCGAGCAATAAACTGGCCCGTCATATCCGTATTTGAATAGAAATGGAAGAAATCCACAGTGATCTAAGTGGGCGTGACTTATGACAATGGCGTCCAAAGCGTCCAGATCAAATTGGGGGATGTCAAGTCTTGGGAAAGCATCAAGGGAATCTGTAGAACCTGGGTTTATCCCGCAGTCCAACAACACGTTGCTTTCCCTCGTTTGCACAAGTATAGCTGATCTTCCTACCTGTTGGAAGCCGCCCAAGGCGGTGATTCGAATGTCTCCAGCATCATGAATGATGGGTCTGAAAATTCTTTCGCCAACCGTACGAAGTATCCTTCCACGTTCCTTGCTTTCGGAATAAAGAAAATGGCGCATGTGAGCTATGATTTTAGAAGGTATCGGAGGGCTCCTTAGAATTCGAGGTCTCCATCTAGTCTGTTTGATTATCTCTTGTAACATGCCTCCATTTTTTCCAATTACCATGCCAGGTTTTTTGGCTTCTATGACAACCTCACCAAGGCTCGGATCAAAATTCACGCTTGTGACCTCTGCCTCTGGAGAAACTATTTCATTTATGGTTCTCTCGGTATCTCTCTCGTTCAATCTCACAGAAGGGTCGGAACGTACAACTATTCTTTTCCTAATAAAGCGGACGATGTCCGCGATGATATAACTTTGTTCAATCAGGATCTCCGGCTTTTTCGTGTAAACTGCTAGAGCGGGTCCTTCAAACTCGATGCGGGTGACTTCAGCTTGTTGCGGAATATTTTCAAGTATGTGTTGACTTATATCTACCTTGCTTTTCCCAGATGCTGTCACGCTTCTTTATCGCTCCTTAGGAGCCCCCTAGAATGTTTTTCTTTTCTTCATCGCTTAATTCACTGTAACCCTTTTCAGTTATTACTGCCAAATCAAAGCTGTCTCCGCTTGCGGTGTCCCTTTTCATGGCGGACTCGACGGCATGGAGAACAACGGATAAAATGTCCTCTATTTTAGAGTCTTCTCTGTATTTGTCTTCCAGAACACCATAAGCTATCGGGGAACCTGACCCTGTGGCAACGCATTTTTCTTCTGTGAGGCTTCCGAAGGGATCTAGGGAGAAAACGTGAGGACCTGTATCGTCAACTCCACCAACAAGGATCTGGGCTATCAATGGCGCTAAACGAGCAGAGAATAAGAGGTTTGCGACGAGGCGAGATGCAGCGTTTACCGGCATGGGTCTTCCAATATTTAACTTGTAGAGCCGCGCGTTTACTTTCAGAATTTCAACGACTCGTTGTGCGTCAGCGACGCTGCCTGAAATGGTCATGGCTAAATGGTCGTCTATTTGGTATATTTTCTTTCCTTTTTTGTGGGCTACAAAGGTTCCCATTGTCACGCGGGTATCTGAAGATAAGATAACTCCGTCTGTGCAAACTACGCCAATGGTTGTTGTTCCCTTTAAGGCTAATCTGTCAAGTGTTTCACGCATTTCATTATTTCCCCCGGAAATTGAGGGTCGTCTAGGTGTATATCGGGAGAAGTTGGCGGAATTTATATTCAGGATCGACGCATTTAAAAACGTTTCGAAACTTTGATCAATGTCACCAAAATCAAACACTTTTAAATGCAACAGAACCGAAATTTATTAGCGAGCTAAATCCAAGAAACCGTGATAGTAATTGACAATGAAGTTACATCGTATGCAGCTTCCGAGGGAGGTCATCGTTGGAAAAGAGACTCTATCGCTTGTAGGTGATATTTGCAAGAGACTTGGCTTTTCTGAATCTGTGTTTGTTGTGACGGGCCCAGAAACCATGCATGTTGCGGGTCGAAGAGTAATTGATTTGCTTCAGGATGGGGGAATGGATGTTAACTATCTTATTGTGACCTCCTCTACTATATGGGATGTCAGGGCCGTTGAAGAGAGGATTCGGGAATCTACGCCTCAGGTGGTTCTTGGAATTGGTGGGGGCACCAAGATTGACGTTGCCAAGCTTGGTTCTGCGCGTCAGAGAATCCCATTCATAAGCGTACCAACCAATGCCTCCCATGATGGTATCGTGAGCTCTGTTGCTGCTCTTAAGGGATTGAAGAAACCTTACTCTGTGAAGGCTCAGTCTCCTATGGCGATTGTAGCGGATACCAATGTTATTATCCAATCGGATTATCGTTTTACTGCGAGTGGATGTGGAGACGTTATATCAAAGTTTACGGCTGTTCAAGATTGGGAACTTGCTCACAAGATAAAAAATGAGTATTACGGCGAGTACGCTGCGAGTTTGGCTTTAATGAGTGCGAAGCTTGTTATGAAAAATGCAGACATTATTAAGCCTGGAGTAGAGGAGGGTCTTCGTGTTGTATTGGAGGCTTTGATAAGTTGTGGTGTTGCTATGAGCATTGCAGGAAGTAGCAGGCCATGCAGTGGTTCAGAGCATTTGTTTAGTCATGCACTTGATGTTGTTGCGCCGAACAAGGCTATGCATGGAGAGCAATGTGGTGTGGGGACAATTATGATGGCTTTTCTTTATGATATGGATTGGAAAGCCATTAAAAGTACATTGCGGAGAGCTGGGGCCCCTACCACGGCGGAGGAGCTTGGGGTGGAGCCTGAGGCTGTTGTGGAGGCTTTGGTGCAGGCGGGTAGAATTCGGCCTGAACGGTACACGATTTTGGATGAGAAAAGGCTGAGTCGTGATTCAGCTGAAAAGCTTGCTAAAGATACTGGTGTGATAGATTAAGCTTTAGCTTTTTGTTCGGGTTGTGTTGCGGTGATTTCTCGTTTTTTGAAGGTTTCGACGAATTTTACTGTTTTTATTTCTGGGAGAAATCGTTGTATGTCTAGGGCTATACCTCTTTTTGCGAGTTGTATTCCTTCCAGATAGTAGGCTTCTTCAGGCATGTTTAGTGTGACACTTGTTTTTACTGCTTTGAACTTAATTTTTTTTGGTTCAATGGCAGGTATTCTGCGGTGGATCAAAGCCGAGATTTTTTCTGGATTTGTTTTTAGTATTTTCTCAACCACAACTTCATAAACAAGGGTTTTGCCAGCTAGGGGTGGATTGAAATCTAGTTGAACTCTTCCGGATCCCATTGTTCTTACTGTAGCGATTTTTCCGTCATATTCGATTTGAGCTCCTAGTTTTGGTGTGATCCCTTTGGCTGCTAGACGTCTGAGGGGAACCAGTTTTACCTTCTCTGAGTCTCGGTCTCCGAAGGCTTTTTCTGGCGGTATCTCAACTGAGTCTTTCTTCTTGATTTCGAGATTTTGGAGAGCTTCGTCGAGGGCTTTTAGCACCCAGTTTTCTCCGATGACGACTAATTTGGGTTCGTAGATTTCTCCTTCTTTGTAGAGTTTTTCTTGTTTGGCTACTTCTTCGTTGGTTGTGTCGAAGATTTGTCCAGTTTCTTTTACTTTGCTTGTGTAGTTGATAAATATGAATTCGCCTTTTTTAATTGGCATTCGTATCCTTCCACGAAACCTTTTCTTTGTTGTCTCTAGCCTTCAACTTTACTCATAAATGTTTTGTCGCCCTTGTGCGCGCATCTAGCGAAAACAGCGCCAATAACTCTTTACTGAAGGCGAAACTCTTCTTTAGAAAAAAGAGGGAAGATCAAAAGACTTAACAGAATCTTGCACTCCGTAAGTTAAGGAGATGGTTGCTTGCCCATAGGTTATGTTTTAATAAACACAGAGCCAGGTCATGTGGAGAGCGTTCTGGAGGCCCTGAGAAAGATTGATGCGGTGGAAGAGGCTTACATGGTTTACGGCGTCTACGACATTATAGTAAAAGTTGAAGCCGATACCATGGATAAACTTAGGGAAATTATTGTTGGGCATGTGCGGCGTGTAGATAAAGTTCGGTCAACCCTAACCTTAATAGAGATGAAGTAGAAAAAAGGGGAAAACTAAGCGCGCGCAAATATAAAATTCATTTAAAACAGCGCCAATAACTCTTCAGAATCTGTTTGAGTTCTGTAAGCGTTTTTCTAACCTTTCGGAGACACCATTCAGGTTCAACCGGCGGAGCATCGGGATCACCAACATTAATCCTTTCTAGACCAACCACTCCAGCAGTGAGAGCATACCAACAAGGAGGAAGAACTGTTGGGTTATATCCACTGCCAATCATCAAAACCAGCCTTCCATCACAAACCTCCTCCGCCACCTCAGCAATGGTCCAAGACAATTTGAAGAAACCGTTGACCGTTAATCCTAGACTGCCAAGCATATCAGCAAAATGAGGATCACTTCCCCCATTACCTAAAATAATCTCAGGCTTGAACTCTTCGGCGAGAGGAACAAAAACCTCTTTCACGGCTTTAAGATAGGTCTGATCTCCTGTTCCCGGAGGCAAAGGCACATTAACCGTGTATCCCTCCCCCTCACCATCTCCAATTTGCTCAACAAAACCTGTGCCAGGATAAATAGTTCGCGGATCCTGATGCAACGAAATAAACAACACATCGGGGTCTGAGTAGTATATGTCGCTGGTTCCGTTCCCAAAATGCACATCATAATCCAAGATCAACACGCGCCTCAGTCCGTGTTTTTCACGTAAATACTCAACCAAAACGGCTATATCATTGAAGAGACAGAAGCCTCCACCAAAATTTCTGCCAGCATGATGGTAGCCACAACCCAAGGCCACAGCCCGCTTAAAATTTCCCGAATAAATAGCTTTCCCAGACTCGATAGCTCCACCAATCAACAGCCGAGCAGCCTCAAGAATCGCCGGCGAAACCGGCGTCTCTATATCATAGGGTTTACTTGCTTCTGCCAACCGAAAAATCATATTCACATAATCCTCATCATGAACCCTGAGCAGATCTTGTTTGACAACAGGTCTGGGCTTCAAAACGAGTACGTTAGGCATACTAAGTAGTCCCTGTTCCTTGAAAAGTCGCATGACATTAGCGAAGCGGTCTCCTCTAAAGGGATGATCAGCTCCCAAGTCATACTGACCAAACTTCTCATGATACGTTATCCCCACCTTCAAACAGCTCCCATCCACAAGCGTCGATACGCCATCATTCTATAAAAATGATGGACACCGAAAAAAGTTATGCCGCGAATATTGCATCAATCGAACTCTTTGGAAATATACGCGGATCCCAACTTCACCAATGTGTTTCCAGCGGATATACCTCTAGCATCTCTCCCCTTTTTTTCCATAGTTTAGCGGAGGCATACGATCCTGCGTGCGATGCGGGAAAGCATTATTGGAACCTCTTCAGCAGTCCAACTACTTCGGGAAAGTCTATTCCAAGCTCCTTCACTTTTTCTAACGTTGGAAGACCATTTGGATTCCAGCCTCTTCTTTTGTAGACAGCATCTTTTAGTTTCTCGTATTCTGATTCCCTGTATCCTCTTAGAACTCTCATCTTTTCTTTTGTCGGTTTGCCTTTTGGGTCATAGCCAACTTTCTCTTTGAGTTGTTTGTCATAGCGTTCGACACGGCTCTCATATTCTTCTTCTGTCACTGGTCCCATAGCGCGGTAGGGAATATTGTCGTGTTCGCGTTTTCCAAAGCCCATCCTCAAATTGAAGATACGTTGAAAGTTGTAGACTCTTTCACTCATAAAGATGATGTCATCTATTGCGACTTTTCGACCAGTAACGGCATAGAAGTATTTTGCATAGTTTTGCACGTGTGCAATTACTTTTGCTGGTTCGGAAGTCTCTTTGTTATTTATAGGGGTTATGTCATTCCAAGGAAGTTTACATAAACCATTCAGACTGAACCAAGTGCGAAACATGGGGAACCAATGTAGGTTTTCTGCCTTCTGTTCGAAGGTTGGCATCAAGTTGTGCACCATATCCAGGAAGATCAGCCAAGCTTCGTCATGCTGTGGTCCCTTTAAAGCAAGCCCATAGCCACCTTGTTGTGCTAAGGACTCTTTAGTGACATATTCAGAGAACTCTAAGCCTTTTGCCTCCATCCCAATATCCTCCATTTCTTTTGGCTCTACGCCATATTTTTCTGTAAAAATCTTTTTCATCAAGCGAATTCCTTGGCCAACAATAACTCCGAAACCTTCTCCACTTGCCATTTGATGAATGACTTCCATGGCGGCTTTTTTGTTTCCAAAGTTTAATTTTAGTCCTCCAGTTATCTCTTGGTTAATTAGGTTTGTTTCGTAGCATTCCATGGCAAAGGCCATTGCTGTCCCAACTGAAATTGTGTCTAGACCGTACGTGTCACAGTAAAAGTTAGCCTCGATTAGGTAGTCTGAATCGAAAATTCCACAATTGCTCCCAAGACCTGCGATCGTCTCATATTCAGGACCATTCACGAGCACCTTCTTACCTCTGTATGGACCTGTCCTTAGCTCAAAATCTTTTACAGCATGAGAACACGCCAATGCACATCCTATCCAACATCCGTCAAAGCCCTTGTCAAACTTCTTGTTATACACGTCTTCGCCAATCTCTGAAGCTTCGGGGTGACTTCCGAACTTGAAATTGTTTGTAGGAAGGAGGTCAAATTCGTTCATAATTGGGACAAGATGTGTTGTCCCTACAGCTGCCATCCTGTTCTGTTGCGGGTCCAGCATTCTAATTTCTTTGTTATACGCAGGACCAATTTGTTTAAGAAGTTCAAAGTCTGCCGGATAATTGACATATGAATTGAAATTAGAAAATTTGACCACGATAGCCTTTATTTTTTTGTCGCGGAAAACCGTACCAATACCGCCCCTTCCAGCCTGTTTGTACCTGACCTTTTTTCGTTGAGTATCATACCAAGAGAAATTAAGGCATCCAAACCTTGTGTGCTCTGCACCAGGACCAGCTGAAACAACTGAAACACTTTGGTTGTTCTCAGCTCCATACTTTTCTGTTAAGATCTCGCCAATTAAGTGTGTCTCTGAAGGGAGTTCTTCAGCTTTTTCAATAACTACTTGTCCTTTGTCTCCATCGACAAGAAGGATAACTTCGGCTTTTGCCTTGCCCTGTATCTCGATCGCGTCCCATCCAGAGAACTTTAGATAGGGTCCGAAATATCCACCAGCATTCGAATCAATTACGGATTCTGTGAGGGGAGATATTGAAACAGCAATGCTTTTTCCGCTTCCTGGGAAAATAGAAGTGCCACCCAAGGGACCGCAAGCTATGCATACTTCATTTTCGGGATCATTCCATTTGATAATACGGTCTTTTGGCAGCGCATTCCATAACAACCAGAGGTTGAAACCGCGACCACCTATGAAAAGCTCCTTCATTTCTTGGGTAACAGGTTTACTTAGAATCGCCATGTCTGCAAGGTTAATATAGAGTGTCCTGTTGTTGTACCCTTTATCAACCTTTTTTAGATCATATTCAAAAAGAGCGAATGGCAAAGTAATCACCTTTATTGGAGCAATAGCTACTTTGTTCTAGATTTATAAACATTCTCATGAATGATTCTGAAAAGTTAAAAGAATGTGCGCGCAATTTCTAGATAGTTTTAATCATACGCGCGTGTTCGCCATCTCAAAGTTGGGTGTTTATGTGTTTTTGCGGCACCTAACATTTATTTCCCTTCCATGGCTTTGTAAGGGATATGAAAACAGCCTTGATTCAACCTCCAGGAAACCCCTTTTTCAAGGTTCCTTCACTTGGGTTAGGCTACGTAGCGGCGGTGCTGAGAGAAAAAGAGTTTAAAGTGAAAATATTTGACCTGAACTTGGAAAACGCGTCCTTGGGGAAGCTTCTGTCTCACGAGAGGCTGGAGATTGTAGGCGTTTCGTGTGTAATTTCGAATGCCCTTCACGCTCTTGAGATCACTAGGAAAATGAAGAGTCTACTTCCAGAATGCTTTGTTGTTTTTGGTGGTCCCTATCCAAGCATTATGGGTGAACGGTTGTTGGCTAGGCACAGGGAAATCGACGCTATGGTTGTTGGTGAGGGAGAAACCACGGCCCTTGAACTCTTTGAACGACTACAAAACGATCAGGACCTAGACGGCGTTAATGGACTAATTTTCCGCGAAGAAAACACAGTTAGGCGTAATCCCCCGAGAAGCCTCATTGAACCCTTGGATTGCCTTCCATTTCCAGCCAGAGAAAAACTTCCAATGACGGCCTACGACGAAAATGCTGGTGTCATTTTCACCTCCAGGGGATGTCCCTATCAGTGTATGTTCTGCTCACGTCCAGTTTTCGGAAGAAAATGGCGCGGCCACAGCCCAGAATACGTGCTAAAAGAGATAGAGCAAATGAGAAAACGTTACGGAATAAGGCGTTTAAGCTTTCTTGACGACAACTTCACGTTCGACTTAGAGAGGGCTGAGAAAATACTTGAAGGAATAGCGTCGAGAAACTGGAAGCTTAGACTATACTTCTGGAACGGCATAAGAGTTGACCATGTGACGAAGGGACTACTTGAAAAAATGAAGAGGGCAGGATGCATCACCCTAAACTACGGCGTTGAATCTGTAGACCCTGATGTTCTAGCCAACATAAAAAAAGGCATAAATTTAGATCAAGTGGAAAGGGCAATAAGACTTACGCGCAAATTCGGAATTAAAGTCAATGTCTTCTTAATGGTTGGCAATCCAGGGGATACCATAGAGATTATTGATAAGATTAAGAATTTCCTTGAGAGAGTCAAAGTCGATGGAGTTCATTTAAGCATGGCCACACCAATTCCCAGAACGGAGTTTTGGAAGTGGGTGGAAGAAAACGGCCGGTGGCTAGCATACGACAGGGAGGAGCTTTTAGATTGGCCGATAGATGATGTTGAAGACGCTTATCCAGTATTTGACACCCCTGAATTCTCAGTTGAAGAGAGATCGTTGGCTTACCGGAAAATAAGAAACCTACTCACAGATAAGGGACTTCTAACATAGCATTACAAACTTTCTTGCCAGTATATTAAGGATAATCCGGTCTATTCAAGCCTCTTTATTATGTGGTAGAGCGATTTTAAGTTAGGTAAACAGCAAATTTGATATACAAGATCAAATGATAAAGGAGATGAAGAGGAAAATTGGAGTTGAGTGTAAAAGAGTTTCTGGATTCTGTGGCAAAAGATAAGACTAAAACAACGTATGAGATTGGAATAAACAGGTTCTGCGAATGGTTCAAAAGGAATCCTGAAGAAGTCTTGAACCTCCGCAAGCAAGATTTAACGCAACGCCCTGGCGAAGACCTTATTACTTACCGGAATCGAGCGGCAAGATTTGAAAAGGAGATTGAAGCCTACCACAGTCACCTTTTGAAGCAAGGATACAAAACTAACAGTGCTAGAACGTTGACTGGGGGAATAAGGCAGCTTTTCCGTTATTATCAAATGCCGGTTCGTATGAGGAGTGGAAGCCGGGTTAATCGAGGAGCGAAAACAACGAGAAACTTTCTGTTGCGCATAGACCATGTAAGAAGAATGTATAAAGTGGCGGACCTACGGGAGCGAGTAATATTGACTTTGGCAACTGATTTAGGTTTAAGGATAGGCGATTTTCTTAACATCCGAAAACAGGATTTACCGCCCTTGAATCAGGAACCACCGATATCCTTCAATTTGATGACAGGTAAGGAAGAGGTTATTGCATACGGTTTCCTTAGCGAAGAATCGGTTGAACAGCTTAAACTCTACCTGCCAACTTTGCCGAAAGACAATCCATATCTGTTTCCTTCAAACGGCAGTGGACATCTCTCGGACGAGTGGATCAATGAGCTTTTGAGAAAAACAGTAATAAAAGCCGGCATCGAAACAAAAAGCAAACACCTGACTTTTCACTGTTTCAGAAAAATGTTTTTGAGCTCCTCAATAGACTCGGGAGTCGGTTTAACCGCTGGAAAAAAAATGTGTGGTAAAAGCATTGCCCAATCTGATGACACCTACTTGACAACCGTTAAATTGCGCGAAAAATTCAAGCAGCTAAAGAAGTTTCTGCGGATCAGAGAAACGGTATCCCTTGAAAACCATGAGAAGGTTGAAGCCTTCAGGTCTATCGTAACAAAACTTCAGCAAGAACTAAGTGAACAAAAACTCATAACCCAGACAGTCACAGAAGAGAGTTTGAAAATCAAGAAAGAACTGCAAATTCTAAACGACATCATAAATCCACTGCAACCTATGCTAGAGTTTGTTAACTCCTTTGAGAGTGCAGATGCTATGATTGAGTTCCTTCAAGCAATTGAGGAAAGATCAGCTACTGCCAGACAAAGGGTTGAGACGATGGCTGAGCCTATCAAGATGGCTAGAGAAATATTCAAAGAAACCATCAGAGACATTATGCGAAAGGAAACTCAAAGGGTTAAACGACATTTATCCAAGAAAACAGGCATCACACAAGAAGATATACTACAAGCAGCCATTCAAGCAGCTAAAGAGTCAATTGAAGAGGAATATGGCATCAAAATTGGAGATGGAAAACAGAAAAAGCAAACATCAATTTAGATCCACTGCAGTTTTTTGAAGGGTTAGCCTACTCTTTTTGCTTCAATGTTTGAAGGTTCATGAGACGACACTAAAATTTTCTCTCTACCTAAACCGCTTGGAAATCTTCTTGTTAGGAAAAAACTCTTCCATGCAAGTCCTGCAAATGTAGCGGTGAGTTTTGCTTGCTGTTTTTAACCCTTTCAATTCGTTAGGATCTAAAACATCAACATCTGGATGGTCATGAGCCGCTTTGAAATATTTCGGTCTAAAAAGACTCGCGCGCGCAGAGGGAGACTTGAAGGTCTTGAAAGGATTGATTCAGGTGGTATCATATATGCATGCTGAAGGACAGGTTAACATTCCACGTCAGTAATGTTAACTGTTTCAACATAAAAAACTTGCTTTCAATGTTGCCTGCAGCCTACTCAGCAGCTTTCAGAAACAGAATGTTAACTTTATGTTGAATGTTTTTTGGCTGCCACCATATATATTTCAAAAGGGTTGATCATCAAGTTAACATTATTATTCTAATGTTGCTTTTAACATTGCCTTGCGGAGTAAAAGCCTCTATGAGCTTTTAAATCCATATTCTACTTAATAACTTATAATGGGGATACTTCGTTGTCAACATCGGCTGTAGCTTAGAAAGCTAGAAAGAGAGTTAACTACAGCATCACTGCTTGGGAGATCAACAAAACCTCAATTTTACTGTCGTCTGCACCTTCAGCTATGACTATGCAGCTCCTTTCTGTCCGTTCTGCTTCAAAGTCTCTTCCAAAAATCGTTTCATACCAACGTTTATACTACTGTATAAACCTTAAATAGTTGGCATGCCAAAACCTACAATGGTGCAGAAATTGGTAAGTCAAGCGAAAACAAAGATCAACAGAGTTAAGTCACGACATACCATTTACCTTCGAAAAGATTTGATAGATGATAGCTCTTTCCCGTTTAAGGTTGGGGAGTCACTCGTCGTGAGAATTGAAGGAGATAAACTCGTAATGGAAAGAGAAACTAAGTAGACCACGCTCACAACAGATACCGTAGGTAGACTTTTGGGCCGGGAGAGGTTTGAACCCCCACCATAGTGGAGATATCCCCCGAAAACCCAACTTT
>JABAOF010009268.1_pt2 | contig 16017 bp, 21 predicted proteins | sample 7062171 | NCBI WGS metagenome assembly JABAOF01 (sample SAMN14538628, study PRJNA623070) | marine sediment metagenome | biome: marine biome [ENVO:00000428]; feature: marine pelagic biome [ENVO:01000023]; material: deep marine sediment [ENVO:00002113] | place: India: Gulf of Khambhat ...
CTTCTTATAAAAATCTCATCAAATATTTTTTCCTGTCTCACATCTATTTTCTTGGCATGATCAAGATAAACCACTGGCAGAAACGTGTTAACAACCTCTTCCTTTTTCCACTCCTTCACCAAATTCGAGAACTTCACTTCATCAGCTTTCAGTTTTTCCATTATCTCGTTTATTTTCTTATAAAGACCATCAATCCTCTTTGTTAACTTGTCCTCTTCTATATCAACCTTTCCTCTTCTCCTCTCCCTTCTGATTTTCCTCCTCCTCTCTGTTCTCAGAACAGACCTTAGAGCAACTATCAATTCTGTGATCATTATCTTTCTTCTGGGATGCCTCTTTGGCGGAACAGTTACTGGTGTTACATCAAATTTCTCAACACCGTTTATGCCATCCAATGCGACGTCCTCCACTGCAACATCAGGGACCTCTTCTTCTTTCATATACCCAGAAACAACGTCTCCAATGTATTGGAGATGATCGGACTTCATCCTGAGCAGAACAGCGGCTATTATCAGATACTTTGCCGGGACCTTGAAGTCAAGCTCCTTCATCTTTAACAAATACCCAACAAAGGAATCTGACAAGATTTTCAGGTCAAGGTTCCAGGGATCAAGGCCCTCCCAGGCAATAATCTTGTATATAACCTGCTCCCACGAGTATTCAGATGTTATTAGCTCCATTATCTTTTTTTCATCCATGAAACCCCACAACTAATTAATATTATTACCCCTGAACTTTTTTATTGGTTGTTGAAGAAAATGATGGAGATTTAAGCCAGTGTACAATCTACGAGACTATTGTCTTCACATTTACAACTGGGATAAAATGTTTTACAGCTACCCAGTTTTTTTGTATCCCCTTCTTTATAATAGAACTGTGCATTCCATGTGGTAGGTAGCCTTCCTGAAGCAAGACAAGTCGCTCCTGCCTGTTGAATGCACGTGCTTCTCGCTTGTGTTATATCCACTATAGGCCATATAGCCTCACCAAAAATAGTCAGTACAACAATTGCAGCAACTAGTATGACAATAGCAGTCACAATGATAATCAGCGTTGTCGATATACCTTTCATAATTAATTTATGATTATGCGCCTTTAAAAATATAATCTAGAGTTAGGCAGCAGGGAAACATCCAGGACAGTCATTACATTCTGCAATTACTCTACAACTACCTTTTGTCCTCACACCACCCACAGTATACCAAAGATCACCATTCCATGCAGGTGGCATTTTATTAGTTGCCTGGCATGTAACTGCAGCCTGTTGCATGCATAGATTTCTGGCTTCTGTTATGTCTACAATAGGTTGTATTCCACCCCCGAAAATAGTAAGCACAACTAGAGCAGCAATCAATATGACAATAGCTGTCACGATTATAACCAAAGTCGTCGATATACCTTTCATAATTAAATTATGGTTTTTTACCTTTAAAAAAATGCGCTTTTCTTTCAGGAGCCTAAGAAAGGTTAATAATCCCAAAAATCAATTAATTAAGTGATTAAGATGGTGAATATTGACGGAGTCAAGTTTGGGGAACTTGAGATTGATGGCAAGATTTATTACTCTGATATGGTTGTCTGGTGGGATGGAAAGATAGAGTTCAGGAAAAAATCGCATATTTTTGGTATGCCAGAGTTCAAGAAGGTTTTGAAAAGGAAACCCAACGCAATAGTGATAGGAACTGGTCTCGCAGGTATTGTAAAGGTATCGAATGATGTAAAAAAAATAATCAAAAGCAAGAAGATAAAACTTTTCGTTGACGTATCATCCAACGCTGTAGACATATTCAATGGTCTGGTTAAAACAGGGAAGAAGGCCGTCGCCATAATTCACACAACATGCTAATTATTTAAAATTTCATAAAACAAAACCTTTGTATGGTAATTCTGGTTTTGAGGCTGGGACACAGGATAGGAAGGGACAAGAGGATATCGACTCATTGTGGATTAGTTTCCCGGGCATTCGGAGCGAAAGCAATGTTCTATTCAGGGGATAAAGACTCTTATTTCGAAAAGTCAATAAAAAACGCTGTTAGGGAATGGGGAGGTCCTTTCGAGATAAAGTACGTTAAAAACTGGAGAACTTTCGTAAAGAACTTCAAGGGAAAGAAAACTCATCTCACCATGTACGGTTTGCCTGTTCAGAAAAAGATATCAGAGATAAGGAAAACCAGGCAGGATATTCTGATAATAATAGGTGGTGAGAAGGTACCAGGGGATGTCTACCAGCTAGTTGATTTCAATATATCTCTGACTTCACAACCACACTCCGAAGTCGCTGCCCTTGCTCTGTTTCTCCATGAATATCTAAAGGGAAGGGAACTGAACAAAAAATTCCAGAAGGCAAGGAGAAGGATCGTTCCCCAGGAGAGAGGAAAGAAGGTTATCCAAATTTAAAACTTATTTACATAACATAAAAGATTACGATGGACGATTTATGTAGAGATTTAGATTACAAAGCTATTGAATTATCAGAGATATGTAAGGACCCGGAGCTAGCAAAGATTTTTGGAGACATGGATGAAAACACACAACTTTTACTAAAGAGTTACAAATGTAGAAATAAAGCCATGAAGGGTTTAGAATGTACCCAAGTAGTTGCAAACGTACAAAATACTGGAATTGGGTTGCTGAATATTGGTGAAATAGGAGATTGTCCTCATTATAAAACTGCAAACAAAGAATAATAAAACATGCTGCAAAAAAAGCTTGCAAAAATATGCTCAATGAATTACTTTTCAATGCTATTTAGAGGATTTCTTTTTTACTTTATTCCTCTGTACCTGATAGACCTTGGGTTTGATGGACTTCAGATGGGATTTCTGATTTCCCTCATGTCAATAACAACACTTTTCATATCACTCCCCGCGGGGATTATAAATGACAGATTAGATATACGTTATACAATTCTGCTCGGTTACATAATCACATCTATATTTTTCATTTCCATAGGAATCTTCTCAGATTTCTGGATATTTGTCCTGCTCTTCTTTTTGGGAGGGATAGGATTCAATATATTAATAACTTCATACAGAAACTACGTTTTCAAGGATCGTGAACCGCGGCATGAGGGAAGGAAGTACGGAATTTTCACTTTTGCGGACGTTCTTTCATATTTTACAGGAGCGATTTTAGGTATGACACTTGTATCTTTTTTAGGTTTTCCAACAACCTTGGTGATAATCGGAATTTACTTTCTTGTTCTGATTCCGCTTCTTTTCTGGCTCGAACCGGTTAGCATCAAGCGAACAAAACTCATCCAGTACGAGAAGGATTTTTTACATCTAAACAACATCCTGCTTTCTATAATACTTTTTCTTTTCACAAGCCACTGGGGAGCAGAGATGACGTCATATGCATTATTTCTGAAAAATGTCCTAAACCTAAACGAAATCAACATGGGCTTATACGCCGCTTTTGCTATTCTGTTTCTGGGTATCTCTGCCCCAATATTTGGTAACAAGATAGATCACAGAACCGATTTCAAAAAGTTATTCATAATAGGTTTGATAATCTCTGGCTTTGCCCACATACTCATGACCATACCACAGGTTTACATCTCCTTTGTTTTCAGGGCAATTCATGAGGTTGGTGATGGGATTGCGGGTGTATCCCTGCTTTTCTGGATAGGCAGAAAATTCAAGGAATCCAGACTTGGAGGAGACTCAGGAATATTTTTCGTTATAATGACAATGGGACAGTTTACTGGTTCCATAATCTATGGTCCCATAGGATTTACATACGGGTACTCTCTGCCCTTGATTATATCAGGTGTAGTTACGATAATATGTGCTGGCCTTTTCCAGATTCTCAGGAGAAGACTCGAGTAAAAATAATCTATCTTGAAAGCAGAACAACCCTGCTAGCTTTCTCTTCATCCTTGTAGACATAGTCACTCTCTTTCGATAATTTCTTTGCGAATTCCCTGATTTCTTCATGGAGCGGCATACAATCCCTGGACAGTCTTTGCTGGGATTCCCCCACATGCATGTATCCCTTGACCTCTATGAAATCTGGATTCGCTTTCTTTATGAGCTCTGCATATTTTTCAGGAGATTTCATGTTCCAGTTCTTAACCATGGTTAGTCTTATCACCCCATTTGAAGAGAAGGAGTTCATGAGCCCCAGGCTCTCTATCAGTCTCTTCCAGTAACCAGAGATCGAGGGTCTGTCCAGTTTCTTATACGTAACCTTGTCAGGAGCGTCCAGGGATATGTAGAGATTCGTTGGTTCCTCCATTCCTTTTAGCCTTTCCGGAAACTGGCCATTGGTAACCAGGAAGGTTGTGAATTTCATCCTGTGAAATTCTTTGATAAGTCCTGATATTTTCGGATACAGTGTGGGTTCCCCTATAAGCGATATCGCTACCTGGTTCGGGTTCTGTGCTTCTTTCCATTTCTTCTTGTTTGCCCTATCAAGGCCCTTGAAACCCGTCAGAAGCAACCGTTGTGCATCTATACAATCTTGGATTATTTCTTTTGGCTCATCAATATTCTCAATCTTTATCGGGGTCTTTTCTATTATCCTCCAGCAGTAGAGACAGCGGTTGGGACATAGTATCCATGGAGTCATTTGTAAGCACCGATGGGACTGAATTCCGTAAAACTTCTGCTTATAACAGAATCCCTCATCCCTCATAGACTTCTTCAACCATCTACAGAGTTTCACAGCTGAATGGTCTCCAACAACCTTGTAATGTTGGCGAACCATCGCTTTTCTTATATCTGCAGGAATCATATCTATTGATTAAAAGAAGTTATTTAAAAATCTCTCCAGTCTCTTCTGACCAGAGAAGCAGGTCGAGCTCCGCTAGGGGGATATCCATACTCTTCGAGAACTTCTTCATCTTCTTCTCAATCTCAAGGTATTTTTTGGGTGTGAGGGTTTTTGGTATGCTTTTTATGATCCCATACTTCAAAAGATTCTTGAGTATGTGCCTGTCAAGTATCGCAAGTTTCTCACCAAGCCCTATGTTTCTCAGGAAATGTGACGCTTCTTTATATCCCACCCCCTTAATATTCTTGACCAACCAATCCCTCACCCTTATCGGGTCAGCAAATCTTATCTTCCTCTTTAAGACAACATCACCTCTTCTTGTAAGGAAATTCCTGGCATTAACTATATACCTTGACTTGTTCTTGGGAAACCTCACACCTACAAGGTATCTTCTAATATCTTCTTCATCACCCCTGAATAATATACCTATCCTTTCCATCCTTTCTATCGCATTGCTGCATGCCCTTGCTTTGGATTGCGGTGTGCAGATACAAAAGCACAGTTCTGCAAATATCTTTTCATTAGGTTCCTTCCACATTTCCCTGAATTCGAGCAATCTCTTCTTTATGGCAACCTTTTTACTGGCATAGGATTTCAGCAAATCTTCCAGTCTGGGCTTGAATATTCTTGAAAACCTTCTCAGCTTAATAGGATTCTTTTTGAAATACTGCAAATGGCTTGAACAGCCACAATCAGTGGAACCGAATCTCTTAACCTCACCATCACTTATCTTTCTTATCTGGTCAGCCAGCCAACATTCCTCCCTGTTGGTCATTTCTAGGGCCTTGAAACCGATTAACTTTGTATGGCCAAGGAAGTAGTCTATGTGCCAGTATTTCTTTTTCTTTTTTGCATAATGTCTCTCTATCCTCTTTTCTAGGTTTGTCATTGCAGAACCAATGTAGCAGTAGTAACCCCTCTTGAAATGAATACGACCAAGCCTAGCAACGCTTATTTTCTTGTTTTTGTTGAGATAGGTTATCAGGCAGTATATCCCTTTCATATAAAAAATTTGAATACAGGACTTTTATTTTAAGTTTTTGTTCTCATACTCACAAAGCCTTTCAATAGGACATTCATAGCAAAGGGGTTTGACTGGTTTGCAGATTCTTTGACCGAACTTGACAAAAAGCTCGTTGAATTCTATCCACTTATCCTTAGAAACAATTCTCATAAGCTCTCTTTCTGTCTGCTCAGGGTTTTTTGTTTTCACTAACCCTATCCTGTTTGGTATTCTGTGGCAATGTGTATCTATTGGTATACTCGGCTCTCCATAGGCATAAACCAGAACACAGTTTGCTGTTTTTCTCCCAATCCCTGGCAACTTTAACAACCCACCTATATCCTTGGGGACCTTACCATTATTCTTAACCAAAGCCCTGCTAATTTCCTTTATCCTTCTTGCCTTTATCCTGTAGAAACCGCTCGGTTTAATCAACCCCTCGATATCGTTCAGGTTCGCTTTGGCTAGCTGTCTAGCATTCTTGAATTTTGAGAAAAGTCTCCTGCTTGCCCTATCTGTGTTCTCATCACGTGTTCTCTGGGAGAGCAGGGTTTTTATCAGAACCTTAAAGGGATCCTGATTCTTCAGAAACCAGTCTATCTCTATCTCCTTCTCCAGAATGGAAATTATCCTCAATACCTTGTCCATACTCATTCAAGAAGCCTAGGACTCAACCCTAGGAGCCAATACGAAAGAAAGTTCCATCTTGTCCACGGATTTGAATCCCATTCTCACTGGGTAATCCGTTCCGAACTCCAGTATCATCTGCTGGGATATCTTTCCTGCCTTTATCATCTTTCTGAGATATTCAAGCGGATACTGTGACTTTATGCTTCCCTCTGCCTTCAGGTCCAGAACACCCTTGTCTTTTTTGCTTATCTCCAACTCTGCAGAGGATATGTCGCCCCTTGCATACATCCTGAATATGTCTCCATTCGCTTCGAAAAATATGGAGTCCCCTATTATCTCTGCGTCGGATATTCCCTCCTCAACTATGTTGGATTCCAATTCAAGCTTTCCTGTGAAATTCAGTTTGTCTATTGGTGGCTTCTCTGTTTTTATGTCCAGCAGGGGAACCTCAAAGGTTCTTATCCCATTACCCTTTATTGTGAGCCTTAGCCTGTTGTCCTTTTCAGGAACTTCCATGATAAGCTTGTCACCACTCTTTATCCTCTTCAGAACAGCTGCAAAGTTTGCAAGGTTTAGACCCAGGTATTCTTCCTTAGTAGCGCTGTACTCATCAAAGGCTGTGGAAAGAATCTTGAGATCAACAACAGCAACCATTGCCCTGTCTGGTGATAACAGGGATATACCGTTCTGATCAACCTTGAAAACTCCCTCATCAATTATCTCTGATATTATGGGTATTGTATTCTTGAGCAAATCCACATCAGATAAAACTGCCTTAAACATACACTCACCTCAAATTTTAATCATTATCTAACTTTAATGAATTAATCTTTTTATATAAATCTTTATCGAGCCCTTCCATATCCTGAACTATCTCCCCCTCTATCTCCAGTTCATTTTCTGCCTGAATCACCCTTCCAAAAACCCTTACGAATTGATTTAAACTGACTTCGGGAGAGAATTCAAAGTTGACGTTGACTTTACCGGATCCGTCATCCAGAACTATTCTGGTTTCCTGTTTGTCAATAACAGTTCCTATCAAACTTACCCTCATGTCCTCAGGCTGCAGCTCAGAAACCTTCCTCTCCAAAGAGGGCATCCTCCTCCTCACTCTGTCATTTTCCGGGATATCGGGCATAGTAACCTATTGAAAATTATATATTTAAAACTTACAAAAAGAGATAAGGATTGTAGCAAAATTGTAATAGGTTTTATCATGAAGCTTAAGAGAACCCCCACAAACCAGCTGAAGGCAGGGAAGAAGGTGTTGGTTAAGGGATGGGTTTCCCAGGTAAGAAACCTCGGGGGTTTGATATTCTTTCTCCTCAGGGATGGTTATGGGGATATACAGGTAACCGTTAAGAAGAAAGATGCAAAGAAAGGCGTGTTGGATGTTGTTTCTAAACTGACTAGAGAGGATTGTGTCACTGTCCAGGGAACGGTAAAGAGATCCAAACAGATTTCAAAGGGAATCGAGGTCATACCAGAATCGATTGATATCCTTTGCAAAGCAGAGCCCCTGCCAATAGAGCCATCTGAAAGGATAAACACCAGCCTTGACAAGAGACTTGACTGGAGATCGCTTGACCTTCGGGATCCAAAGAACTTTGCAATATTCAAGATAGAAGCCAAGCTTATCGAGGGTATGGAGGAATATCTGAGGAAGGATGGATTCTTACAGGTTTTTACCCCATGCATAATGGGGGCTGCATCAGAGGGTGGAGCAGATGTTTTCAAGATCGACTACTTCGGAAAGCCAGCTTTCCTTAGGCAGGACCCACAGCTTCACAGGCAGCTTGCTCTTATTGGAGGTCTCGAAAGGATATTTGATATAGGTCCCAGCTGGAGGGCAGAACCGCATCACACTGCAAGGCATTTGTGCGAGCACAGGGGAATCGCTGTTGAACTCTCGTTCATTGATGATGAAAATGATGTTATGAAGGTGGAGGAAAAGCTTGTTGTCTCTGCCTTCAACAAGGTCAAGAAGGACTGTAAGGAGGAGATGAAACTGCTGGGAAAGAAGGTAATCGTTCCCAAGACCCCGTTCCCCCTACTTGAGTTTCCCAAGATATATGACATACTGGAGAGTATGGGAAAGAAGATAAAGTTTGGAGAGGAGTACGATACAGAGTCAGAGAAATTTCTGTGGGACTATGTCAAGAAGAAGCACAAGAACGATTTCTACTTCGTTAACAGGTTTCCCTTCAAGGCAAAACCCTTTTATGTGATGCGGGTTGATGATGACCCACAGTGGGCACGGAGCACTGACCTTCTTTACAGGGGGGTGGAGCAGAGCTCTGGAGGCCAGAGAGAACACAGATACGAAAAGATAATCGAACAGGCCAAGATAAAGGGAATGAATCTGAAAGACTTGGAGTGGTTCACCAAATTCTTCAAGTACGGCGCGCCTCCTCATGGGGGATTCTGTCTCGGTCTGGAGAGATTGACTTGGATGATGCTGGATATAGGCAACATAAGGGAGACATGCCTGTTTCCGAGGGCACCAGAGAGGGTTATGCCTTAATAAAACAATTTTTATTTCTAAAACAAATTATTATTATGAAAAAAGCTCAGATGTTTGTTTTAACAATGGTTTTCCTCGTTGGTCTAGTTTTTGTTATACAGCAGGGATTCGTAAACTGGTTCACATACTCAATGGGGTTTTTTACTGACATACAAAGGAACGACTACTACCTTCTTGATAATGTTAAGACAATGACAAAACAAACTATAGAAACCTCGCAAAGCTGTACCGAGGCCAGAGAGAGCCTTAATGATCTCAAGAGTTTCTTTCAGACCCATGTATTTAGTGGTTACTTCCTGGAGTTCAGATACAGATTGAATTGTGCCAACTGGAATAACAATCCCCCAAACTCTGCTCCACTGAACATAACAATTCACATAACAGGAGAAAACATAGATACCTATGGGAACTTTTTCTTGTACAGATTCCCCTAAATACCCACTTCTAAAAGGATACCTTTGGGTTTTCAAATCACATGAGTGAAACCCTGTTCATGGGATACGCTGTTGATATCCTTATATCATCCGTACCAAGGATGAATTGTGTTACTCTGTTTAACCCTATGCCGCAACCAGAGTGTCTTGTACCATTCTCTTTCACAATGTTCAGATACCACCCGAAATCCTTTATACTCTTGCCCCTTTCTTTGAGTCTTTTGTACATCTCGGAGTTCAGGAGTTTCTCCTGAAGCAGATTGTAATCAGATTCCCTTTCTGCTGCTCCAACAGCCTCACCACTGCATGGCAAGATCAAATCTGCACTGTTGACAACTTTGGGATTCTTATCATTCCTGCGCATGTTGAAGAATTTTATTGCTTCTGGAAAATGCGTAATAAAGGTTGGTGTTCCATCCTCTACCAGCAGCCTCTCTTGATTGCTTTTCAGGTCTTCTCCCCACTCTACATTGATACCCTTCTTGTTTAGAAGCTCTATCGCTTTTGTATAACTCAATCTTCTGAAAGGAAGCCTCACTTTCTTTAACCCTTTTATGTCAATACCCAATAACTCTAGTTCATGCTTTTTATTGTGAAGGACCCTCTTGACCATAGAGTATATAATGTTTTCTATATGGACAAGCAGTTCATTGAAATCTCCTGGAAATTCTATTTCTACCAACACGAACTCGGTCAGGTGTCTGGCATCCACTGAAGGTTCTGCCCTAAAACTTGGTCCTACACAGAACACATTTCCTAGCCTTGGTATGAGCGCTTCTAGATAGAGCTGACCTGTCTGGACAAGATAAGCCTCTTCACCGAAATAGTTAAGACCAAATAGGGTATCTATATTTTCACATGAGCCTGTAATCTTGGTTATGTGGGGCGTTGCTACTTCAGTGAATCCGTGCAAATCAAAATACTGTCTTGCTGCCTTTAGCAACTCCGCTTCTATGCTCACTATCATAGCCATTTCCTGCTTCAATAGAAGTTTATGTCTGTTCTTGTTTATACAAGATTTACTCAGATCCATCTTATCCCTCCTTTACTTTTAAGGAGGGGAGAAATCGAAACCCACTCTTATTATGTTAAAGAGAACTTAAATTGATTTCCATTCTGGGATATATATTTCGGGAGTCAAATAAATTAAATATGGTTCTTGAACACCTGTTCCCTCACGAATGGCTGGAAAGCAAGGCAGAGATGGCCTTCTTCCTTGGTTGGGGATACTCCATTGTTGCAATATTTATAGCTTCACTGATTTTTCCAAGGGACCCCTCCCTCGTTGCCATAGGCCTGACTACGATAATGCTGCTGCCGAGTATGAGGAAGATAATCACCCTGAAGAAGACATCAATAGAAGAGGAAAGGAAGTTCTCCTTAAAGAAACTCTTTACCAAGAACAAGGACCTGATGAAGATATATATTTTCATGTCCCTTGGCATCTTTCTGGTCTACTCAACGGCTGCAATAATTCTTCCAGCCTTCCAGGTTAACATGCTCTTTGAGACTCAGTTGGCTGTAAGGGGTGTTTCTGGTGGCGCTTACTTCCCATACCAGCTTTTCCAGTTCTTGCTCTGGAATAACTGGTGGGTTCTGGTTGCATGTTCTCTGATGTCCCTCCTGACAGGAGACGGAGGAATATTCATGATAACCTGGAACCTCTCTGTATGGGGAACAATTTTCGGTGTGACTGCCAGGGGGGCGGCAGTGGTCGCGGAAGCAAATCCCATCTTGTTCTTTTTTATAATACTTCTTATAGTTGGACCTCATGGGTTTCTTGAGATATTCTCATACATACTGGGTTCCATATCAGGCGGCATGATATCAAGGAGTTTTAGACTGGAGGGATTCAAATCAAGAAAATTCAGAACACTTCTTTACTACAGCTTGGCCCTTTTCGTGATAGCGGTTATCTTTATGTTTTTAGGCGCCTTCGTTGAGGCCTGGGTCCTGGGCAATGTTGAACTGTATGAGAAAATTATAGAGATGTCCCTGATGGTTTAAATGGAAATCACAACAAAAAAGGAATGAGGTATATCAGAAACAAAACATCAAGAAGCCATAATGAAGTTTCAAAATCCTCTTTTCTCTTAAATCTTATCACCATGAAGGGTATGATTATTACAGAAGGTATAGCATAAAATAATATGATTTTTATTAGACCCAAAACCGGAGAAATGAGCAGAAACAGAGAGGTAACAATAAGGAAATCAATCAAAAGAAGGATTTTGCACATCCTGAAAGCCTTCTCAAAACCAAGAACCGTGTACAATGTCATTATTCCAAATTTTTTGTCCCCCTTGAAGTCTACATAGTCTTTCATAGGAATCAACAAAAGGAAGATGAGCGTTACGAGAATAAGGTATAACAATTCGAATTGATTTTGTACAATAAACAAGGATCTACCTGCCATGAATGTGATTCCATAGGACAAGGCATCTGCAAAGTAGTTCAGAGGGAAGAGATGTTTCAGTAAGTTTTTGTAACTGTATAAGATTATCAAAGACAACATCGATATCATATAATAAACAAACACTACATTTTTCACCCCCTCGAAAACAAACGAAAGGAAAGGAATGATTACTAAAAATGAAACAATAATGACATTTTTCAGTTCTTCTTTGGTAAATGAATTTAGAAGATTGTTCCTTCTATTTACCTTATCAATAGAGAAATCAAAATAATCATTTACACACGTAGCAATGAAAGAAATTAGGAGAAGAATCAAAATGTAAATCCCAAAGAAGTTTGCGGCGAAAACGCTTCCTACAGTTGTTATTCCGAAAACAAAAACGATTATGTAAAGAACAACCCTGTTCATTCTATCGTAAAACCTCACAAATAACTGACCGAATTTCTCAACATTCTGAATGTAAAACATCAGGAGTAGGAAAACGATTGAAGCGACAGTCGCATATAAGAAAAATAAACTCCTTCCAAGACCAAGTAAATTGGATATGTCCGTAGCGAGTAAAGCAGGAACGAAAAATATAACTATAAAAGTTGCAAAGGATCTCTTAACAGACTTCCTCTCGAAAAAGACATACAGGGTAGCCAGAATAGGCAAGACCCAGAGGATCACAGATTCGCCTATGGGGTTGTTCGATGATATCCTGACGATATTGAAATCCGATATACTTGACATCTGGTAGCTAACTGGATATCCTGTTAGGAAATAATCTATTACTGGAACGAGCAGAGCAAGTAGCAGAAACGGGGTAATAATTCTTGCAATTCTAATTGGTTTTTTACCAGAGCAAATCGAAAGGAAGAAGGTGTACGAAACCAGAGCAAGCGAATAGAATGAAAAAACTAAAAGGAAAGTGGGGAAATTGGTAAAGATGATGTAGTCAGAACTACCAAGCAGGGTTTCCATTATCATTCTTGTAATGCTGACAAAAACAAGAAAGACAAGAATGAGCTTTAAATCTATCCTTCTACCCGACTCTATCCTTCTGAGAGTATCCAAAATAGACATTTTCATATAAAATCTTCTATGGGTCTTGGAAATTTAGGTCTCTGTTATTGGGCTGCTTTTTTCCATGTACCACCAGCGGCTTCGCAGTCTCTTTTGTTTCCAGGTTGCTCCATGGATATTTCTGTATCCCAATCTTCACATTCGCCTCCACCCCATGCAGCACCTGCAAGGTTCTCTTGGCCACCCGTGGTCAGGAAGGTCAGGGCGAAGATAGCTATGATACCCACTATTATCACGATCAGTAAGACCAGATAATTTTTTTTCATGTTTATTATATGCTAATCGAAGCTTTAAATATCCCTTTCAGGTTGCCTGTTCCCGAGCAACTGAATAACTATATAAAGACCCTTGAACAAATTAAATAATATGAGGAAGGGAGCGTTCCAGCTGAGTCTCAGTTTCATAATAGTAGTTGTTTTCGCTGTAATAGTTCTGTCCCTGGCAATAGCATGGATAACAGACATATTCGATATTCTCAACCCGCTTACACACTCGGTCACGGATGTTGCAAGGCAGGAGCTTCTTGATAGAATTGCAAAGACTGATGCAAGAGTAGGTATCGCTGCACCAGATGTTACTCAATGGAAGAGAGGTGAAACAGGCTCCTATGCGGTTGGTGTCAGGAACACACGTAGTGATTTGGATAAAACATACTCAATGAATGTGTATCTGGAGGAGATAGGAGGAGACCTGAATCCAGCCCAAATCAGTTATTATAAGGCTCAGACCACAGCGTGGTTGACATTCTCCAAAAAGATATTTGTGGCGAAGTCATCATCAGATACCTCTGACATAGTCATAAAACCAAAAGCGGATGCAGATGCAGGCATATACATGTTCAGGATTGTTGTCTGCGATGCAGCTTCTTGTACAGACTTGAACTCACCAGGACTTTACGGATCTGCACAGTTCACGCTTGAGATAGAATCGCAGTAAGTTCTTAAACCCTTCGGTAAAAAGATTAATTAGGTGTCTCTATGGAGGTCTTCAGGTGCGAATGTGGAAGGGGATTTGATCTCTTAATGAGCGGTAAAGAAAAGACATTTGACTGCCCTCGCTGCAAAACAAAATGGAAGGCAGAGTCCGCGAGGGGATACTACAGGCTTCTAAAATGGGCCGATTAACAAGTAAATCCCTGCAAAAATATAACTAATTCTAGTTAATTATTAATGGACAGTATGAAGGCTATGAGTGTTGGTATGATTTTTGCAATAATATTTGCAATTATTGTTATGGGTATGCTTCTGGTTTTTGGTTCAAATGTAATAGTCAGCATATTTTGCATGGGTAACGATGCCCAAACCCAGAAGACCATTCAAAATTTCCAGACAGTCGTGGACGATCTTCACATCCTCCCATCCGGTTCAGGTGATCACTTCACATTGAATCTCCCAAGGGATTCGAAAATATGTTTTGTGAACACAACACACCCGGGTCCTGTTTTTTATCCCGACCCCTCAAAGACCTGGGACCCAGATCGCGTTTATCAGAAAATAATAACAGAAGAAGGATACAACATATGGTACCACCACTGTAGCGGGCAGTCTGGCGGGAAGATAGATCACATCTATATTGGACCTGAACATACAAAGAACTTCTGCGCGAAATCTGGAACGAGATTATATTTGGAAAAGGTAGGAAGGTGGGTTGCTATAATAGAGGATTAGTATGATCAGCTTATACAGAATGTTTCAGATAATATTCGGGATTGTTGTCTCGGTGTTTGTTCTATACTTCCTTATACAGTACGCATCGAATTATGCGGGATTCCAGAAGGATGTCCAGAAGGTTACCATACTCAAGAACCTGAAGATAACAGGAGAAAGCGTGTATACGTATGGGAACCCTGTTGATTTTCCTGACACTTCTAGATATGATTTTTCTTCATGTTACATGACGATTAACAAACCCGAGCCCCCAGTTATAAAATGTGATTTTGGTGAGATAGGCTCTATTTTGACTCCCATGCTGTTATCAGTAGATGAAGAGGTTGTGGTTGACAGGACTGATCTAAACTTTGGATGGCATATTATGCACTGGATTGAAATTATGCCAGAGACTGTAATACTCTTTACACCCATGGATTCCTCAGACGAGGCTTGGAATTTAATGAAAAACCTTACCGAGGCCCTCCCATCAACAGAGAACCTAGACATCAAGGTAAGCTTTGGTTTCTGTGACGGGAATGATGTAATGGAGGATTTGTGTGGGGGACTATGTGAGAAGTTCAGTTTTATGAGTATTATAGATGATCACAGGGGTCAAGCTGAAAGGTGCAGAGCATCCCTTCCAGGGGAATACAAGCTTATAACAATATCAAATAGTTGCAATCCTGGTTTTTCCAATAAGGGAGTTTGTGTAAAGCTACCACAGGGCGGTGTTGGGTCTGCATACCTAGCAGGATCCGGTGAAACTTATGTATACAAGGATCCCTTGGATATAATAGCCCTTTTGATTGGTGGAAGCAAGAAGGATGTTCTTGGTAAAACCTTGGGGGAGAGACTCTACAATTACAAGAACGAGGTCTGGGGTGAGAGGCTTTCCCTTGCAGCAAGGATAATGAGTAAAAGAATGCTCTTGGTTTCTAGCGAGTACCAGTTTTTAGGAGAGAATCTGGAATGCATACCAATATATGCAAATCTTGCTGGTTCACTAACATCCATAGCTAATCAAGCGAAGGGAAATTACAAGAACGAGGTAGTTATGAGGAATCTTGTAACCAGAATGAGGGAGGCAAAGTCCTTATACCAAAACCTTATTGACTTGGGATGTGAGTACTATGTATAGCAGAAAAAGAGGTCAGGTTAGCATAATGGAATACATCCTGTTAACCTTTTTCATACTTGTGGTCATACTTGCCCTCCTCTTCTTCCTGAGTTGGTGGCAGTTTTCTCAACTCGGTATGCAAGAGCACAAACTTAAGATGGAAAGAATACTCTTCCTTGCCAAGTATGTATCCAATTCCCCATATTTTATAAAGGAAAACTCCATCTTCGATGACTCAAAGCTTACAGCAGCGAAGAGTCTCGGGCCCGGAATATGTGATGATTTTGAAAGTGTATTCGGATATGATTGGTTTATCAAGATTCGTGCTTTTAATGGTGATACGGAAACTACCTGTACATGGACAAACTATCCTGACTGTAATTCATGGAAGTTCTGTACAAAG
>JABAOF010013881.1_pt2 | contig 16016 bp, 15 predicted proteins | sample 7062171 | NCBI WGS metagenome assembly JABAOF01 (sample SAMN14538628, study PRJNA623070) | marine sediment metagenome | biome: marine biome [ENVO:00000428]; feature: marine pelagic biome [ENVO:01000023]; material: deep marine sediment [ENVO:00002113] | place: India: Gulf of Khambhat ...
AACATATGGGAGATATGAAATATTCCGCCTTTAATTTGGATATAGTTGGTAGTAATAAGGAATGTTCGAATTGCCAGGATGGAAGTTACAGCTGAGATAAGAAAGTTCTCAACATGCTCTCCTGCCTCAATGTTTCTAACCAGGTGGTTTATCCTAATTTCTCTCATAAAATACTATTTATATATATAATACAGCTAGCGGTTGATTATTATAACTTGATAAATAATTGAAATGAAATTTAGCGTCTTAATACCAACATTAAATGAAGAGGGCTATGTGGGAGTTCTTTTAGACTCCTTGGTTAAACAGTCCTACAAAGATTTTGAAGTGATTGTGGTGGATGGGAAATCGGAGGACAAGACAAAGAGGGTAGTTTCAAAATATTTGAAAAGATTGAATCTAAGATTGATCGAATCAGATAAAAGAGGACCTAGCTTACAAAGAAATATCGCAGCTAAAAAAGCTAAAAATAATCACCTAGTATTTTTTGATGCTGATGTGAAGCCAGAAAAAAAGTTTTTAGAAAAATTAGCCCAAAATATTAAAAAGAAAAACCTTGACGCAGCTAGTGCTTGGAATATTCCTCTAAGCGATAGAGTGATAGACAAAGTTTTTTTTGGGCTAGCAAATATTTTTGTATTACAGTTATTTGGCAAAATTATTCCTGCGGGCGTTGGCACTTTTATTTATATGAGGAAATCAGTTTTTAAGAAAATTGGAGGATTTGATGAGGAGGTAGTCTTTGGTGAGGATTTTGAGTTTCTTAAGAGGCTAGGTAAATATAAAAAATTCAAGTTTTACATCTTAAGAGATCCGAAAATCCATTTTTCTGTCAGGCGTTTTGATAAAGAGGGAAGGCTTTACGCCTACATAAAATTTTTAAAGGCTGCAGTCTATTTTTTGGTAAAAGGTCCGATTAAAGACCCAAACTTGTTTGTTCATGAATTCGGTAAGTACTAATAGCAGCAAGTGATATGGAGGCAGATATAAAAGAAGCAATCCAAGAAAAATCGGTACCAGAGCTTAATGAACTTGAGCAAAATCTCGTTATCAGTAATAAATATTTTTATGAAAAGATTGGTGCGGTTACTCACCCAAGCGTTGTAAGGAAGGATGGGGATGTATTTGAACGCTCGCTGCTTACAAGAGCAATCAGAGCAGAACTGGTTGAAAAATTCTATTCTATTCCTAAATCTGACAAAAAGGGAAGACAAGAAGTTATTCAAGAAGCAAAAGAGCGCGAGCAGATTGCCAGAGCATATCTGAAACAAGGAGATGTGCTAATAAATTTACCAGAGCTTGGTATGCAAAAAGCAAAATATGTGGTAATTGATCCACCGGAATCTAGGAAAACGTCCGAGTATGAATCAAAGCCTCCAATTTTGCTTATTCCTGGAATATCAAATGACATCGATCCAGTTGGTGGTCTAGCTCAAGAAATTGCCTTTATGGGAAGACGGGCAATTGTTGTTGCCTATCCAGAGTCAACTCTTGGAGAAATAACAGCTGAATTTGCAGAAGAATCTTCAAGGTCGAGAACATATGAACCTCACGTTTCTTTTTATAAAGAAGTAATAAAGAAATTTAAAGAAAAAGGTAGTTTGGAGGTTGGTGAACTTTGGGGATTATCTGCTGGAGGCCCGATAGCTGCAAAAATATTAACAGAGGAGGAATATCAGCAATTATTCTCAAACGCAGTATTACTGACTCCAGGTGGAACATATACCCAAAAAAAACACCAGTTAGTTTCAGGCATACTTGATGAGTTGTCTGCATTGAAGGAAAAACCCGAGTTAGCGGCAAAATATTCATTAGTATTGCGCCGGAAGGAATCAGATAAGCGTGGGCAAGGCAAATTGAAAAGAAAAGTAATGTTGAGTTTGATTAATAAAGTTTGTCAAAAAGCCGACTTTTGGGATAAGGCAAGAGTTAAGGAAGGGGGAAAAATAATTGTTTTTTCAGCAGGAAAAGACAATATAACTAAAAGTGCGCAAGCTGAAGACGAACTTAAGAAGAATCCTCAAATAACAGTAATAAACGATCCAACAGCTACTCACATTACTCCCTTGGTGGAGCCTCAGAGAGTACTAAAAAAGATATTCAAAGCTCAAGGATAACAGGGAATTGGGGGGTTTGATATATTATGTTTCCTTGACAAAAGCTTTAAAGAAAGTATAAAATTTCGCGTATCATTAAAAATGAGTACTTACTCCTCACTTATTTATTCATTCCACACTTCAATCAAGAAGTTTTAGTGAGTTTTGGGGAGAAGTACATTAATATATTTTCCCCAAATAAGGTTGAGGGAATTTTTTTTGGTTAATAAATATGGATAAAACTACAGATAAAATACAGATAACAAAGCAAGGACTTGAGGCGCTAAATCAAGAACTTGGTGGGCTAAAGAATGAAAAAAGACCAAAGTTAGTTGATAGATTAGCTCATGCAAGAAGTCAGGGTGATTTAGCGGAAAATAGCGATTATCAAAACGCCAGAGATGAACTTGAGTTTTTGGATGGAAGGATTGCTGAACTTGAGGAGGTAATCCAGAAAGCTCTGGTGGTAAAAAGCAATGGCAAAAGTGGGCACGTCGCTTTTGGAACAAAAGTAACTCTTAAGGCAAACGGAAAAGAGCATGTCTATCATATTGTCGGTGAATGGGAAGCAGATCCAGCCGAGAAAAGAATCTCCCACACCTCTCCCTTGGGCCAAGCTTTGGTTGGCAAAGAGGTGGGAGATAAAGTAGAAGTCGAAGCCCCGGCAGGTAAGATTGTATACGAAATACTTAAAGTGAACTAGAAAGCTTCTTTTGTAACTTCAATTTAAGTTAAGCTATACTTAGGCAATGATAAAAAGGCGGCTCGAAGAAATTCGAAAGATAAGGCTTAAAAAGGTAGAAGAATTAAGAAAACTCGGGATTAACCCATATCCGGCTAAAGTCGAAGGTAAAGTAGAACCCATTAGTAAAGCAAGAAAAGCCAGCGGAAAACAAGTTGAAATTGCTGGACGGATTTGGGGTTGGCGTGGGCATGGCAATGTTATTTTTGCCGATTTAAGGGATGAAAGTGGGAAAATTCAACTTTGGTTTCAGAAAGATTCTTTGGGAGAAGATATGAAGATATTAAGATATTTTGATATTGGTGATTTTATTTATGTAAAAGGAAAAGTGACTAAAACCAAAGCTGGGGAGGTTACGATTGACGTATCAAATTTTCAACTGCTGACAAAATCTATTCGCCCCCTTCCTTCAACTTGGCATGGCCTTAAGGACCTTGAAGAGCGATACCGGCAGCGATATGTTGATCTTTTGATGAACGACAAGGTTCGTCAGGTTTTTGAAGTGAGGGCGAAAATAGTCAAACTGCTTAGAAAATATTTAGAAGATCAGGGCTTTATCGAGGTAAAAACGCCAGCCCTACAGCCTATTTACGGAGGGGCAACAGCCAAGCCCTTTGTTACCCACCACAATGCTTTGGATATTGACCTTTATTTAAGAATTGCTAACGAGCTATATTTGAAACGACTGATAGTTGGTGGGTTTGAAAAAGTATATGAAATTTGTACTGATTTCAGAAATGAGGGAATTGATCGTTGGCACAATCCAGAATTTAGCATGCTTGAGTTTTATTGGGCTTATGCTGATTACAATGATTTGATGAAACTAACAGAAGAAATGCTTTCCTTTGTTGTTAAAAAAATTTCTGGTTCATATAAAATTAAATATGGCAATAAAACAATTAATTTTAAACCCCCCTGGAAGAGAATGACCTATCAAAAAGCGTTAAAAGACGCCAGTGGTATTGATATTGACAAAATAAAATCATTAAAAGACGTTTTAGAAACAATTAAAGATAAAAAAATTCCAGTTAATACAGCTGAAATAAAAGATATTCCAACAGCACTCGATGCAATTTTTAAGGCATTGGTAAGGCTAAAGAGTACCGACCCGGTGATTATTATTGATCATCCCTATTCAATGAGACCTTTGGCAAAAAGAAAAGAGAGTGATCCTTCTAAAGTTGAAAGCATTCAACCAATCGCCGCAGGAACAGAGCTTTTGAATGCTTATGCCGAGCTTAATGATCCGCAAGATCAAAGGAAGCGCTGGGAGGAAGATATGAAGCGGGGAAAAAGAGGGGCCGAAGAATACCAAGTCATTGATGATGATTATCTTCGTGCCCTTGAATATGGGATGCCGCCAACAGCTGGATGGGGGATGGGGATCGACAGGTTTGTTGCCATATTAACCAACCAACATTCACTCAAAGATACAATTTTATTCCCGACTCTCAAACCGGAGGGTAAGTAAAACTGATAATAATGACTAGGAAACAAGCATTGGAGTTACTACATAAGCATATAAAGAATCCGAACTTACGGAAGCATTGTTATGCTGTGGAGGCGGTAATGCGAGCTTTAGCGAAGTATTTCAATGATGATGAGGGGACTTGGGGGATTGCCGGACTTATCCATGATGCAGATTATGAAAAGACGAAAGATGATCCTAAAAACAAACACACTAAAGAATTGGCAAAATGGCTTGAAGAAATGGATGCACACGTAGATATCAAGAAAGCCGCTGCCTCACATGCTTGGGGATATGTTCATGGTGCACCAGAGCCCAGAACGAGAATGGAGTGGGCTTTGTATTGTTGTGACGAGTTGACAGGGTTGATAGTTGCCGTTGCCCTTGTTAAACCAGGTAAACGTATGGCATCTGTTTCGGTTGATTCAGTAATGAAAAAGTGGAACTCTTCATCTTTTGCGGCCGGAGTCAATAGAAAGCAAATCGAAGAATGCCAACCACGCTTGGGGATTCCTTTAAGAGAGTTTGTAGAAATTGCCATCAAAGCGATGCAGGGAATATCAGGGGAACTAGGTTTATAGATATGCTTGATATTAAACTTATTCGCGACAATCCAGAAAAAGTTAAAAAGGGTGTTGCGGCAAAACAGCTTGACGTTAAGCTGGTAAATCGCGTTTTGGCGCTTGATAAAAAACATCGAGCTTTACTTCAAGAGATCGAAAAGCTTCGGGCAGATAGAAATAAATTTGCTAAGGAGAAAAATATTGAGGAGGGCAAGAAGATTAAGGGGGTGTTAAAGAAAAAAGAGCCGGAATTAGATAGAGTTGAAAAAGATTATCAAGAAGCTTTGTATCAAATTCCCAATCTTCCAGCTCTGGATGTAAAAGTGGGAAAGGATGAAAGCGAAAATGAAGTAATCAGAAAATGGGGAACTCCAAAGAAATTATCATTTAAACCGAAAGACCACTTGGAGCTTGGAGAAGCACTCGATATCATCGACGTAAAACGAGCAGCTAAGGTTTCTGGGACTCGATTTGGCTACCTCAAGGGCGACGCGGTTCTTCTCGAATTTGCCCTTGTTCAATATGCTCTTGAGATTCTGACAAAAGAGGGTTTTATTCCGATTATCCCACCAGCATTATTAAAAGTACCGGTATTTCACAATTTAGGGTACTCCGAACATCTCGGAAGTGAGGAGTATTACCTTGTTAAAGGTGGGGATTTTAGTAAAAGTAAGGGCGAAGAAGAAGCTCAGTATTATTTAGCTGGTACGGCTGAACATTCCATTGTTCCATATTTTATGAATGAAACTTTACAGGCAAAAGAACTTCCTAAAAGATTTGTTGGTTTTTCCTCTTGCTTCAGGCGTGAGGCGGGTTCATATGGAAAAGATACAAGAGGAATATTGAGAGTTCATCAATTCGATAAAGTTGAGATGGTTTCTTTTACTAAACCAGAAGAGACTGATAAAGAACATGAATATCTTCTAAGCTTGCAAGAGAAATTATTCAAAGCTTTAGAAATACCATATCAAATAGTCAGAATGTGCACTGGTGATTTGGGGGCACCAGCTGCCAGGAAATATGACTTGGAAGCTTGGATGCCAGGACAAGGGAAGTACCGCGAGGTAACTTCAACTTCGGACACCACTGATTTTCAGTCGAGAAGATTAAGTATTAAATATCAAGATAAAGGAAAGACTGAATTTGTACACACCCTCAATGGAACCGTTTTTGCCATTGGTCGGACGATAATTGCCATTTTAGAAAATTATCAACAAAAAGATGGTTCAGTTGCCGTTCCCAAAGTTCTCCAAAGATGGATGGGGAAGAAGAAGTTGTGAGACTAATAGAAATAATTAAAGAAATCCTGCTTCTTATTTGGTTTTCGGCATCAGGATTCCTTGGTTACTTTATTACCCTTGAATCTATTAATAAAAACCCAACCAAGGACAATCCGATTGTTTTTATCCATGGCTGGAAAACCCAAAACTTGGCCCACTTTCCGATGAAAAAATATTTAGAGAAAAAAGGATTTGCTGTTTATATGACCAATTTTGGCTTACAAATAGGTGGTATTACCAAGTTAGCAAAACGTTTGAAAGAATACATTAATGACAGGGAGTTAAATAATGTTGTTTTGGTAGGGGCTAGTCTTGGAGCGATTGTTAGCTTACTTTATTTACAGAAATTAGATGGTTGGAAAAATGTTAAAAAATTTATTAGTTTAGGCGGTCCTTTTAAGGGAACACCTACAGCCCGTATTGGGTTTTTTTCAAAAGCAGCGAGGCAGGTATTGCCGGGAAGTAATCTAATAAAGTCGTTATCTAAAGAAAAAATCAAAAATCCTGAAAAGATTATTTGCCTAAGAGCAAAGCATGACGAGATGGTTCCAAGTGGAAGTCAACTAAAAGGTGCAAAAAATATTGCTATTGATGTTTCTGGACACGTCAATCTTCTTTCTTCCCCAAAAACTTTCCACCTCATTGCCACGCATGCTAGCTAATTACGCCTCAGTAAAGTTTCTAGTGCACAAACTACTTACATAGCCTATGGGCTATTTTATTCTTACAGTTTTTGTTGGGGTGACAATTATATCAACCTTTTGATCCCATTCTTCGACTGGAACGTTACCGACAATTTGAAGGTTGTGGACTGTGGTAATGACAGGAAGGTCTGTATATTTCTCTTTCAGATTTCCCACCCCACGGTCCCCGAATCCACCCCCCTTACCAAGCCGTTTTCCATTTTCATCAACGGCCACAGATCCAGTAATTTTTAAATCAACCTGAGGAATTTTATCCAACCTTTCGCCAAATATAAAAGCGCCTTTAATTGTGGTTGCGAAAGATTCTTTTCCTTTAACTTTTTCGGGGTCAAGTTTCAAAAAACCTGCTTTAAGTCTCGGGGAAGCCATAATTACAGTTTTACCGTCTTTTAGGGCAAACTCACGGACTTTATGTTGAGGATAATCTGGATTAGCCTCAATCGCTTTTGCTTTTTTCCATTCAGGAAGTTCTCTAACTCTTTCTGCTGCTTTTTCTGAACCTTCAAAATTCGGAATTCTATCTTTTACTGGTAGAGGAAACCTAGCAACTTCTTTATCTTCAAGAAGTTTCCAAATCTTTTCCCTTAATTTCTGTTTTTCTTGAGCTAAAGCCATTCTGGCAACCATTGTAGCATTCTCTACGGTGTTGGAGGCCCAAGGTTATAAAGTGAGTTGGAGGAGAAAAGATAACTAAGTAGTTATCTTGAGGATTGGGGTTTTCTAAAAGCTTTATATACCTTCGCAGCTTGTGGGTTTATCTTTTTTAGGATATCAAGAATTTTTACCCTAATTTCCGAAGATTTGACAATTTCTACCTCTTGGGTGCCTAGCCAGGACTCAATATTTAATAGAATTCTCTCTGCCTGGTCCGGCGGACTACCCGCACGAATTAGACTTAACAATATCTTCTTTCTTTCATAATCTTCTGTTCCCCCATCTTTTTTCTGAACTTTTACCATACGAACTCACCCTGTTATCTAATCGTATCATATTTGGAGTCAGTCTGATTTACGATAATATCGTTTACGCTTTAATTTATCAGGCAATAGGCTCTCCTTGGTGTACTTCTTGTAACCCTTGCCATAACCGATGTCTTTCATTAGTTTTGTTACTGGGTTGCGAACCTTCATTGGAACAGGAAGGTTGCCGTGTTTTTTAACATCATCAACTGCTTTAAAGTAAGCATCATAAGATGAACGATCTTTTTTAGCCTGGGCAAGATAAACCGTTCCGTGAGCCAAGTTTATGGCACACTCTGGGTATCCTATGGTTTCACAAGTTTTAAACACTTCGTTGGCTAAAAGAAGGGCATTAGGATTGGCCATTCCAATATCTTCAGAGGCAAAGATAACCATTCTTCTGGCAATATATAGTGGATCTTGCCCTGCCTCAACCATTCGGGCAAGGTAATAGAGGGCGGCATCAACATTACTAGCCCTCATACTCTTAATATATGAGCTAATTATGTTGTAATACTCTTCTCCTTTTTTATCAAAAGCTAGCTGGCGACGTTGAAGTGCTTGTTCAATTTGTTTAATGGTTAATGGTTGATGTTTAATGGTTAAGTTTGTTGCAATTTCGAGAACAATTAAGGCAACTCGGGCATCACCATTTGAGGACTCAATTAGAAAATTTCTTGTCTCCTTTTCAAGTTCAACTTTAAGGTGTCGTTCCCCCCTTTTAATAATAGTTGCCAGCTCTCGGGCAGTGAGTTGTTCAAGAACTAAGACTCTACATCGTGACATAAGAGGTCCGATTACCTCAAAAGACGGGTTTTCGGTTGTAGCGCCAATTAAAATTATTTCCCCTTTTTCAACATAAGGAAGAAGTTTATCTTGTTGGGCTTTATTAAAGCGGTGAATCTCATCAATAAACATTATAGGAGGGCCTTTTGGAATCTGTTTCGTTTTTTTGTCAACTAACTTCATTTGCTTACTTTCTTGTACTTGAACTTGTACTGATTCCTTGATTACACTTTCAACATCTTTTATTGAAGTATTAACAGCCGAAAATTCAAAGAACTCTCTTTTAAGCGAATTGGCGATAATTCGAGCTAAAGTTGTTTTTCCACTTCCCGGCGGTCCCCAAAAGATGAGTGATGGGAAGAAGTCTGACTTTTTAGCATTTTGAAGAAGTTTTTTAATCACCCCATCAGAGCCAGCCAAATGTTTTTGGCCGACAAATTTTGCCAGAGTTTTTGGTCTTAATTTTTCTGGTAGGGGAATTGAGCTCTCAAGCGGTGATTGTTTCATAGTTTTTCATTTTAACCCAAACAAAAACCGAAGTACACCCCCTATACTGTACATAGGTGAAAGAGTTAATGCTAAAATCATCATTGATGACAAAGAAAAAGGTTAGTAGAAGACTTCCTAGACCGAAAGTCACATTCGACCGCATTGGTCAGATAGTTTTTACTTTCAAAGAGGTAGCCAGGTTAGCTGCCCGGACGAACAGGTTACTGTTAATTCTTGGCTTTGTCCTAAATGCAATCTGGGGGTTTTCAGCAGTTCCGGGATTCTACCTAGAAAAGTTAATCCTTGATAGATTGGTTGAGAGTATTGGCAATCCTGATTGGCAGCCGGCTTTATATATTATTGGCTTTTTAGTTTTATTGAGACTTCTTCTTGAGTTAGGGAGAAACATCTTAAGCCGGATAAACAGGTTTATAAGGCACACACTTTCCCGTCTTTTTGAAGCAGAACTCAGCCTTCTAATGGGAAAAAAGTTGGCCGAACTTGACTTGGCAATGATTGAAGACCCTGATTTTAAAGACAAATTCGATAAAATTCAGAGAGAATCTGGGCGACGAGCCTGGGGTCTTATGAGGCCATTGAGTGAAATTCCCAACTTTTTGGTCGGTTTTGTCTCGGCAGTTGGTCTTTTAATACTACTCCATCCATTAATTGCCTTGGGTGTATTTATTGTTTCCCTTCCCCAGTTTTTTGTTGATTCTCGTTTCATCAAGAAGGAATATGAGTTGCGAACTTCCCTATCTCCTCTTTATAAACTCTGGGGATGGCTTAGCTATTACCTAGTTAGAAATAGAAATTATATGGAGGTGAAAACTCTAAACTTATCTGGCTACCTGGGGAAGAAACTCAAAAAAGTTCAAAAAGAAGTACTTGATAAAAGGATTGAGTTGAGTAAGAAAAGGGAACTTTCAAGGCTTGGTGCTTACTTTCCTTTGTCCCTATTTGAATTAAGTTTGTCCATATGGTTAGTTTTTTTGGTTATTATCCAAAAAATAACCATTGGTTCATTTGAAATGTATCTTAGAGCTTTAAGGTCGGCCCAAAGCAATTTGACCGGTTTAGTATCTTCATTTTTAGAAATTTATGAAAACTACATCTACGTTACTGATCTTGTTTGGTTTTTGAATCTGGAACCGAAAATAGAAAGTAAGGTTAAGGGAACAAAGCTCGAAAAAGACAAAAATTATTCGATAGCTCTTGACAATGTTTGGTTTAAATATCGAGAAGATCAGCCATGGGTAATAAAGGATGTGAGCCTAAAAATTGAGCCAGGAGAGCGAATAGCTCTTGTGGGTGAGAATGGAGTGGGTAAATCAACACTGATTAAGTTAATTGCTAGGTTTTATGATCCGCAGAAAGGTAAGGTTTATGTGGGCAAAAATGATCTTAGCAAGGTTAGCTTAAGTGATTGGAGGACTCGACTTGGGATACTATTTCAAAAATTTGAAACATATCCCTTTTCTGGACGAGACACGATAGGCTATGGAGATGTCTCCCGAATTAGGCATTTGACCGAGATTAAAGAAGCAGCAAAAAGGACGGGAATCGATGAATATATTGAAAGCCTACCACTTAAGTGGCAAAATCCACTTGCCCCTGAATTTGAAAAAGGAGTGAATCCTTCAATTGGTCAATGGCAAAGGATAGCAATTTCAAGAATGCTTTTTAGAAAAGATGCCGACGTTTTAATAATGGATGAGCCAACCAGTAGTGTTGACCCAAAAGCAGAGGAAAGTATTTTTAATGAACTTTTAAAAAAGACAAAGGGTAAGATTTTAATATTTGTGTCGCAGCGGTTCTCGACTGTTCGCCGAGCAGATAGAATTTGGGTGATGGATAAAGGAAAGATTGTTGAACGAGGGACACACGAACAGTTAATGAAAGGCAATGGTTTGTACGCCGAACTCTTTACTATTCAAGCAAAAGGATATCAATGAGAATACTAGGCTAATGTCCAATTTGACTAATTTAATGACTGGTACAAAGATTTTAGAAGAGGTTGAGTCGCCTATTAATGGGAAATTAACGGTTGTTAGAGATTTAGCTTGGGGAACTTATATTAAGGGAGGTGGATTAACTCAGTCTGGAGGGGTGATGTATAGTGTTTGGAAGAAAACACTAAAAAAAATCAAAAGTCAAAAATCAAAAGTCAAAAGTTGTCTAATACTTGGGCTAGGGGGAGGAGATGCGGCTAGATTGGTTAAAAAGCATTGGCCTGCTGCTAAAATTGTAGGAGTTGATTTAGATCCAATAATAGTTGAGCTTGGAAAAAAGTATTTAAGATTAGATGAAGAGCAAGTTCAAGTTCAAGTACAAGATGCCTATAAATATTGTAAGCAGGAAGTAAAAAGTAATAAACGGTATGACTTAGTGTGCGTGGATGTATATGTGGGTGATACAGTACCGGCGAAGTTTAACAATGAAGAATTCCTTAAACTTATACTTAAACTTCTAGTTCCTTCAGGAATAGCGGTTTTTAATCAACTTTATTTTGATGAAAAGCGTCGTGAATCATTGAAATTTCAAAAAAAGCTTGAAAAAATATTTGCAAAAGTTACCCCCATCTACCCCCAAGCAAATGTGATGTTTGTGTGCACCAATTGAATAACTTGTAAAGAACTCAGATTTATTGGAAAATATGGATATGTTGACGGAGGAATCGACCTGGAAGTGGATTATAGGACTTTCTATATTGGGAATTATTTTAGCGCTATACCTTTTATATAACTATTATTCTCCAGTTCCTAGCACAATATGTGATATAAGTGGAAAGCTAAATTGTGGAGCGATTGCAAAAGGAGGAACGCTTTCCACTTTCCTTGGTATTCCGGTTGCAGCAATTGGGCTTACCGGTTATATAGTGATTTTAATTTCGTCGATAGTAAAGAATAAGAAGCTTCTTTTTGCCATGGCAGCCTTTGGAACAGTCTTTTGCTTAAGAATTACCTTTTTAGAGCTTTTTGTGGTCAAAATTATTTGCCCAGTTTGCCTTGCCTGCCAAATTGTGATGCTTTTGGTTTTCTTACTATCGATTTATCTCCTTAGACAAAAGTCTCCAAAAACAGAACTAGCGAAATAATAAAAAATGTATTCTGCTACAATGTATTGAGGCTAAGATAGAGAGGATAATTATGATTAAAAAAGTTTTTTCAAGATTTTTAGATTTAAATCAGAGAGAGTTGGATCGGCTCAGTAGGATCGTTGAAAAGATAAACGATTTAGACGCCAGTACCAAAAAGTTAAAAGACGAGGATTTTTCAAAAAAAACAGACGAGTTTAAAGACAAACTTAAAAAGGGTGAAACCTTAGATGATTTGCTTCCAGAAACGTTTGCTTTAGCTCGCGAAGCCGCCTGGAGGGCGATAGGACTTAGGCCTTATGATGTTCAACTGATGGCGGCAATTGCTCTTTATGAAGGAAAAGCGGTAGAGCAAAAAACTGGTGAAGGTAAAACGCTCTCTGCTGTTCTTCCTTTATACCTTCATGGGCTAACAGGTCGAGGAGTCCATCTGGTAACAGTTAATGACTATCTTGCGCGGAGAGACGCGGGTTGGAATGGTCCGATATTTAAAATGCTTGGATTATCAACCGGCTCGATTATTCAGGAGATGAAGTCGTTTGTTTATGATCCTGAATATGAGGATAAAAGTCATGGTGACGAACGACTGGCCCACTTAAAACCAGTTGAGCGCAAAGAAGCATATGAAGTGGATATAACCTACGGAACAAATAATGAGTTTGGATTTGATTATCTTCGCGATAACATGGTTTCTTCTCTTGACCAGATGGCCCAGCGGGGACATTATTTTGCCATTATTGACGAAGTGGACTCGGTTCTTATTGATGAGGCAAGAACTCCTTTAATTATTTCAGCACCTGACGTTGAGCCGACTGACAAATATTACAAATTTGCCGAGATGGTGGAGAAGTTGAACCCAGACACAGATTTCACTGTTGATGAAAAAGCAAAAAGTGCCACTTTAACCGAGCATGGAATAAAAAGGGTGGAAAAGATTTTGGGCGTTGATAATCTTTATGAAAAGGATTTTGAGTCGATCCACCATATCGAAAATGCCCTTCGGGCAAAAACACTTTATCTAAGAGATCGCGAATACGTTGTTAAAGAGGACAAGGTAACAATTGTTGATGAATTTACCGGTAGATTGATGTTTGGCAGGCGTTGGTCTGACGGACTTCATCAGGCAGTTGAGGCAAAAGAAGGAGTCCAAATTCAACAGGAAAGTAAGACCTTAGCCACCATTTCTTTTCAGAATTACTTTAGAATGTATGAAATATTGAGTGGTATGACCGGAACTGCCGCGACCGAAGCGGAAGAGTTTAAAAAGATTTATGATTTGGACGTAGTGGTAGTGCCCACTAATGAGCCGATGGTTCGCGAAGACCATGCTGATACCGTTTATAAAACACTTCGGGCAAAATACGGAGCAATTGTTACTGAAATTGAAGAAAAAAGAAAGAAAGGTCAACCAATTTTAGTTGGAACAACTTCGATAGAAAAAAACGAAATAATTGATACTTATTTGAAGCGTAAGAAAATTCCCCACAACATACTTAATGCCAAAAACCACGAGCGTGAGGCAATGATTATTGCCGAAGCCGGAAAACCGGGCGGGGTGACGGTAGCCACCAATATGGCCGGACGGGGTGTTGACATTGTCCTTGGCGGTACGCCTCCAGATTGCCCTCCGGGGGTGGATAGAGAAAAGCACGAAAAAACTAGACAGTACCAAAAATGGAGAGATGATCATAAAAGGGTAATTAAAGCTGGAGGACTTCATGTAATTGGAACCGAGCGCCATGAATCAAGAAGAATTGACAATCAGCTCCGCGGTCGTTCTGGTCGACAAGGAGATCCAGGCTCTTCTCGTTTTTATTTATCGCTAGAGGATGATTTGATGAGAATATTTGGCGGTGAACAAATTAGTGGTGTAATGGATAGACTTAAACTTCCTGAAGATCAACCGATTGAAAACAAACTAGTAACTCGAGCGATTGAGCAAGCACAGGTAAAAGTTGAGGGCTTCAACTTCGATGCTCGGAAGAATCTTGTTGAATATGACGACGTGGCTAATCAGCAAAGAGATATTGTTTATAAGCTAAGAAAAAGAGTTTTGGAATCTAATAACTTAGAAAAAGAAGTATTGGAAAAATTAAGACACCAGATGGATAAGATTTTACTTGAGTCGTGGCCAGTAAATGGAGAAAAACCTGACTATGAAAAAATAATCGTTAATCTTTTGGAAATTGTTCCCTTTGACGACGAAAGCAAGGAAAGAGTGAAAAAAGAGATTAAGCGACTAAGTGATCAAAAGAAAGTAAGAAATGTTTTAGTGAAGGTAATTGAGGATGTACACCAAGCTCGCGAAAAGCAACTCGGAGAACCAGTTATGAGACAGGTTGAAAAGTTTGCTTATCTTGGGGCCATCGATAGACACTGGATCGAACATATTGATTATATTGATGGACTTCGTGAAGGGGTGCGTTTGCGAGGATATGCCCAAAGAGATCCTATTGCCGAGTTTAAAAATGAGGCATTTTCTGCCTTTGAAGGTTTAATTGATCGAATCGATGATGAACTGGCAAGAAGAATATTCAGAATTGGTATTGCTAGACCGACACCCGAGATTCCAATCGAGCAAGCACGGGCCAATATTGATCGGGTTGACGCAATTGGTTTGGCCCAACAGACTGCCGATCAAGCTGCTGAAACCGGAGAACCAGCTTTTTCTAAAGAACCAGTCGGCCGTCCCCCAGAGCGGGACTCTCAATCTGCAAAGAAGAAAAAGGTGGGGAGAAATGAACCCTGTCCTTGCGGTGCAATCAATCCCAACACCAAACGGCCGTATAAATACAAGAAATGCGGCCTAATTAACGCCCCTCACCATAGAGGATAAAATCCATGACTGCCAGAACTCAGTATAAATAAGAAAAGATTGTCAGTGTGATAAAATTAGTAAGCTGATATGGTTTTAACTCGGTCGACAATGCTGGCGTTGGGAACGAAAGCGCCTGATTTTAACCTTCCTGATGTTGTTTCAGGAAAGAAAGTTTCTTTGAAAGATTTTGCCGGGAAAAAGGCACTTCTGGTTATGTTTATTTGTCGCCATTGTCCTTATGTTAAGCACATTGAGGAAGAGATTTCGCAGATAGGTACAGATTACGCTGATAAGGATGTTGGTATGGTGGCGATAAGCTCAAACGATCCGGACTATGATTCTGATGACCGGCCAGAAAGTTTAAAAGAACAAGCGAAAGAGCTAGGTTTTAATTTTGTCTATCTTTATGATGAAACACAATCAGTTGCAAAAACCTATACAGCTGCTTGCACGCCGGATTTTTTCTTGTTCGACAAGAGCCAGCAATTAGTTTATCGGGGACAGTTGGACGATTCAAGGCCTGAGAATAACTTACCAGTTACTGGAAAGGATTTAAGACAAGCTTTAGAGGCAGTTTTGAATGACAAGCAAGTTGATACCAATCAAAAACCCTCCGCAGGCTGCAACATCAAATGGAAGCCTGGCAACGAACCCAATTATTAATATATAAATGATTAAAAAGCTTGGTTTATTGGCGATTATTTTTGTTGGAATAGCTCTTTTTGGATACTTACTAAACATTTACAAATCACCAACAGAAAGACTGAGATTGCAGGATCTTCGTAGAAAAATAACCCCTGAGATAAAACAGTGCATTCTTCAAAGACTAGGAGAAAAAGAAGCGCTAAAGTTTACTGAGATGATAAAGGAAACTAAGAAGATATCTGATGAGTATCTGGCGAAAATTAGCCCCTGTTTCGAGTCAGAATCAGAACTTACAGGATATGATACCAGCCCCCTACTTAACAAAGAAATGGCAACAAATTATCCGAATATAAAACTAATCGGTGAAGG
>JABAOF010002373.1_pt1 | contig 16014 bp, 9 predicted proteins | sample 7062171 | NCBI WGS metagenome assembly JABAOF01 (sample SAMN14538628, study PRJNA623070) | marine sediment metagenome | biome: marine biome [ENVO:00000428]; feature: marine pelagic biome [ENVO:01000023]; material: deep marine sediment [ENVO:00002113] | place: India: Gulf of Khambhat ...
AAACGTCGGGAGTTGTCAATATATCCCGACGTTTCGTAACTAAGTGACTAGGAACATTACGGGCAAGAGTACGACTCGCAAGTTGTTTTTCTGACCTTATCTATTTGTGATTAAAACATGGAAGAAGCATGACCAGTCGAAGGGGAGCGGGCGAGAGATCTTCAGAGTCGCGAGTCAGATCATTCACTTCCCTGTGGAGAGAGGCGTCAAAGCGATTCACGGTTTAATCAAGAAATGAATCAAATAGAGGAAGGGATTTCCTGATCAGAAGGCATGGAAAAATCCATCTCTCATGTCAAGACCCGACGCGAGACACTGTAGTGTCGGGTTTTTAACGAGTGTCCAGTGAGAAACTTATAAACTTATGAACGTCCCCTATTCCATATGCCGGCCAACACGATCGATCTGCTGTTTCGCTTCCTTCACCAAAACCACGGTCGGCTCGCGAAGCGAGCGCGGATGCGTGAATTTTCAAAGCTGAGCGATGATGAAGCCCTACGCTTTGAGGAAATCTATGCGGAGACGTTCGGGGATGGTGCCTAGCATGATTAGGTTTTGGACCGTTGATGTCTCATGTCAAGACCTGACACTGTAACACATTGCTTAATCAGAAGGCTTGGGCAGTCCGAGTAGGATGTCAAGACCTGACACCGCACCTGCGTCGGTGGCGGCAGGCGACCGCCACCGACATACCTAAATCAAATGCCACAGGCCCTAATCCACCCAGTTGGGGTTTCGATAAACGAGGCGAAGGAGAGGTCAAGTACATATCCTTTAAGAGCCGTGAAGACCTTATGGTGCACCACCACACCAATAGGCTCGATTACCCACCACGAAAACTGGTGGGTCAGGGCCAGTGCAGGCAACAACCCCCTCTGGTGGGCCCATATTTACGATTGGGATAGCTACGGTTGCCCCATCAGGAACGTGCGCGTAGAAGTAGGGATTCTCCGTTTCCTCAGCTGGGGCTGGGTCTGCTCCGCTTCGGTCGTCGCAGTCTACGTTGAGAACCGCCCCGGTGCACCGATCATAATGAACTATCACGTCCCACTCTTCACATTCAAACGTTCTATCCGGCTCGAAAGCTGTAGGCTCTACAATTGCCGGTAAGAACAGAGGCCCACCGTCACAATCGGTCTTGAATAAGACCGATACATAGCCGCAATCCCAGATTTCAGGTGACGGCGCAAGGATTGTAATTGTGTCACTCGTTTTATTGTTCGAAGAAGCATTCCACTTAAAGTAAATGGCACCCGGAGATAACGGTATAATACAACTAGGATCTATATTATTCACATCCAATTGGGCGCCCGGTGGGTCGCTACCTGGTGAAGGAAGAGCCAAAAGTTTGGTAATGACATAGCTCAGAGCAGACACTCGGACGGCTCTACTAACAACATCTGGACTGGGGCCGACCTCATACGTAAAGTAGTAAGGTCCCGTTCCGCCCACTTGGTAGGGCCAGCCGTTACCTACGTAGGGCGGCCCTAGGCCGACCGGAGGTGCTGGGTTTAAATAGTCACCATTAAAATCCACAGCCCGCACTACGTAAACGGTCTGCTCGTTCACATTTCTTATATTGACACATATACCTTCTTCCTCTGTTTCGCTATAATTATGTGGTGGTTCTCTTAGACCGCATGGAATAACAGGAGCGTCCGCCCAGGCAGGGGTATAACCCAACAGGGCAGCTCCGGTAAATACGAGCATAAAGAATAGAATCAGTGTGTTCTTCTTTTTCATAATTTTCTCCCTTCGTTAATTCAATCGGTATTTTCTCCCTTCGTTAATTCAAAAGGGGTTGCAGCCCGGAAAATAACATAACCTATACCTTCTGCCATCCCAGACCAAATAAGAGCCAGTTGCAGCACCGAGGGTTGTATAGTTCAATTCTCGACCATTAATAGGTATAGGCGAACTAAATTCTGGTGGTCCATTGGTAACCCAGGCTCTTGTAGCCTCTATCATCTCTATACACTCCGAATCTGGGTCATCTGGATTCTGGAGGACACACGCTCCAGTCAGGACCCCTCCTTCGAAGGTGACCACTATTACCCCGTCCAATACGATACTTGTTATAGCGAGGGGGGGGGCTGCCTTCCCAGCAGGGGTACTGCCCAACAGGAAAGCAACGAAAAATACAACCATGAACAACAAAGTGAGTTGGATTCTTTTCATCATTTTGTCCTCCTCTTTGGTATGATTTTGGCAATTACGGTTTGATGGTTTCCATAAGACAATATCAATTTCACCGTTTTGCATCTGAGTTATAAATCACTATGTTCACCACCTCCTTCAATAATGAATGCCTTTATGACTTTCAGGGTAAGGTCAGCGTAATCTTAAAAAAGATATTCCTCTCTGGCTGTACCAGAGGGTTCTCAAGGTCTGTGTCGACAAATTCAAATGACTCGTCAAACAGGTTTGTTACGCCGAGCGTAATAAAACCATACCTCTTGGGCAAACGGTAATTGATGGCGGCATCGACTAACCAGAAGTCATCCTCACCGGATACAAATTCTCCAATGGGCGCATCCTGCCTCTCAAAATCACCATCTTGATCATGGTACGTCGCTTTCAAGCCAGCGCTCAAGCCGGTTGGGTGAAAGAAGTTAATCCCCAGTGGCACCCGATGGGTTTTGACTTCCTTGATTCCGAAAGTAAACTCCTCATCTCTTTCAAAATTTTCATACAGATATTCCGCGCTGAGCGAAAACCAATCATGGGGAGTATAGTAAACGTACGCACGACCTATGTATTCCTCCCAACGAGCTTCAAAGCGTTCAAACGGCCCGGGGAATACCCGCTGTTCGAAAAATGGCGCATCAAGGTCCCTATAAACAAATTCCCCCCCTCCGTATATGTTCCTGGAGAACTTCTGATCTACCGCAGCGCCGTAGACCCATGTTTCGGTTGCGTCAGCGTCGTCATAAAATTGATTGAAACCGGCCACCTGGGTGGGCTCGAGGGTCTGGTCCGTAATCAGCGTCCTTTTGAACGTCCTGAAGACGGCACCGCGAAGCGTTGTGCCCGCGAGCGGGTTCCAGGTAACCCCGAATTTCGGGTTGAACTGATCTTCATCCTGACTAAGATCATCGCGCCCTTTTACATCTTCATCGTAGAAGTCGCCGCTTGCCCCAATGGTGAAGGTCACATTTTTCAAGAGATTGATGTAGGAATACAGATAAAGATTTGAGTGCTCAATATCCGAATCTTGCTCCTCAGAAGATTCAATTAGCACGAGAGGGGGGGTTAGACCTGGCCAAGTGACTGCCTGGGAGAGTGCTAAATCAATATCTACATCGAAATATCCCGCGCCACCGACAATATTGACCGGTTTCGAACGGAAGAGATACTGTAGTTCGGCACTGTAGGCTTTATCATCGCGCTCGCCATCGGTAAGAGCCTCTATAGGAGGTGGCGGAAGACCCAAAAGGCCGGGATCGAAAAGTTCAAGGAGTTCCAAAGGGCGATCGGCGGTTTGATACGAAAAATTCCCTATCAGAATGGAACCTGGTGAAAGGGAGTGTCGAAATCCAAGGCGCCATGTATCAGTTTCGCTTTCCTGGCGGAGACCCGGGAGAAAATCATCCTCAAAGAACCTCAGCGTGGTGTCCCCTCTTTCGTTATCTCTGAATCTGTATTCGGCCTGAATGCTTGTTTTGTGAGTGAGCTCGTATTGGGCAAAGACGTTGGCGATGTCATCCTCCTGGTCGGCGTTGTCTCGCCAGCCGTCGGTTTCAAAGTGGGTGTACCCGGCACTCATTGATAGTTTTTTGTAAATGCCGGAAACGATACCTTCACCCCCCCACGTATCGTTTGACCCCACAAGGCCGCTTCCCTGGAAGGCGAACCGATCCCGGTTGAACAGGGGGTTGAACTCGTTAAAGGAAAGATTTGCAGCCCCAGAGGAGCTGATGAGAAATAGGTTGCTTTCTGCAAGACCGGGTTGAATGGGCGTGATGTTGTTAGGCTGAAGCAGCTGAGACTGGAGCAGTTCGCTCACCCTGGCGATCTCGTGCCGGGGCAAAACAGAATAAGAATCGGCCAGAAACCGGTGGGCAGAATGGTTGCTCGGGTCAGTGTTTACAGAGTTGTATCCTTCGACCAAGGCACGCTGCTGGAAGCCCAGATCCCTATAGATCCGAGCTTGGCTTGCGCTTCGTGCAGCCAGGTCCGAATCGAGCAAGAGCTTCGACCGGTATACCGCCCGGTTGTCGTTGAGTTCGATGGCTTTTTCCAGATCATGTAAAGCCTCAACCGGCCGGTTGATGGTCTGCTTTCGGATGGCATCATAGAACCAGGGTGTGGGATCCTTTGGATCGAGCTCCTTGGCGACTTCATACTCGCGCCTGTCCAGCTCCGTGCGTTTTTCCTCAAAGTAGGCCTTACCCAAATAGCTACGGATAAGAGAGTTGTTGGGATCCAGGCTCGCGGCGATCTCGAGGTCCCTTCTTCCCTCATGCAGGTCACTCTCCCGGATCTTTGCCAGACCCAGACCCAGCCTCGGGAGGGGGTCAGCCTGATCGAGCTCGATCGCTTTTTCAAAGGCCTCCTTGGACTGTCTCGTCTTCACCTGTGTCAGGTAGGCAAATCCCAGAACAGTCTGTGTCCTGGAGAGGTCTGGACTCAGGGCAACCGCCTTTTGTGCCGCCTCGAGGGCTTTATCGAGGTTGCCGAATGACGACCAGAGCTCGGCCAACCTCGCCCACGCCAGGGCATTTTCAGGGTCGAGTTTCACCGCCTCTTCAAGACTCGCCCGTGCACCCTCCAGATCAAAGCTTGCCTGCTTTGCATAGGAAAGGGCTATTTGTGCCGTAGCCGAGTTCGGATCTGCCTCGACCGCCCGCTCTGCGAGATTCAGTGCTTTTTCTTTCTCGTTTTGTACAACAGCGATGATCGATTGAAGCGCAAAGGCATCGCTGTAGTTCGGGTCTAAAGTCAGCGCCCGCTCGATATCTCGACTTGCCTCGTCAACGCGGCCCACAGCAAGCAGCAATGACGCCCGATGAGCCAGAAAGCGCGGGTCACTCGTATCTTCAGCCGGGGCTTTTTCGGGCGGAGCGTAGATGACAGGGGGGTAGTACAATGCCCAATGGACCGCATCGCGGGGGCGGACCACGACACGCAGCACAGGCGCTTTTCCCGCCTCGGCGACTGCCGATTGACCGCTGGCGAGCATGAGCTGTCCGGCCTCGTTCGAGGCCAACACCTTTCCTTCAAATATCGAGATGAAGGTCTGATCTTCCTCGACTCTGATGAAAAACTCTGTCCCCTCGACACCAGCATTGACAAACGCTGTCACCACCTCCAAGTTCCGCCGAACGCGGCTGAAGAAATGGGCGGCTCCCTTGGCGAGTTCTACCAGAGAGGTCCGTTCTTCCTTCACGCCTCCGAGGGTGATTGTCGTGTTCTGATCGAGACGAAGAACGGGCTGGTTAACCAGGGCAACGTCTGCCCGGCCTCTCTCCTCAACCCGAATCACGTCACCGGGGCAGTATGTGTCGTTTAGCTTAACCGGTTGCCACTCCGTTTCACCCACCCTTCGTGACTCTACGGGTCCCTCCACTGAAACCACTTTTCCAACCCATTGTTCACAGGTTTCTGCAAGAGCAGCAGAGGGCAACAGCGAGACAATCGCGAAGCTTAAACATACGGTAAGGCTACAAAGGAATGAAAAGATGCGTATCATTACCCCCCCCTTTTTCGTAGCTCCTCGATGTTCGTGCCTGGATGTAAAATAGTTCGCTACTTTTTCTCCATGTGGACCACCCCATCCCACGGCTCTTCGGGCGGATTCTCCTTGTAATGCTCGCAAAGGCCTAGGTAAAAAAGTGATGGTCCGTCTTCTCCAAGGTTTTCGATGCACCGATGGAATTTTTCCATCGCCTCATCCCAGGATTGCCTTCTGAAAGCAGCCATGGCCTCGGCAAAGACCGCACAAGCCCCTTTCCGTTTGTCGTGAGACTCTTCAATTCGAGATAATAATTCATGAATCACGATCGGGGTAGCCTTTCCCTTCAGCCTGAACTGTCCGACTTCTCTCGTCAGGACACTATTGAGCTGATGGATCACCTCTTCAGATACCAGGACCCGCGTACCGAGATGTTTGTTAAGGCCCTCTATCCTCGATGCCGTGTTGACGATATCCCCAACAGGGCGATACTCATAGTGGTCGATCGCGCCGATGTGACCGAGCAGTATCTGACCGGAATTTATCCCAACCCGTGTATTGAGCTGCACAGCGCCAGATGATTCATTGAATTGTTTCATTGCTTTTTGAATATCGAGTGCCGCGAAACAGGCCTTGTCCATGAGGGAATTCTCAGGACGTGACGCCACCCATAACGCCATCATGGAATCACCGATGATGTCTGAAACAGCCCCACCGTGTTGCCTTGTTGGTTTGAAAATCGCTTCATAGTATCGGTTCATGAAGTTGGCAAGTTCCATCGGATCCATGGTCTCGGACAGAGTGGTGTAATGTTCTGCATCTGTAGTTAGACAAATTCCGTAGACGACTTGGCTGCCTGTCTCGATGTGTGAAATATCTTTTGCTAACTGATCGACAACATGTTTTGGAAGGTGGTACTCAAAGGCCTTTCTGATTTTCTGCCGTTCCTTATTTGTATCGATATAGTTCCATACGACAGCGCCAAAAAAGGCGAGGGGAGTCTGGATAAATAACGGAATAATAACAGGGTACCAGACATCGTTTGTTTTGAACTGATACTCCGCAGCGAGGAGATAAAGAACACATAGCCCAACTGCACCCAATGCGGCGACGACAATATGGGATAACCGACAAAAGATGCCCGTGAGGATACCCCAGAGAAGAATAATAAGCATAAAGTAACGTAATCCGATCGGTTTCACGGGCATATCTTCCATGAGGTTTGAGAATGCGGTTGCGGCAATTTCTACCCCACTGATAAATATGCCGTTTGCCTGTGAGAAGGCCGTGTAGAAGCTGTCTTTTCTATCTGCTAGCAGTATTTCCGAGAGTCCTACAAAGACGGCCTTACCCTTCAGGTCTATCTGTTTGCCCCCAACTGACCCATCACGGAGCCCCAGCGCTTCATGATATGGTATGGTGGTAATCGTGCGAGGGGGGCCATAGTAGTTTACGTATCGGCTACTCGCACCCCCGTACATCTTTATGAGGGATTTGAGGAGTCGATACCTTTTTGCATCAACAGACTGGAGGTCCGAATGCTCTAATTCTTTGAGCATTCTCTCTGCAATCACCGGCTCCTTTTCAAAAATTTCCCTCGTATCTCTCATCAGCCCTTTAACGCCCCTTGTTTCTATCGCGGTTGTGCGATCAACTGGCAGTTTTCCGGCCTGATTTGGACTTGCTTTTTCCAACAAACGGACAAACTCCTCGTACACCTGCAAACTGAAGAGTTGGAATGCAACGACTGGCAGAGTTGGTGAATCTCCTGCTCCTGTCTGGAATGTCCAGTACTGATTCACCTTGAAGGGTATTCTGGGCAGAGGAAAAGGTGCTGTGCCAATAGCGGCACGCCAGAAAAGATCAAGCGGTTTCACAATTTTCACAATACGATGAATTCCAGTTTGAGACCCGCCATTGTCAGACGATGAAACCTCCTTCGCTTTGAGGGGTTCAGCAAGGACAACATTGCGAGTCTTTCTCATCGCCGCTGCAAATAAATCGTCATCCTCAGCGGAACGGGGTTCTATGAAATGGACGTCAAAGGCAATGACCTCGGCACCTTCTCTAGCCAGGGTTTCAGTTAAACGGGCATGGAGCGAACGAGGCCATTTATCGGGGTTATCAGGAAGGTTGAGCTTCTCAGAAGACTCTCTTTCTATACTGACGACGACGACATCAGAGGGTGCTTGTCTTGCTCCCCTCCGCTTGAACAACAGACCCAGACCTGAGTTCTCCTCGATGTTGAGCGCAAAATGGAAAGGGCTTATCGCCAACCCCACTATCCCTGTGAGAAAGCCTAAGAATATCGCTTTAAACAGGCGGGACCTCATGAAACGACTCCTGGTCTCTCAGCTATGTCCAAAAAAAACCTTTAGAAACGCTCAGTCTGACAAGAAGAAGTACCGTCTGAATTCGGTGATATTCTCGCTCTAACACCGAAGGAGGCGATGCACAGGAGGTCTGACAAAGTGACGAGGTACCGTGGGACCAGTGGTGGATTAAAATGAAGTAGAGAGTGATCACACCTTAATAAACAATATGTTCGGGCAATTGCGCATGATCAGGCAGAGTGAGTTCTCTCGCCAAATTCAAGCGATTGATCTGGAGATTTCAAGCCCTCATCGCCCCTCTGATTCAGGTAGATAAAGATTGCGTCCCCCCCCAGTTTCGAAATCTGATTGGAAAAAAATAAAGCCGAGTCACCGCTTCGGCAACCCGGCTATCTGCATTGTTGTCGTCACTTGGAAGCCTTGGGACCTTGCTGCCCCCCAGCAGACCCGTAGCTTTCCGTCCTCGCCTTACGACGGGTTTGGCTTTGTCGAGCAAAGAGGTATGTTATTCTGACTTAGCCCATTTCAAAAAACAAGCTTGCTTTGTCACAGGTTTCACAAATAATCATGCATTATCTACAATTCTTGGAGATTTTCTCAGCAAATCAGCTATTTTTGAGGAGAAAGTTTCCATGACTTTACACTATTTGTCTTTTTCCATTGAAAACGTACCACGATGGGGTATTTCGCGTCTTTTCCGTGAATTATGAGTTTCGCCCCGAAACAAATCGCCCTGATTCTCTCTGCCAAAACCAAAAAAAACCGGGTTACCTCATCGGCAACCCGGCTGTCTACTTTGATGTCGTAACCTGGAAGCTGTCAGGGCCTAACTGCCCCGACAGACCCGTGGCTTTCCGCCCCCGCCTCACGACGGGTTTGGCTTTTTCGACTTTGGCAATTCTAGCACACCGCAATCAGATGTCAAGGAAAAAATTCCAAGAACCACTTCCTCCCCACATCCTTAGATGGTTTCATGCGAGTGTCAGGTCTTGACATGAGACATGACGTTATTTAGCGCGGGGCCATTACACAACGCTACCTGATGCCTGTCTGAGAATTGGAGAGAGGCGGTAAAGGGATTCCCGGTTTAATCGAGAATCAATCAAACAGAGGAAAAGATCGCCTCAGCAGAAGGGCTGGAGGATTCATGTCTCATGTCAACAGGCCGACCGAGAATGGCATTTTTGGGCGATTTCAACTCGCTAACCACCTGATTTTATTGGAGCCAGTTTCACAAAATGTGAATTCTCGGTCGGCCTGTCAAGATCTGACACTACCCCTAGATCATGGCCCATGGAACTGCATAAATATTCCGACCTAAGGTCAATACGTCCGACCCGTCGTAAATGATGAGTCCTCCGGTCCAATTCGGCACGACATCTTTCAGGAAAAGAATATTCTCAGCATCTCGAAATCCAACTCTCGCCGAATATTTGGCTTCTATGGCTATGACTTTGCCATCCATCTCCAAGATGAAATCTACCTCCTTTTCCTTACCGCCCTGCGTTCTGAAATAATAGAGTTGCCCATCGCACACAGAAGCAAAGACAAAGAGATTGAGAAAAACAAAACATTCAAATAAAGCCCCTTTGAACAGGTCCGGAATTTGCTTTGCTTGCTTGAATCCAGCCAGTGCACAGACTAGGCCGGGGTCCACAAAAAACACCTTGGGGGATTTGACGATTCTTTTAGAGATGTTCTTGCCATAAGGCTTGAGCTTCACCAAAAGTCCGCTGGTTTCAAGTAAATTGATATAACGCCCCGCCGTCGCCTGGGACAGCCCTCCGTCTCTTGCAATCTCACTCTGTTTCAGGATTTGCCCACTCCGTAACGCAAGAAGCCCCATCAGCCTCCGGAAATCGGGCAAGTTGTTAATCTGTGCCAGATCGCGTAGATCCCGCTCCAAATACGTTCGTATGTAACCGTTCCACCAGGCCGAAAAATGCTCTTCCTTCGTTAGGAATGTTACAGGCGGAATGTGTCCCCTGAAGAGAATTGAACCCGACAAAGCGTCCACTTTCCCACTACTACGAGGGAGTGGTTCTTCTGGGAAACTGGAAATCCAGTGTGGAAATTCCCTTTCGGTTTCCTCCCTGTGAGCAAAAGGCAGGAGTTCAAAGTACAGCGCCCGGCCTGCAAGGCTCTCAGAAACCTTTTTCATGAGAAGAAGATTCGCCGATCCGGAAAGAATGAATCGACGATTTCTATCTTCATCTACAGCTCTTTTAACCGCTAGAAGGAGGCCAGGGCTTTTTTGAACCTCGTCGATGATTAATTGCCTTGAGAGAGTAAGCAGCTCCTCAGGTCTTCTCTCGGCCTGCGACAGCGTATCCAGCTCGTCCAAATTCAGGTAGCGCCATTTATTAAAGGGATTTTCCTGACGCAGGAGAGTGCTTTTGCCGGTTTGTCTAGGCCCAGTGAGGACGACAATGGGAGAAAAAGAAATCGCCTCTCGAAGTCTTCCGGCCATCCAACGGGACTTGTAATGCCATTTCATTTTTGAACCCATTTAATTGAAAATATATCATTATATGATAGAAAATATATCATGACCACCGATATGTCAACCATGCCCAGCAGCGGCTTTGGTGTCAGGTCTTGACATGAGACATGACGTTATTTAGCGGGGGGCCATTACACAACGCTACCTGATGCCTGTCTGAGAATTGGAGAGAGGCGGTAAAGGAATTCCCAGTTTAATCGAGAATCAATCAAACAGAGGACAAGATCGGCTGAGGAGAAGGACTGGAGGACTCATGTCTCATGTCAAGACCTGACACTGGTCTAGAGGTATTTGGTGAGAATGGGGCGGTAGGGCGTGAGTTCGTCATACTTCCCAAGATTCCCTCTTACATAGGTCAGCGTGGCGGGGATGTATTTCACATACCCTGGATTATTGCGTTCTACAGCTTGATAGGCAAAGGTGCCGATGGCCTTCAGGTTTCGCTGGACGGAGGTCATGTCGAAGACGTATCGAAATGGAGGCCGATCGATCTTTTCGCTGGTCTTTTCTTCCATTCTCGAGAGGTAGTAATCGAGTAGAGACTCCCTAAGCTCATCGCGGAGAACGACATATGAATCCTGGAGCAGCGAAGCCAAATCATACTGGGCCAGTCCCAGACGGGCGTCCTGGAAGTCGAGCATTTTCAGCCGGCCGTCGTGGTAGATCAGATTCCGCGAGTGGTAGTCCCGGTGCGTGAAGACCTTGTCCTCGTCCTCCATGAGGGACGAAAGCCAGAGAAAAAACCGATCCATGGCTTCTCGATCATCGGGATCGATCTTTTTTCCCAGAAGACCCTCAATATAATGGGTTCTGAAGAAATCGAGTTCCCAGAAGAACTTCTCGACAGTAAAGGCAATTTTGAAGGCAACACAATCTGTCGATAGATCAAGATCGCACTGCATCGTGACGACCATGTCGAGAGCCTCATGATAGAGGGCTTCGATCGACTCAGGCTTTTGTCGCTCTATTTTTCCCTGAAGAATTTCGTCTCCCAAATCCTCGAGGAAGACGAGACCCTCTTTGGACTCTGTGCCATACAGCCTCGGTACGCCGAGTCCGGATTTTTCCAGTGTGTTTCGAATGTTGATGAAGGGAAGCTCTTGGCCGGCAAAAGGTGCCTGAAGCTCCATGACAACCAGTGTTTTTGGAATGTTGGTGGTCCCACCACGAAGGTGTAGACGGTAGTAGTTTCGATCCGAGGCATCGCCTCCAAGCTTTTCTACGGTGAGATCGCCGATCTCTTCGTCCAAAGACCGCTGGATGGCTTTCAGGAGTTTTTGTTTGCTAACTCTCATGTGAGTAATGACTTTTCACCACAGAGGCACGGAGAACACTGAGATTTTCTGCTTTACCAATGCCAGGAGATACTGGCCTTGGTAAAACTCAGTCCTCCTGGGGACGACAGGCCAGCGTGTCACTCCGTTAGCTCCTGTTGAAAAAGATTAGCCCCGACCTGAAGGGCCCTTTGGGTAACAATAGCAATACCCCTCCGAATATTCACCACAGAGGCACAGAGTACACAGAGGATACGTACTTTTCCAATGCCGGGCGATATCGGCATTGGAAAAACTCACTCCCTGCAGGGGCTAAAGATGGGAGGTTAGGCTCAATGGCCGCGGGTAAGCCAGATGACCGTGTCCCGCAGGGACCGAGAATTTTTTGTTTGTCGGCACCTGCCGACAAACAAAAAAGTTTTTTTTCTCGGTGCACTCTGTGCCTCCCTGGTGAGTCATCGAACTAGAGAATCTGCCCTCTTTCAGGAGATTTTCCTCCACTCGCCGCCAGAGGCCACCATCCCCTCCAGATGTTTGCCCGGACCGACTGCGACCCCATGTCCTATGATAGAGCCTTTGATATGGCTACCGGGGCCAGCGGTTGCGTTCTCCCACAGGACCGAATCCTCAATCACGGCTCCCGTTCCGATATGGCACCCAGACCCCAGGACGGCCATAGGGCCGATTTGTGCCTCGTCCTCCACCTGGCAATCCGAGCCAACAAGAGCCGGGGGGTTCAGATGCACCCGGGGTGAAAGTCGGGTTTCGGTGATCGCGCCAAAAGCATGGCGAGTCAAAAATTCCCTGTGTGCCGTGAGGTAAGTCTCGTGACTCCCCACTTCAGCCCAAAAAGCTTTTGTTACAAATCCCCAGACTTCTCGGCCCTTTTGAATCAACTGGGGGTAGACCATCTGATTGATTTCAAAGAGGCGGCCAGGGGGAATCCATTGGAATAATGCCGGCTCGAAAAGGTGAATCCCCGTGAAGGCGTATCCTCGCTCATTTGCCTCTTGCACAGGCTCGCCTCCGATGCCGGTGATACGGCCCTTTGCATCGACCCCCACCGTCCCATAGGGATCTTCCGGGGTCCTTTCCCGCAGAACCATTGTAGCGAGAGCACCTTTTTTCTTATGATAGGCCACCGGGCCAGCCAGGTCGACCTCATAAAGGCTGTCACCGTTGACCATGAAAAAGGTCTCGTCCTTGAAATACTTCTCTGCCTTTTTGACCCCTCCTGCGGTTCCCAAGATTTCCGGTTCATGAGAAAAGTGGATCCTGATGGGCCAAGAACGCTTCTCGATGGCAGACCGTATCGATTCGGGTTGATGGTGAAGGTTGATCACCACCTCATCGACGCCGTTCTTCCCAAGCCACTCCAGGCAGTACTGGATGAGTGGCCTGTTGGCAAAGGGAACCGCAGGCTTGGCGATCTTTTGTGTCAAGGGTAAAAGTCGGGTCCCAAGCCCAGCAGCAAGGATCATGGCCTTCAATACTAAACTCCGCCAGAAAGGTTATTCTCTCCTTGAATATCACAAAGAAGCATGAATATCCAACGGACTGAGACAGTTGACAGGGGTCAGGGATCAGTTGGCAAAGGGCAATCGTGACATAGGGATTCCCTTTATAAAGCAACTCCCGCGAAGCGGGACGGGAGTTTGAGCTGAATCTTCCTCTCAAAGATTCAGCTCAAAAGCTCTGCGTCTCTGTGGGCTCTGTGAGATGATGGGCGTCAGATGTGATATAAGATAGGAAATGGTGAAAAAATGAGTTTTACGCCGGATTTCCAGAGCGCTCTGGTTCTTGCAGACGACATGAGAGAGGAGGCTACTCGAGCAGGCGTCCGGCGGGCCGATTTCTTCCCATATTTGCTCCACCATGACGATCTGACGGACCGCGCCGTCCTCCTGGTTCACGGCTTTACGGCGACCCCATATGAAACTCGAGAACTGGGGGAACTCCTCCATCAGAAAGGCCACAATGTGTGCGGGGTACGACTCAGTGGCCATTCCACAACGGTAGAGGATCTCGAGACGCAGACCCACCATGACTGGTATCGTTCCGTCCTGAAGGGGTATGGGGTTGTTTCGAATCTCTCTTCTCGTGTTTTTGTCATCGGGATCTCGACAGGTGGGACACTGCTGCTCCGTCTGGCAGCCGAAACCCCTGTCGCCGGGATCGTCTCCCTGGCCAGTGCCATCTTCCTGGTGAACCCCCTTGCGAGGCACGCTTCTATCCTTAAGACCATCAGGCGATACTCTGTGACTCCGCTTCTTGAGGGTGAGGAGGGTTACTACTATGACAAAAGACCCCTTGCCGCGGTGGCAGAACTGATCAAACTCATGAGATTGGTGAGATTGAAAAAGATCCAAAACATCACGGCGCCAATTATGGTTGTCCAGTCGAGGACCGATCCGACCGTAGCGCCACAAAGCGCAGAATTCATCTATCAGAACGTAAGATCGAGAGAGAAAAACCTCGTCTGGCTAGACGATTCGCCCCACGTGGTTATCTCTGATCATAACCCCAAAAAACGCCTCGTCTTTGAAAAAATCTTCCAATTCATCGATACCCCCGGCAAAAATGGAGAGACCGAAAACAGATTGTAAACTTTCTCGTAAAAAATAGTTGACAAACCCCGCCATTGTGTGCTACCTGAAGTCTCCTATCCTCTGAATCCATCACCACTAAATCGCGTTCCTCGTCCCTCCGGGGCGCAGCCCCCCACCCTACGGGCTTGATTTCGCCTCGTAGTGTCTGTGCCCTGGAGGGCTTCGGGGACGGATTCAATCCGGGTCCTTCGAGATATCTCACAGGCATAGCTTCACGAGCAGTTCTCCCCGGTGATTCGAGGAGGTGATAAGAACTGATTCTCTCCGTTGTCATCCTCTATTTCATCGGCATGATACTCATCGGCATTGCCAGTGCCAGGAGAATCAAAGGCATCGAAACCTTCTTTGTTGCCGATCGGAAAGGAAGCGCTGTCTTTATCACCGGCTCCCTTCTCGCCACAATCATCGGAGGCTCGAGTACCGTCGGGATGGCGGGCAAGGCTTTTTCCTGGGGACTTGTCGGTGCGTGGTGGTTGCTGGTTGGGGTTATCGGTCTGATCCTTCTGTCTTTTTTCCTGGCACAACGGATAAGGGACTACGGACTCTTTACGCTGCCTGAAATCCTGGAAAAGCAGTACGGCCCTTCTGTGAAGCTGGTCGCCTCTGTTGTCATTGTCTGGGCGTGGATTGGAATCATTGGAGGGCAGATTGTCGCCGCCGGTCGGATTCTCAGCACTATTGCCCCAGGGAGTCTCTCCCTCATGATGGGCCTTTCCGCCGCGGTCTTTATCGCCTACACAATTCTCGGGGGACAGATCTCAATTATCCGGACAGACGCTGTGCAATCAGCCATTATGATCGCGGGAATTTTGCTCTGTGTTTACTTCGGCCTTCAGCGAATTGGAGGCGTCACGGAGTTGAAGAGTCACCTTCCCGGAGACTTCTTACGCTTTCCGGTCAACTCGTCCTTTTCCTGGAAGAACCTCATTGAGTGGTTGGTTCTCATCGGCTCGGCCTATCTCGTGGGACCGGATATATACTCTCGCCTTTTTTCATCCAGGGACGGAGAGACGGCGAGGAGAAGTGCCCTGGTGACTGCTTTGATTCTTATCCCCTTTGCCTTCTCTATCGTCCTCATCGGTGTGTCGGCGAGGGTTATGGCCCCAACCCTTGCCGCTGAAGAGGCCTTTCCCTATATGATCCGGGAGGTCCTGCCCTGGGGAATCAACGCCGTGGTCATGGCGGCCCTTCTTTGTGCCCTCATGTCATCGGCTGACACGGTCCTTTTGACCTCTAGCACGATCTTCTCCATGGATATTATCAATGACTTTGTCACGAGGATTCGGGGAAGGGGCCTTAAAGAGAGGCAGCTTCTCCTCCTATCACGGCTTGCAGTGATCTTTTTTGGGCTCGTGGCCTTGGGATTCGCCTTGAAATTCCGCGGCGTCATCGGGCTCCTTCTCTTTGGATATTCCATCTACACCGCGGGCCTCGTCGTCCCCGTGATCTTGGGGTTTTACCGCCAGAAACTCGGACTCAACCTCATCGGGGCGATGATTGCCGTCATCGGAGGAGGTGGATGGGTGATCTTTGGCAGAATAGCCCCGGTTGGTCCAGCCGGTTTAAAGGAACTCCTGGGCCTGAGCGCTGGTTTCCAGGGGGTCCTCCTCTCTTTGATTCT
>JABAOF010008227.1_pt1 | contig 16002 bp, 14 predicted proteins | sample 7062171 | NCBI WGS metagenome assembly JABAOF01 (sample SAMN14538628, study PRJNA623070) | marine sediment metagenome | biome: marine biome [ENVO:00000428]; feature: marine pelagic biome [ENVO:01000023]; material: deep marine sediment [ENVO:00002113] | place: India: Gulf of Khambhat ...
CCGGCGTGACAGGCCGGCGTTCTAACCAAACTGAACTACGACCCCGCCTTGGGGCTAATAATTATAATATTAAAGCCCTCGATCTTTCAATAGCTTTGAATAAAGTTGAATAAGATAAAAGGAAATTCTCTAAGCTTTTTTTGTCACAAGAAAGTGGCTGCTTCCTCTTCGTTGAGGCTGATTCTTACGAAAAAGTAGCCTATCCCCTCTTGTAGTCTTAAATAAGGCTACATCTGCTCCAGAGCGGCTATCCTCTCTTCGATTGGAGGATGGGTGCTGAATAAGGCGTTTACCTTGCCTCTAATGTCCTTGAGAGGATTGACAGTATATAGATGAGCAGTGGCTTTGTTGGCTGCTTCTAAAGGTTCCTTATCGGCAGCAAGCTTTCGAAGCGCAGAGGCCAATCCTGGAGGATATCGAGTCAGCAATGCTCCGTTGGCATCTGCCAGGAATTCTCTTTTTCGAGAAATGGCCATGCGAATAAGCTGGGATACGATCGGAGAAAGTATGGCCAAGACAAGACCAACCACAATAAGGATTTGAGCACCGCTGCCTCCGCCTCGGCTTTTTCCTCTTCTCCTCCCGCCTCCCCAAAAGAAGCTCCTCAAAATCCAATCGCTGAGGAGGGCAACGACACCGACCATGACCACAGCCAGGGTTTGAACTAGAACATCATAATTTTTGATGTGAGACATTTCGTGAGCAATCACTCCTTCAAGCTCGATTCTGTTCAGCTTTTCCAGCAAACCCTTGGTGACAACAATAACAGAGTTTTCTGGATTCCGTCCAGATGCAAAGGCGTTCGGAGCTGTGTCATCTATGATATAGCACCGAGGTTTGGGGAGGCCCGCTGCCATGGCCAAGCCTTCGACCACGTTATAAAGATAAGGATAGTCTTCTTTCTTCACTGGCTTGGCGCGGCTTATGGCCAAGACAATTTTGTCACTGGAGTAGTAACTGCTGATGGTCATGCCTAAGGCAATAATGGCAGCCAAGATCAATCCGTAAGAGCCTAAACCGGTCAGCTCTTGAAAAAACCAAGTCAGAACAAAGATCAGGCAGAGAAAAAACAACACAAGGAAAAATGATTTCCACTTGTTGCGAGAAATCTGTTCATACATGGAGATTCTGTCTCTTCGATCTCAAAAGTTGCTCTAAAATTTCACCTCCACGGGCTCTCTGGCCGCAGGCTCCTCGATCTCAAAATATTCCTTTTCTTTAAAGTTAAACATCCTAGCTATGATGATAGAAGGGAATACCTGCTGTTTGACGTTAAACTTCATCACCGAATCGTTATAAAATTGACGGGCGTAAGCGATCTTGCTTTCTGTACCTGCCAATTCTTCCTGGAGCATCATGAAATTTTGATTCGCCTTGAGGTCAGGATAGTTCTCAGCCACGGCAAATAGAGTCTTTAAGGCGCCGCTGAGCATGTTTTCCGCTTCTCCTTGTTCCTTCACGGTCCCTGCATTTATGGCCTTAGACCGGGCTTCTGTCACATTCTCAAAGACTTCCCTCTCATGCTTGGCGTACCCTTTGACTGTTTCAACCAAATTAGGAATAAGATCATATCTTCGCCTGAGTTGCACATCCACTTGAGCCCAGGCGTTATCGCTTCGATTTCTCAGCCTTATCAAGCCGTTATAGATTCCTACGGCGAGTATTAAAACAACCGCTACAACAATTACTAAAACCAATAAAACTGACATTCTTTTCTCCTTAAAATATAGATTTCATTTTGTCTTAAATAATAAACTATTCCATAATCGAAATGTCAAATGAAATTACATCGGCTCAGCGACTTTCTCACTCAAACAGAAAAGCATAAATTGCTCCTTGATAAAAACATTGCCAGAAATTTTATTGATCTTGAACCTGGGAAATGTCTTTCTGATTTCACTTACTCCATCTTTTTATGAAGCAATTATCATCTCAAATCGCACAGAAATAGCGAGTTGCTGGTTTTAATCCAAATTTGTTTGACACGGTCAAATGACAATGCTATATTCATATCCCATCGAATCAATCGATGAGCCTTTTATAAATCAAAAGGAGGATTTTTAATGGCTTCATTAAAGGAAAAATTCGCTTCAAAACTCGATCCAATGCGCCAGAAAGTCAGAGCAATTATCAAAGAGCATGGAGATGAGAAAATCTCTGAAGTCACAGTCGCTCAAGCTTATGGTGGAATGCGCGGTGTCAAGTGCATGGTTACAGAAACTTCAGCTCTCGATCCCTATGAAGGAATTCGATTTCGCGGCTTCAACATTCCAGATCTCAGAGAAAAATTACCCAAAGCTCCCGGCGGTGAAGAGCCTCTTCCGGAAGGAATCTTTTATCTTCTCCTGACAGGCGAACTCCCGACTGAAGAAGACGTAAAAGAAATCACAAAAGAATGGCAGGAACGAAGCGCGCTTCCTGATTATCTCATCGACATCCTCAAAACTATCCCCAAAGATACTCATCCGATGACTCAGTTCGCCCAAGGCATTCTCGCTCTTCAGAAAGAATCTATATTTGCCAAAAGATACAGAGAAGGAATGACCAAGATGGAATACTGGGATCCGATGTACGAAGATGCGATGAACCTTCTGGCCAAGCTTCCCCTTATCGCCTCCTATATCTACCGCAAGACCTACAAAAACGATGAGCATATCCCTGCCGATCCAAACCTCGATTGGGGAGGAAATTTTGCCCACATGATCGGTATTGAAGACGAAGAGTTCAAAGAACTCATGCGGCTCTATCTTGTTCTCCACAGCGATCATGAGGGTGGTAATGTTTCGGCCCACACTACCCATCTCGTCGGTTCAACTTTATCCGATGCTTACCTGGCTCTCTCCGCTGGCATGAATGGCTTGGCAGGACCTCTCCACGGTTTGGCCAACCAGGAAGTACTCCGATGGATCCAGGAACTTATGGACAAATTAGGAGGTGTTCCTGATAAAGAACAGTTGACAAAATTTGTATGGGATACTTTAAATGCTGGCCAAGTCATCCCTGGATACGGACATGCCGTCCTTCGCCAAACCGATCCAAGATATGTTGCTCAACGCGAATTCGCTCTCAAACACCTTCCCGATGATGAGGTCTTCCAAGCAGTGAGTGCTCTCTACGAGGTTGTTCCCCCCATTTTAAAAGAACATGGCAAAGCGAAAAATCCCTGGCCCAATGTCGACGCACACTCAGGTTGCTTACTCCTCCATTATGGGATAACAGAATACGATTTCTACACCGTTTTCTTCGGAGCTTCTCGTGCTATTGGGGTCCTCTCTTCACTGATATGGGATAGAGCTCTCGGACTGGCCATTGAAAGGCCAAAGAGTATCACAACCGAGTGGATAGAAGAACAGGTTAAGAAGTAACATTAAAAGCAACATGGGGGCCTTCCTTTTTGGGAAGAGTCCCCATGACCCAGTTCCCAAAAACCAAAATCAGAGAAGGGTACCAATTTTTCTTAAACTCACCAGTTGAGGGGAAACAACTCGTGGCCTGTCATTCTATTCTTTTTGAGTGACTTTCTCTATGTTAAATTCCTGTCAAATGCAATGGTCAATATGGCAAAATGGAAGAATTTTATATTGGGGAGGATGAAACCATGGAATACAAAATAGGTCTTATTGGTTGCGGAACAGTCGGGCAGGGTTTTCTGAACATCCTTAGGGCAAAAAGTGCATATTTAAGAGAAAAGTTTGATTTTGAGGCTATAGTTGTGGCCATTAGCGATAAACTGAAGGGCTCTCTTCTCATTCCAAAAGGAATAGATTTGGATAGACTCCTTCATCTTCTCGATAAAGGGCAAAAAATCGATGATTACTTGGAGAGAGAGGCCAATGAAGCTGAAGAGATGGAGCCTCTTAAGATGATCGAAAAAAGCGGAGCCGATATCATAGCCGAATTGACTTACACGGACATAAAGACTGCTGAACCTGCCACCAGCTATATAAAAAAAGCTCTCCAAACAGCAAAACATGTGGTCACATCCAACAAGGGACCTGTTGCCCTCTATTATCAAGACTTAAAAAAAATAGCTGAGTCAAATAATCGCTTCTTCAAATTTGAAGGAACGGTGATGAGTGGAACACCGGTTTTCAATCTGTTCGAAAACGCTCTGGCCGGTAATGAAATAAATGAGATAAGAGGAATCCTTAATGGAACCACAAATTTTATCCTCAGCAAAATGGAAGAAGAAGACATGGGCTATGAAGATGCTCTCCGATTAGCCCAAAAACTAGGTTATGCCGAAGCCGATCCCACTGCAGACGTGGAAGGCTATGATGCTCTAGCTAAGATCGTTATCCTTTCTAATGTCCTTTTAGAGGCTAATGTTAAGCCTTCTGATGTCAAGAGAGAGGGCATAAGTACTATTTCTAGAGAAAATGTCAAAGAAGCTCTCGCTTCAGGAAAAAGATATAAACTCATTGCTTCTGCTAAGAAAGAAGAGGGACAAATAAAAGCCAGTGTCTCTCCCCAACAGCTTCCTCTCTCTGATCCTCTGGCAGGAATCATGGGAGCCAACAATGCTTTGACTTTTGACCTGGACCTGCTGGGAAAGATAACCATCCAAGGACCAGGAGCAGGAAAAATTGAAACAGGATATTCTATTCTTACAGACATGCTATCCATCCATCGCCATCTCACAAAAAAAGCTCAAGGTGATTGTACTTGATTTCCCTGAGATTCTTTATATCTGGTCGTAAAAAACACCTCATCCACAAGAGAATTTATAAATCAAAGAGGAGGAAAATATGCATTTTAAGCTTTTAGAAGACAGTGATCTCAAAGCCATGGATGCCCTAATAGATTCATACGGAGGAGCAGAAGAAATAAACCGAAAGATTGAAGCGACGAGAGATTACGAGCAAAGGAAAAAAAGAGCCGCTGAAATGGGATTTGGAGAAATGCTGGATAAGGCTGAAGAATACGTGAACGATTTTGCTAAAGTCGAAGACTTCAAAGAAAAAAACAATATCATTGTGACCAAAAAGGGAATTTGCACTACTCAAGTCTCAGGCTTTCAAGGTGCCCGTCCCACCTTTGATTGCCTGAGGAGAGTGGCAGAGGATGGCGATCTGCTTTTCCCAACAGAAATGATTTCCGTCGTGGGACTGACCGAAGATTACGTCTACGGAGGTGATCTCCTGGCCACTTTGGCCATGGCCGAAAACATCTTAGGGGCCAGCAAGTTCTGCACCACAAATCTCTTGGGGACTCCGCTTCCCGAAGAACGCTTTAAAAGGATTGAAAAAGCCACAGGAGAGAAATTTGAGAGGAAGGATATAGGGTCTGGTTTGAGCCAGATAATACTTAAGAATATGGGCACTGCCTACGGTAATCTTGGAGGTGTTGAGGTAGGCAACAATAATCATCTTGTCTATCTTGACGGAATAACTCGCGCTGCCCTTGAAACTGGTGCCAATTTCTTCCTCAACCCGAGCTGGTCAACAATCGTAGCTGCATGCTACTATGCCAGAGAAATTCCTAATCTGACCTTTAAAATCTCGATGCTTCTCTCCACTCAAAACACAATCCAGCTCAGGATGCTTTTGAATATATTCAAGGAATATCTTCGTGATGACGGCACCACTCCAATTTACGAGATCAACATCGGAAACGCTGCCTCGGCTCAAACATTCATACAATGCAGTAAAGAGGTGGAAGCCTCCCGACTCAACATCTCGCTGGCGGCTCACCTCAGGATCAATCCTGATTTAGGGTTGGCTGATTTCAACTGGACAGAAAGTGCCTTCGAAGTTCTCGACGCGGGAAGGAATTTGACGATCAAATATGAAAGCGACGGCGAATCGCGCCCCTACGATACCATGGAAGCTTATTTTCTTTCTGATGAGGAAAGAAACAAAAAAGCGGAGCTAATCGGTGATGTGATCTATCATAAATGTATCAGGTGTGATAAGGATGCCAAGGAGATCATGAAGAGGGGCTATGAGGCCAAGTTTGCAAAGGTGTCTTACAGGAAGTAAATCGGCCATTAAATCTTAAGTCTAGGGAGAATTCAAATGGATTTAGGCCTTAAAAACAGAGTGGCTTTGGTGGCAGCTTCAAGCCGGGGATTGGGAAAAGCGATTGCTTTGCAACTCTCCCGTGAAGGGGCAAAGGTCATCATATGTGCCAGAAATCAGGAAAGGTTGTATAACACTAGGGATGAAATAGTGTCTGAAACGGCTGGCGTTGTCAGGGCGGTCGCAGCAGATGTAAGGGATAGGGACATGGTGAAAGAAATGGTCAAACTGGCTGTCGATGAGTTTGGGACTGTAGAAATATTAGTCTGTAATGCTGGAGGGCCACCGGCCGGCCTAGCAGATGAGTTCACTGCCGATGACTACAGGGAGGCTCTAGAACTTAATCTACTAAGCACCATCAATCTCTGCTATGAAGTCATCCCTTTGATGAAGAAACAGAAGTGGGGAAGGATTATCAACATGGCTTCTATCGCAGCTAAACAACCGATAGAAACTCTGATCCTTTCCAACACCGCAAGGGCCGGGGTGTTAGGTTTTTCCAAGTCTCTATCCAACCAACTGGCGCCTCAGGGAATCACAGTCAACGCTATCTGTCCGGGGTATATAAGAACAGAGAGGATCGAAGAGCTCGCACGGATATCAGCGCAAAAGGGGAAAGGTTCAGTCCAGGACCTCTATAAGAATATAGAGGAAAATATTCCAGCCGGGAGGCTTGGCGAACCGGAGGAGATTGCTCGGACCGTAGCTTTTCTTGCTTCTGAAGGGGCTTCTTATATAACCGGAATAGCTTTGCAGATAGACGGGGGCTATATCAAGGGATTATTTTAAAATGAGTTAAAATCCATAAAGATCATTGTGTGATAGTTCTCAAAAGATATGAATAAGATGGGAGGAATTAAAGATATGAAAAATTTGATGAAAGAATGGGAAGGAACAGCCTATCCTGAAATAATAAGGGAACTCCCAGAAATCGATATCCCTTTTGAGGGAATTCGCGGCTGGCTTCTCCAAAGCACAGATAAACAGGTGGTCTTCTTCGACATAAAACCTATCGGCGTGGTTCCTCCTCATTCCCATTGTGCTCAGTGGGGACTGATGGTGGAAGGGAAGATGAGACTGAGTATCGGGGGAGAATCTAACGTCTACAGAAAGGGTGATTGGTATTTTATCCCAAAAGGAGTGGTGCATTCGGCCACTTTTCTGACCAGAGTCCAGGTGATAGATGTCTTTGATGATCCTGAGCGTTACAAAATAAAAACAGAATAGATCTCATTTCACAACAAGACATACATAAAATCATAATATGAGGTTAAGGATGAAGTCATTATTCACTAAAATTATGCAAGAATATGAAGGGTATGCTATAGGAAAAATGCTGAAATACCTGGACGATCCCGAGATCATCTCTTTTGCTGGAGGATTGCCAAATCCAGATGTATTTCCTATCGATATCATTCAAAAGGCTGCCGAGAAATCTATAAAAGAGGGTTGGAATTACGTGCTCCAATATTCTCCGATACCTGGAGAGCAAGACCTGATAGAAGCGATCATAGATTACCTCAAAAGAGACAATATTGTTATCATGCCTGAAAATATCATAATCACCACCTCTGGACAACACGGCATAGATCTGGTTGGGAGATTATTTCTTGAACCTGAGGATATAATTGTGACAGATCTTCCCACATTTGGAGGTGCTTTAGCGGCTTTTGAGATGGAAAATGCCAAGTACATAGCAAGGGATATCGAAGACGATGGCTCCGATATAAAAAGCATGGAAGTGGAGATTGAAAATCTCATCCAAGGAGGGGGGAAGCCCAAATTCATATATGTGGTTCCAGACTTCCAGAATCCATCGGGAATAACCATGAGTCTGGAGAAAAGAGTGGCTCTTCTTTCCTTGGGCAAGAAATATGGAATCCCCATCGTCGAAGACAGTCCCTACAGGGAACTGAGATACAGAGGAGAACACATTCCATCCATCTATTCTTTGGATAAGAATCAGGGGAATGTGATAGGCATATATACTTTCTCCAAGATTCTTTGCCCAGGTATGAGAGTCGGATTCAACATCGGTCCTCCTGAAGCCATCAGAAAATTCTTGTTCATAAAAAGTGGAAACATACTCAATACCCCAAAACTCAATCAAGATATTTGCACGATATTCTTGCGCGAATACGACCTCGAGTCGCACTTCAAGAAGACTAAAAATTATTACTCGGATAAGTTGAATTTCTTTCTAGATGCCATGAAAGAGAACTTTCCAGAGGAAATGGGGATCAAGTGGACAAAACCAGAAGGCGGATTGTTTCTCTGGGTAACTGTGCCAGAGCATATAAACACCTTAGAGCTTTTTTACATGGCCATCGAAGAAAAGGTCGCTTTTGTGCCTGGAGAAGTCTTTTATCCTGAGGGCCATCGCCGATATAATTCCATGAGGATAAATTTTTCTTTCCCCACAAAAGAAGAGATTATCGAGGGAGTAAAAAGACTTAGTTCTGTTATAAATAAATATCAAGCAAAGAAAAAAAATACATAAGAATCTTAATCTAGAAAAGGAGGGATCGTGGATAATGATCAAAAGTATACATCTGGTGTTTTGAAATACATCGAGGAATCAAAAAAGTTCTTAGCCGAGAGAGAAAAGCATCGCGCTCGAGTAAAAAAACTCAAGTTTGACTCTATTGCTGTCCATGGCCTTTATTCAGCAGAAGAAGCCTTGCAGCAGAACCAAGGATCTGTGATAGAGCCTCTCTATCTTTCCACTGCTCAAGCCTACCGTGACTCAGATGAACTCGAAGCTGCCCTGACCTATCTTATCCCCACATGGTGCTACAGTCGCTTTGCCAATCCGACCACCTATTATTTGGAATGGGTTCTTGGTCTTCTTGAAGGCTATAAGACAGGTTATGATACCTCATGCGTGGTGACAGCCTCTGGAATGGCAGCCATCATGTTGGCAACAGACGCCTTCCTCGTCAAGCAGAAACAGGGCCCAGAAGAAATAAATTTTGTCTCTTCTATCCAGTTATATGGGGGGACGTTCCAGCATTTCTCAGTCAGGAAAATGCAAGAGCGAGGCATTGAAGTCCGCTGGATAAACCATCCAGAAGACCTGCAAGAATGGAAGACAAAAATCGATGAAAACACTCGCTTTCTCTACGCTGAGGCACCTAGCAATCCTCAACAATCCTTCTGTGATGTCAAAGCGCTTGCGGATTTGGCTCATTCCTGGGAAATTCCATTTATCATCGACTCCACTTGCGCCACTCCTGCATTGATGCGGCCTATCGCCTATGGAGCTGATGTTGTCTTCCATTCTCTGACAAAATCCATGACCGCTAGTGGTCTTGCCATCGGTGGAGCCTTGATCAGCCGTAATCCAATCATCACCAAGACAAAAAATGAGAATCCTCTCTTCAAACAAAGTTTTGCAGAGTATATTAAGTTTTACCCATACAGGGATAATGGGCCGGCAGCTTCTCCAGTCAATGCTTTTTTTACCTTGAATGACCTTCGCACTCTTCGCTCAAAAATGGACCTCCTGAGCATAAACTCTGAGAAAGTGGTAGATTTTCTCAGGCAGAATCCACGAGTATATCAGGTTGATTATCTAGGATTAAAAAATTTCCCCCTTCATACTTTAGCCAAAAAATACATGAAGTTAGTAGATTCTGATGATGGAAAAGGCAATGAAATAAACCGCTACGGTCACCTCTTGAGTTTCCGGGTTGATGGGCCTCCTCTTAATGCCCGTAAAGTCTTCGATAATCTTAAGCTCGTCATCAGGGCGACAGATCTAGGGCGTATAAAAAGCGTAGCTACTATCCCCGCTATTTCCACCCATCAGCAGCAAGGAGCACAAGCCCGAAAGGCAGCCGATATTCCTCCTCAATTGATAAGATTATGCGTAGGCGCAGAAGATCCTGACGATATCATCGCTGACCTCGATCAGGCACTAAAGGCTCTCTGATGCTCAGAGATTAAAACAGACAACCTTAGGTTCAGTCATCTCCAGGAGGGCAAACTTGATCCCTTCCCTCCCCAGTCCGCTCCATTTCACTCCACCAAAAGGCATCATATCGATGCGGTAGTCTGTAGAGTCGTTGACTATCACGCCTCCAACATCAAGTTCTTTTATAGCCCTGAAAGCGTGGGAAAGAGAGCGGGTGAAGATGGCCCCATGAAGACCATATTTGACGCTGTTAGACAGGGATATAGCCTCATCCAGAGAAGAAACTTTATAAAGATTGACAACTGGCCCAAATACCTCTTCACAGTTCAACTTGGCAGCACTGGGCATGTGACTAAAGACAGTGGGTTCAAAAAGAGTTCCTTTTCTCTCCCCCCCTGTCAAAAGATCAGCCCCTGACTCAATAGCTTCTTTCACCCACGTCTCTACCCGCTCAGCCTCTGATTCAGTAATCATAGGCCCCATGTCAGTGTCTTCATCCAATTGATACCCCACTTTCATCTTTTTTGTCCTCTCCACAAACATCTTTTCAAACTGATCATAGACATCTTGGTGGATATAAATCCGCTGCACGCCGATGCAGTTCTGCCCAACAGCCCAGAAAGCACCTGAGACGGAAAGTTCGACAGCTTGCTCCAGGTCAGCATCATTCATGACTATCACCGGAGAGTTAGAGCCTAGCTCCATGCCTATCTTCTTGAGCCCGGCTTTTTTAACGATATCCTCTCCAGCCTCGGTTCCCCCTGTGAAGGAAATCATCCTCGCCCTTGGATCTTTAACCAAGGCGTCACCGATTTTGGATCCATATCCTGTGACAATGTTCAAGATTTTCCAGGGAAGACCGGCCTCGATCATTGCCTCCCCTAATCTTAAGGCAGAGAGAGGCGTGACTGTGGCCGGCTTAAGCACGACGGCATTTCCTCCAGCAATGGCTGGCCCAACCTTATGGGCTACTAGGTTTAAAGGGTCATTGAAAGGTGTGATGGCGAGAATGATACCAATCGGAAAACGGTAGTAGTAGCCAATCCTGTTTTCAGATCCTTCCCGGCTGTCGAAGGGAATAGTTTCACCAACAATCCTGCGAGCCTCTTCGGCCGAGATCATGATCGTATCGATGCAACGGCTAACCTCTTTCCTGGCTTCTTTAATAGTTTTGCTCCCCTCAGTGGCGATGGTTTTGGCAAATTCCTCTTGCCGATCTTTTATGATTTCAGCCGTTTTATTGAGAATAGAGATGCGTTGATGAACAGGAAGGTTGCGGTTGATCTTAAAACCTTCTTCGGCTGCCTGAAAAGCTGCTTCGACATCCTTGCTGTCACCGGAAGGGACCGTGTCGATAAGTTCATTATTAAAAGGATTGCGAACTTTTATTTTTTCTTCCTTATCAACCCATTTTTCCCCGATAAGCATCCGCATTTGATTCCCTCCTTTCAGATTAAAATTCTTATTTAATTTAATTTATAAGACCACATAGATAGATCTGTGGCAAGCCTCCTTTACTATCTCTCAAATATTTCCCCACTTCAAGATATAAGCTAAATATTTAATAATTTCTTTTGCCGTGATAAAGCAAAATCCAGGCTGGGTGATTGAGATTGACATTTACAGCTTCAAAAACATCCACTCTTTGGAATAGGGAACGCTGCTCATAAGAACTCCCCTTTCCTTGGTCACCAAGAGGTTGTCGCTTGGATTGTAGCCAAACCCATTCTCGGGGTCATAAAGACCTGGCTCCACACTGAACATCATCCCTTCTTCAAGAACCGTATAATCTCCCAAGGCAAGCCAGGGAGCTTGATGCCCTTCCATCCCTTCACCGTGGGCAGGACGGTGATAGATGTACTTGGCTGCATCGTTTTTAACCTGGTAATGATGAATCTTGTAAGCAATTTCAGAGCATGTTTTACCAGCTCTGGATTCCTCCTCCTGGATACGGACGCAATCGGTGACAATCTGCCATAATTTTTCACGGTGAGAATCCCAGGGAGCAATCTGAAAATAGCGGTATAGCTCACCTCCGTAACCTCCTACCCTGACGCCGCCTGCTATTTGAAGGGCATCCCCTTTTTCGATCTTCTTATAGAAAAACTGATTGGGATGAGGATAAGCTGTGGCCACTCCAGCTCGACAGCCGATGCGAACAGAAACCCCCACAGCTCTGTGCGGCTTCCCATCTCTTTTTATATCTTCCTGGATCAAGTTCGTTCCGTATTCAACAGCAGCATGGCCGATTTCAAAATCAGTAGCCTCTGTTCCTCTTTCGATAAGATAATCTCGGGCAAAAGCATGGATTTGGCTGAAGTAATTCATCGCTCTTTGAGTGAGTGCAATCTCTTCTTTGGTCTTGACCATTCTCATCTCGAGACAAATCTGGCTGATATCGACAAACTTGGCCTTGGGAAGGATCTTTTTGATTTTCTTCATTTTGGATGGAGAAAATTCTGTGTCAACAGCAATTACCTTATCAGCAAAGCCTCTCTTCTTTAATCCATCCAGCATCCATTGGAAAAGATCCACTGTTTTTCCCTGGATGACTTTGCCTTCGTTAGGAAATCCTCCTTCCGCATGTAGATAGTCAAAATAATAATCATTCTCTGTGTTCCACCATGTGGCTACCAAATCTCTATCCAGGCCAGGATGATACCAATAGATGGCATCCTCTTTCATCGGAAAAAGAGCGTAGAAAGGACGCTCTGTTGTGCTGTGGAAAAGGCCCGTAAAATAGACCAGATTCCAGCGGTTTTGAAGAAGCATAGCCGCTGCTCCTTTCTCACCAACTTGCTCCTTTAAACGTTTCACAGTCTCTTTGTACCAAGAGAGGGGAAGACGGTCGAAGCCGGCTTCCTCAGGGTGGTGAGGATTTTCGATAAGCAGTTTTTCTGAATTCTTTTCAGACAAAGGGAAAGTGAGTCCCCTCGGCCCTGTTGCTAGACCGATTCCTGCCATTCCCAAACCAATGTTTCTTATGAAATGACGCCGTGAAATACCCATTGCAACCTCCTTTGACTGATTAATAAAACACATCTCATCATTAGTCAATACAACAGGCTCAAAACTCCAAAATATTTATTCCTCCGAGAATCCCTATATTTAGTTATCTCTTTTCATGAAAATCATGAGATAAAAAATGCTTTACCTGATAGATCTTTTCATAAGAGCTACCCTTGAATGCTACAAAAATCATCTCCAATACCAAAAAGAGCAAAGAGGAAATGGCCTTAAAGATCTGAACAGGAGCAATGCCATTCCCATTAGCCTCTTTAAAATATGATATCACGGAAAAAAGCGCTTATGACGTTGTATTGAATTTTGGGGATTATTATTTTAGAATTGACACAGATGGACAAAATCAGAATTCTGGGAAACCGAAACCTCCGGCTCAAGGGAAAAGTCAAAATCAGCGGAGCCAAAAATGCTGTCCTCCCTGCCATCACGGCTTCCCTTCTTACCCGAGAAAAAATAAGGTTGAAAAACGTGCCTCGAGTGAAAGATGTATTCACCATTTTGACCTTAATGAAAGAGTTGGGAGCAGAGTATCATATCAAAAAGAATGCCATCTCGATTCAAACAAAAAAATTTCTCTCCAAAGAAGCTTCTTACGAACTGGTTCGAGCGATGAGAGCTTCGATCCTGGTCTTGGGCCCACTTCTAGCCCGCCATGGAAAAGCGATGGTGGCCTTGCCAGGAGGATGCGCCATTGGTTCTCGCCCGATAGATCTCCATATCCATGGATTAGAAAAATTGGGCGCATCCATCAGCCTTGAACACGGTTATATTCAGGCTGAGACCAAAAATCTTCTCGGCACTGAGATTGATTTCGAGAAAAAAACCGTGGGAGGAACAGAAAATCTCATCATGGCTGCTACCTTAGCTCAGGGGGAAACTGTCCTTAAGAACTGTTCTACAGAGCCTGAAGTTATAAATCTTTGCGAGCTTCTTTTGAAAATGGGAGCTCAAATCGACGGTATTGGCCAGGAAACCATCCGAATCAGAGGAGTAAAAGAGTTGGGCGGGGCCACTCACGAGATCATTCCTGATAGGATAGAGGCCGGGACTTTCCTTGTCGCCGGAGCTTTAACAAATGGAGACCTGACATTATCCCATGCTCAACCTCACCATCTCGATACCATCATCGAAAAATTGAGATATTCTGGGGCCACAATAGACAAATTGAATAATCGTACAATCAAGGTCATAGGAAGTGCGCAAATAAGGCCCCAAGATGTGACCACTTCTCCCTATCCAGGTTTCCCGACAGACATGCAGGCACAATTTATCGTTTTGTTGACCCAGGCCAATGGAACATCCATCATAACCGAGACCATTTTTGACAGAAGATTCTCCCACATAAACGAACTCCTCCGCCTAGGGGCTAACATCGAGGTCTTTGGCGATAAAGCCATAGTCAAAGGAAAAACTCCTCTCTCAGGAGCAGAGACGATCGCCACAGATTTAAGAGCATCAGCTTCATTGGTTCTGGCGGGTCTGATCGCCAGCGGGGAAACGATCATAAATGATGTAGAGCATCTTGATCGCGGCTATGAGAAAATCGAGGAGAAACTAAAATCGCTCGGGGCCCCTATTCAGAGAATAAAAAGTGAGAAGAAGGAATAAAAAATGGAAGAATGCCTTTTCTGTAAGATCTTAAAAAAGGAAATCCCATCAAGTCTTGTTTTCGAAAATGAAAATATTCTCGCTTTCAACGATATCAATCCTCAAGCTCCAATTCATATACTGCTTATTCCCAAGGAACACTATGCCTCATTGAATGAGATACCAGAAGAAAAAAAAGATATGCTGAGTGATCTTCTCTTAAGGGCTCGTCACATTGCCGAGGATAAGGGAATCGCTCAAGCCGGCTACAGATTAGTTCTCAACACAGAAAAAGATTCTGGCCAAGAGGTCTTTCATATCCACTTCCATCTCTTGGGAGGGAGGCGGATGAGTTGGCCCCCCGGATAAACTAAGCGTCGCTTGGTCATTCGGATAGAACAACCACCAAAAGGAGGTCTAAACCATGGACATCACCTGGTTAGGACATTCAGGTATAAAAATCAAAGGTTCAAAGACTGTATACATCGATCCTTTCTTGACAGACAATCCAGCGGCTTCAACAACACCAGAAGAGATCGAAGAGGCTGATGTGGTCGTCGTCACCCATCATCACGGAGACCATTTGGGTGATGCCTTCGCCATATGTAAGAAGACAGGAGCCACCCTAGTGGCCATTCATGAAGTAGCCGTACTAGGCGAGGCAGAAGGTTTAATTGCCGAAGGAATGAATATCGGAGGGACAGTGGAAGCCAATGGAGTGAAAGTTCACATGGTCACAGCTATCCATTCAGCTGAACAAGGAGATCCGGCTGGAGTGGTCATCGAGTTAGACGGAAAGTCCCTCTATCATGCCGGAGATACAGCTCTGACCTATGACATGAAGCTTATCGGCGAATTCTTCCATCCAGATCTAAGCTTTATTCCCATAGGAGACAGGTACACTATGGGCATTCCTTCTGCAGCGAAAGCCGTCGAGTTCGTCCAAACCAGAAAAGTGATCCCCATCCATTACGGAACATTTCCTATAGTCAGTGCTGATCCTGAAGAATTCAAGGAAAAGGTCGGTGACCTGGCCGAAGTCATCATCCTCAAGCCAGGACAATCCTACACTTTCTAAACCTAAAGCTTCATCGGCTGATAGTCTAGGCTGTCTCAAGTGGCTTACCTAATCGATGGCAACAACTTTATCGGACATGCCTCGACTTTCGACCTGAAAGATCCAAGAGCCAAATATGATCTCGTCTCTAAATTACTCATTTTTCAACGAATCAAAAGGATAAAAATTTATTTGGTCTTTGACGGACCAGCCGATCCCCATCTAAAAACCGAAGAGCTTCAAAAAAAATCGTTCTCCATTATCTATCCAGCTCAAGATGAGAATGCCGACAGGGTTATCGAAGCCATCATCTCAAAACAGACGGATCTGCGCAGATTTTATGTTGTAAGCTCAGACCGTGAAATCAGACGTTTTGCCAAGGCCAAAGGAGCAAAATC
>JABAOF010013361.1_pt1 | contig 16002 bp, 22 predicted proteins | sample 7062171 | NCBI WGS metagenome assembly JABAOF01 (sample SAMN14538628, study PRJNA623070) | marine sediment metagenome | biome: marine biome [ENVO:00000428]; feature: marine pelagic biome [ENVO:01000023]; material: deep marine sediment [ENVO:00002113] | place: India: Gulf of Khambhat ...
CATGCATGCCACGACTTCATCACACGGAAATTATACGCGCGCGTTACTATGGCGTCCCTTGAATTCTTCTCTGTACGGCCTTCCAAGAATTTGTGGTCAGGAAACTTTCTTCCATGTTGCGAACCATCTGTTCGAACTTGCGCATGGACACAGCAAACGAAAGGGTGTTCTCTGGAATATGGCGGCGCGCTGAAATATCAAACAACCCTATGACAGCTCGTGGACGGACAGCGTCTTTCTCAAGAAAGGGATACAGCACAATTGAGCCACACCCCGAAGTGTACGGACTGAAAGCAATGTTGGGTTCCGTTTCATCAAAATTCGCCAATGCGAGGAGACCTGAGAGGACATCGGGGCACGCGAAAAAGATTACAACTTCAGGTTCATCCGACTCGTTCAATGAGTCCCACCGCTTGAACACGATGAACCTGGCTGGAGCCTTGAATGATGGCATAAGCTTGAGCCACTCGGCAGCAATCTCGGGCGTCTTCAGGTAACGCTCACCCTCAACTTTTCCAGGAATTCCACTGGAGAGAAGGTAGTTATCGTCAGGTTCTGCTGTTTCACGAAAACCCAGACACTGTTGTCCGCCCGAACAGCCGATTGACTCTGCATCAAAACATAAGGCGCCCCCCTTCCTTACCAGGGAAAACGCCGGTATGACACACCTGCGCGCGACCGTATTGGGCTTCACGAGTTCCGCCCGGCCTTCTTCATCCGTGTAGTAGAAGGCGATAGGAAGTTCCGCTTCACCGAAAAATCTCTTCCAGAGAACCATAAAATCCTCTTTAAGCTTGATGTCCATTAGTAACTCCTCTTGGATGCTTCAGCAAAACCCAGGACTAAAATAGTTTTCTGTCGGGAACCATACGCGTGCAGCATGTGTTATGTGTCGCAAAACACGTTGCGCGCATCACACGGAGGAAGCTTTATTGCGCTTCGCGTCTTGGTTACTTGACAGCGGTCCACACATTGGTTGATACTGAAGCGGGATCTATGAGCGGCGTCCATTCTGCCATGAGCCTTTTGGCTTCTTCATTCTTTTCCATTCTCTTGTTGAGCTTTTCAAGGTCTGCGAGACTCTCATACTCCACCAGCCAAACGTACATGCCACTGACGCCGCCAAACATTTGAGTGTATTCTCCCACCAACTTCATCTCTTTGAACAGTGCTGCGTTGTCTTTCATAAACTTGCGAAACTTCTGCATCAGCTTTTTGTGTTCCTCTTGCTTGTCAGGTTTGACCATCCACTTATCAACCGTCAGAATTGTCACCTGCTTTTCTCACCTCCTTCTCTATGTTACACTAGCAGTTCTCCATGTTTTGCTATAAAACTTCATAGGCCAAGCGCGCATGTACTTGTGCATGTTAGAAATCCTATTATTTCTTGATCATCTGCATTTGAAGCCAATGAACGAGTACTCCCTTCACTCCGCACTCAAGAACTGGTATTCTCTACTAGGAGATAAATTTGAAGTAAAGATGAATAATTTCGTAGTTGATATTGTGAGAGCGCATGCATGCATGCAGAAGCGTGCGTGCACTACTGGTTTGGGCGTATGCGCGTCATCAGGACCGAGATTAAGAAATGGAAACCAGCTTCTCAGTTCCCTTCATGTTCCAAGTGTTGCAACAAGCTCCTCAGAGGACATTGTGACAGTTCGTTTAGGGAAAATACTCTTCATCCAGAACTTTTGAAGTGCCGCCTCAGTAGCCGCGGTGCAGTCGGTCAGAACTATTATGTTAAAATCCCTACTTTCAGCATCATGAACTGTTGCGTCAACGCATCCCTCTGTCGCAATCCCAGTGACCATAAGAGTTCGCACGCCGATTGCGTTCAATTGTAATTCCAAGTCGGTATTGTAGAATGCACTGCCTCTCTTCTTTGTTATGATATAATCTGCTTCTTCAGGCTGTATTTCATCAACAAACTTGCTTCCCCAAGTTCCTTCAACCACTACGCAAGCATCTTTCATGTAGTCTTTTGGAGACTTGTGAGGATTACGTTTCCGCAGCTCTAAAGAGGAATCTGTAACAGTGTCTGCAACGTCGTTGAAATCTTTTCTGTGGATTGTCCTTACGTGAAAAATGGGAATTGCATGGTCCCTTGCCATTTTCACTATTCTTCGAACTTTCTCGATGATCCTGCCCTTCGCAACCTCTTGCCAAAGAAGAAAACCAAGTTTCGCCCATGCTCCTTCCTTCAGTATCCAATCATTCTGCATATCAATAACCAAGAGAGCCGTTTTCTTTGGGTCGATCTTCAACTTCATATCGCAACGCCACGTGCTTGTCAAATTTGAGTCTGGGTTATTGAAGGAATTATTTAAGAGTTAGCATGCATGCATGCAAACCTGAATCTGATGGAGCTGATTATGGAATAACCGATCAGGTTCCCTCGACTTATGCGCGTTCTATCATTAGAAGCAGTGTGAGACTGTTATCAGGCGCGTTGTGACGTTTGCAGCCACGTCGAATACATGCCCCATGTCGTTTTCATCGTGGCCCCAAGTATAATGCGCTTCTATTTGGGTATCATCGAAGGTTAGGGTGTCCAGTCGATGTGTAACAGAATCTCCCATAACCACAATGAAAGTTGTTCCCACGATCAGCTCAGCTTCTTTTTCGGTCAAGCCATCGCTTATGTTAACGCATACGTAGACATCTAAGCTCTCCATCTCATTCACAACAGCCGCAAACCTAGTCGCGTCTGGCTGCGTGTCGCTGGGTTCCTCTACTGTTATGCCGATCATGCTGGTTGCTACACGAGGGTCTCCTAACCACACACCTGAGCTGCTGTATTGGCCTGGTTTGACGGGGATGAAGCCGCCAGTTTCCTGGTGGTAGGCGTAGAGGTCCCATTCAATGGCTAGGGAAAAGGTTTCTCCTGGTTCCAGGGTAATCTTCATGACGTATGCGGCGAAGGCTCTTCCCCCTGTGTACTTGGCAACCAGAGCACCGTTCAAGTTGTACAGGTATATGTCGAAGAAGGGGGGCCCCTTCCAGAACGTCACATTATCGTCACCTGTGTTTTTCAGGACGAAAGCAAAGTGAACTTCTTCTCCGACAAAGATTGAGGTCTTATCCACGGTCATTGAGAGTTCCAGATCTCCGTTTTGTCCCCCTGGTGTGGAGTTTTGCGTTCCTTGGAATAGCGACCAAGCTCCGATCGCGCCAGCACCTAGAGCCAAGCAAGCGAGAAGGCATCCGTAGACGAATGTCCGCCTCATCTCTTCCACTCCTTTTGTCCAATCGATTTTAGAATAACCGCACACCACTTAATCCTATAGGTTAGAACAGCGTGTTCCACGTTCTGAACAGGCTACACGCGCACGCACGAGTCTACTGGAACTTATCTCCCTAAATCACTAATGCAACTGCGCGCGCGTATCATAGGCACTGTACGCAAGCAAGAGAGAGTGCATAATGCATTTCTTTTCTCTTCTTGCCCACAAAAAAATGGGGAAGGTTTGGCGTGGTTCGGACTGGGAACTCACTTTTTCCAGTTTCGGTAGTATTCCTTGATGGGGGTCGTGGGCAGCGTGTACGTTTGGACCACGCCAGGAATGTTGGCCAGCTGATGCTGCACCCAATCGATGGCGTAGGCGTTGTCGTTGGTTTCGTACCAGACGCAGTTGTCCCAGTCGCCGAAGACGTTGGCCACATACCACACGTTGATGCCTGCGTTCGGTTTCTCCGGTAGATCTTTCAGATGGCGTAGACAGTCATGGGTCTTCGTGCGATCCACCTTCAACAAGGTCATATACATCGGCAAAGCTGTTCTATCCTCCATTACCACCCACGAGTTCGTGCGAGCGGTAATAGCCCTTATGAACGGTCAATACTGATCGTGGATCACCTGCGCGTGGAAACGCTGACCTTCGAATTGTGAAGGAGAACCGAGGGAAAGCCGACCAGGCCTGACAGGAGCAAGCCGACATCGCCCCAAATCTGCAGCCCGACGACGGCCATGACGCCCATGAGCGCCCAGATCAGCGGGATGATCACCATGAGTCGCGGCACGTGCTTGTCGGTCCACAGCAACAAGCCAAAGGAGAAGATGGCTACGGGGCACGGTGCGATCCCGAAGACCGGATACTGAGGATAGCCGCGGCCGGTCAGGAAGCCGATGATCGGATAGATCACCAGGGCGTAGAGGACCATCAGGGCGCCAACCACCGAATAGCCATGCCCACCGACGGCAAACGACAAAGAGGACTTGAGAACGCCCGACACGACGAAGAGGAAGCCCTGCACGACGAAGAGAAGGCCACTGACATACCAGATCCCCGGCATCGGCACCCCCAAGAACTCCGCCTCCGTCGGCCCATAAACGCAATGCAGAAGACCGCGCCGGTCCAAATCCACAGCACCCCTAAAATCGCCGAGACCACCTTATCGGAATGCCGAGGCTTCCTCCCGGCAAGATACACCGCCACCAACCGCCGAACATAGGTGAGAAGAATCATAGGCCAAAACGTGTCATTATACACTTGCAGTGTCGTGAAGAAATCATCCACGAAACTCATGTCTCAACCCCCACTCACTATACATCTGCGATTCTTAAGACTTCTCAAGGCACTCGCAATTCTGTGTTATATGTTTCTAGAAGATTCTTTCACAAGTGACAAATAGTGATTGCATGATGATTACTTTCGATTAGAAGAGCATGCATGTATGCATAAAAAAATACGCGCGCGTGCAGGAGGTGAATAGAAAAATGAGAAAGAGACTTTCAATTATACCCGTTCTGTTGCTGCTGTGCGGACTACCAATTCTGGTTGCAGTGGCGGCACCTCCTGGACCGACCGTTGTGGTTGTGGCAATCGCCGTGAACAGCGAGGGCCCATTTGCTGGGCAATTTGACACGCTCATTGCCGCTGTCACCGCTACACCTAGCGTAGCCTCAATTCTTGATGGGAATGGGCAGCACACAGTATTTGCACCAACCGACGCTGCTTTTGAAGACTTGGCCACAGAACTAGGCCTTACCGTGCCCGAATTAGTCGATTTTCTATTGGCTAACCCAGATTACTTGGAAGATGTACTATTATACCACCTAGCTCATGGAAGACTCTATGCAGAGGACGTATTGCCCAAAGACCGCATCAACATGCTTATTCGAGGCAGAAACGGATTTCTCATGCAGGATAGCGGTGTCTTGACTGACAACTTGGACAGAACAGCGAACATCATCGTGACGGACGTCGAAGCCGCCAATGGCATTATCCATGCTATAGACGCGGTGGTTCTGCCATACGCCCCCTAGAAGAAAAGCGGTACACCTGTGATCATACCTGCAGGTGACGAACCTGCCCTCTTCCCCTTTTTTGGATCGTTGTGACTTGCGGGGCAACCAACACTTCAATCTGCAGGCATTAGCGGAAACAACGATTTCTGCTGGCATCTACGTCCATTTCTCTACCATTTCACTTCTCGATTTTCAGCTTTGCACCACAAACAGAACACTTGCCTTCCGCCGTGATTTTTGGTTGCTCAGCCACCTCTCCTCCACAAAGCCCACACTCTACCAAGACTGTATCACCTCCGCAAAATTGCTGTCATGTTATTTAGCGATATATGCATAAAAGATTTGGCGTCGTTGCAATGTGTGAGGCCCAGCACGCCTAGGCAGGCCCACTGCGGGGGCTTCTCATTTCAGGTAGCCGTTCATCGAGGAACTTTCTTCACGGTTTCTTCTGCAAAAAGTCTTGGAGGTTTGTCTTTCCCACTTTCAGACTTGGAAAGGTGCCCAGCAATTGTTTGGCTATCTCTGCGAGCACTCTCTTGACACCATCAGTTTTCTCGATATGGGACCCTGGGTAGATTCTCACGACGAACCCGTCGTCTCTACTACTCAGCAAAACAAGGAAGCCGAGTTTTCGACCTTTCTCAATTACCAATGCCTCTGTCAGAACGGACTCACCTTCACCATCAATGTACTTTTTCAGCGTTCGCAGGATTACATGCTCATCTCTGATCGTCAAGGGCTGGAGTTGGTCGAAGACCTCTCGCAATTTGACATTTCCGTTCAGTACCACATGGGGCATATCATTCTCACCGTTAAGGCATGCAACTCTACTCATCTTAGGCGCTCATACCTTAAGAATCATCGCATACATGGTGGGTGCGAATGTGACGGACAGACAGGCTGACAGGGAGACCGGGACCTTCAGGGGGACTACACGACCACACGTACAGACACGGGGAAAAAAGGATCCAGGTTCAATTCCCAAATACGCAGAAAGGGGAATAATCTTAGATAGGTTGGAACTGGTCTAAAACATGCGCGAATTGATCCACGCTTAGATACGTTAATAAAGAGTTAGAAACAACCCGTTTTCTAATCGGAAAGTATAGGTTGGTTCCCCCATTGAGTGAAGAAACCATTGTCTATTGGGTCGGAGCGGCAATCTTCGGATGCGCCTCATTGTTGTTTGCTGCATTGGACAAGCGCAGCCAGGATGAGGAACTGCTGTTCAGATCGAATACCTTTGTAAGTTTCATCACCACGATTTCGTACGTAGTTATGGCTCTAGCGCTAGGTACTGCAGTTGCCGAGAACGGACAACCAATCTATTGGACAAGGTGGCTCTTCTACATCGCCAGTTGTAGCATACTAACGCTGGACATCGCCTTCATCGCCCAAAAGCCAGCTTCCAAAAAGGTTGAAGTTGCCCTATTCACTGGGCTTACCATGTTCTGCGGCTTCTTGGCAAGCATGATTGTCACAGCGGATCGTTGGTGGTTCTTTGCGCTAAGCTCGGCCGCGTACATTAGCATGCTCTATACACTGTTCAGACGCTTAGGAGATGCGCGCGTCAACGTAGCCTTCATAATGTGGTTTGTGATGGTCACGTGGTCGCTGTTTCCCGTAGTTTGGGTGCTTGCGCCAACCGGCCTAGGTGTTTTCACGACCCTGGTTGAGGCCATACTCTACTTTGTGCTCGACTGCACGACCAAGATCGCTTTCGGCTTGTATGTTTCAACCCAGCAGCACATCGCCACGTAACAATCCTAATCAAGCGTGCGTACCAATGCTGCGCAAGTCTTGCAGCTGACCTACATCACGAAAATACATTGTGCCAGCCGCCAAAACACAGTTATAGCTTCTGCATCCTACGGTACTTCATGGTCAAAGAAGTAAAATATCGCCTCATCAAGAAACTCGATAATGTAGAAATCAGGCTCTACAATAGCTTAATCATCGCCAAAGTTGACGGTTATGGTGACGCGGGCTTTAACTTTCTCTTCAACTACATCACCGGCAACAACACTCAGAAAGCCACTTTAGAAATGACGTCACCCGTAATATCACAAAACATTGAAATGACTGCCCCCGTCCTCTCAGAAGAAGACTCAATCGCATTCGTTTTGCCCGAAGAATACACCCTAGACACAACACCACAACCCAATGATGAACGAATCACAATTCAGCAAATCCCAGAAAGATATGTAGCCGCACTGCGATTCACCGGTCGCTGGACCTCTTCAAAGTTCACCCAAAAATCAGAACAACTATTGAAGGAACTACAAATCGCACAAATACGGACAAAAGGAAACATTTTTGCCATGCGCTACAGCGGCCCCTTCACCCCATGGTTTATGCGGAAAAACGAAGTAGCAACAGAAGTCCAACTCACCTAGAACGCTCCCTGTGCGCCGCGACATCTTCAGAAGACGTGGGTCTCAAATCTTTAATTCGTAGAGTTTTTCGCGCCAGAACCACATCTACAATGAAAACCTCTTCGTTCCTTGCTCGTATGTTCCTGTCCGTTGCATCCACGTCGCTGCAGGTCTATTTGCAAAGCTGCAAAAATGCGAAACGAAATGACCGTCATGCCCACGTGCGTGCAGAGTTAGCTGGAGAAGTGCTCATACAGCTTTGGCCTCGAAAGCTGTAGGGTGGGCACCAATTCTCGGGCTTCTTCGATTTCGTGTTGCTCCACGCTTACGGTGAAGCTGATGGGTCCTCCATCCACCTCGGGGATGGCGGTGGCCCAGGGGGAGGCGACGAGGCTATGGCCGATGAATGCGGGTTCGGGTTGGTTCACGGCGACGAGATAGGCGGTGTTTTCGTGGGCTCGCGCTCGCGTCAGGACGCGCCACTGTTCAAGCTTATGTTTTCCTTGATACCAAGCGGAAGGCACGATGAAGAGATTGGCGCCCTTGTAGGCCATGGATCGGAAGAGTTCAGGGAATCTGAGGTCGAAGCAGACCGCTAATCCTACGGTGAAGTCTTTGAAGTTCAGGAGGGCCAGCTGGTCGCCTGCGGAGAAGAGCTGCGACTCCTGATGGCCGAAGGCGTCGAATAGGTGGATCTTCCGGTATATTGCCCGGATCTGTCCCCGTTCCGCAAACACGGCGGCATTGTATATGGCCTCTTCCTTTTGGAGAAAGGTGGTGAAGACGGCTGCGGAACGTGTCTGCGCCGTCTTCTCGACGATGGTTGTGACAAACTTCCCTTCGAGCGGCTCAGCGCGATCTTCCACAAAGGCTCTGTCCAGACCGTTGGGCGGCCGACCCATCGCGTATTCCGGAAAGATGTCCAACTGCGCGTGGGACTCTTCTAGAATCTTGATTATCCTGTTCAGATTCTCCTTCTTGTTTGCAGAGAACGAGAGTTGGTGGCATCCGATTGACAATGTCATAGCGTCTAGTACCGCTGTTTCCTAGCTTATATCTTTGGTTGCCAATCATTACCGGCTACGCGTAGCGACGTACATCCCATGTATGCAGGCACAATAAAGTCTCGCTCACATACCCACAGGATTTCCATGAAGTCTAGTAATATGATGCGCGCGCATGCGATGACAAAGATTAAAGACAAAGACATGTTGGTAATGAGACTAATGAGGGAACGAATTATGGTTTTAATTTTCGCATCAACTCTCGTAGCAATTTACTCCATTTTGATCGGAATTTTCATGATAGGATTCTGGAGCTACGCAGTTATCAGCGATATGATTCCCGCAGAAGAGAAACCGTGGGCTATTACATTCCACTTGTTTTCTGAATTTTCAACTTCAATTCTTTTGATTGTTTCAGGCGCAGGTCTATGGCTCGATATGAACTGGGGAAAATACTTGTCTTTGCTGGCCTTGGGAATGCTATTGTATGTCGTAATCTCCAGTCCTGGCTACAACCTTCAAAAGAGTAATATGCCTATGGCAATCATGTTTATCATACCCGTTGTCTTGACTGTAGCTGCAATTATCGTGCTTCTCAAGTTTTCCTAGAAGAGAAAAACGCGCGCACAACAGAACATGTGTACATATCGAAAACTGAAATATGGGCCTTTTGGAAAGATGATATTTATAGAATTATCACCTATAGGAGATACTCGGTGTTTTGCTGATGGAAATGCAGACACTGGAGACCTCGAATCTGGAGGTCTTGGATGGCGCTAGGGCAATCGAAGCACTTTGCGAATATATTGATGAACTGGAGGAGCGAAGAGGCGAGGATCTGACGAAGCGACAAACCGACGCCATGATCAAGTTGGCAAACGCGCTGATTTCCTCGATAGAATCCCACATGCAAAAATCGGCTGAAGCCGAAAGGCTAAACGCAGAACTACAATCGAATCTTGAATCCGAATTCAGTCTCACGGGCCGCTTCAGAAAAACCGTTGTCAATGTGCTCAAAGAAGTAGGAATCCCTCTGCACTAAACCACGCGAATGTGCGAAACGGCTCTATACATAGTCCAACCCCTGAAGCGACCCAAAAGAGAGAGAATTGAAACCCAACCGATGAAAGAGCGCTGGAGAGTGCCAGAGGTTGTTATTTCTTGGCTTTCTTTTTTCGTTCATGAAGATTGGGTATCATCAATTCGAGAATCCTGTTTCTTTGTTCCAGTTTTCTGCACTTCCACCATAAGTAAACTATGACAGCAAGCAAATGGGCGATAATCAAACCAGTAATCACTTCTATCGTAAGCTTGCCGGCCACGACTGCTTTGTCCGCTGAATTGTGAGAGTACACTTGGCACATTGTGCTGGAAGCGATTTAAGTCTCTAGAACAAGTGAGCAATGAAGTGGCAAGGACACGGCAACAGCGTTGCGTAGAGAGAATACATAATGCCTGCCGTCACGGGCACAAATCATAAATGCCCCTACGAAGCGTAGAAGAGGTCATGAACTCCAAGGAACGACGGGAAATCATCGCTAATTCACCGATTTCGTTTGGATATTTGAAGCGGTTCAACGCGGCAGCGGGGGTTCTGCATCTAATACAAGGCCTCCTCATGCTGTACCTGGGCGGGCGCCTCGAATGGGAACAGGCCCTCTACACGTTCTATCTGAAACTGACCTTCATCACCGGACCACCCCCTCAGGTTGAGGTCATGCCCGACCCGCAAATCCTCATCACCCTCGGGTACTTGGGCGTGATCGTCGCCTCGTTCCCGCTCATGTCCGCCATCGCCCACTTCACGGTGGCGTACCTAAAGAATGACAGCTACACGGCGCACTTGAAGAATGGCATGAATCCCTACCGCTGGTACGAATACGCGTTCTCCAGCTCCGTCATGATCATCCTCATCGCCCTCTTCGTCGGCGTCTGGGACATCTGGTCCCTCGCCATGATCTTCGTCCTCAACGCCATGATGATCATGTTCGGCTACCTGATGGAAGTCATCAACCAGACCACCGAACGAACAAGCTGGTCCGCCTTCCTCCTCGGCTGCATCTCCGGCGGAACCCCCTGGGTCGTCCTCTACGCCTATTTCATCGCCGCCGTCCAATCCATCGACGTGGAGGTGCCCACCTTCGTATACCTGATCCTCTTCATTTACTTCCTGCTCTTCAACATCTTTGCCCTCAACATGGTGCTCCAGTACAAAGGTGTGGGACGGTGGAAGGACTACCTCTACGGGGAACGCGTCTACATCATCCTGAGCTTCGTCGCCAAAACCTGCTTAGCGTGGCTCGTCTTCATCGGCATCTTCGCGCCGTAGCAAGCACGAACCCCCAGTTCCCCCCTCTTTTTTCTCTACGTCTCCTATGACGCCATCGGCGGGTGGCTCCATCACGCCGCGCGTTCAGCACGAACGAGCCTGCCACAGAAGTAATAAATGCCAAATCGAGTCTTGTTGGTGGCGACAATGAACGAAGAAGAATTCAGGAAATATCTGAAACGACGCGGCAAAAAACCCGCGGTCGTCGATCGAAATGTGGCTATTTTGAAGGCCTTCAGGGCTTACGTACGCGAGAAACGAGCGAAAGCGCTTGATGCAGTGACCACGGAAGACATCGACGCCTTTGTTCAAGACATCGAAAGTAAGAGACAATCCGCCAAAGGCCACTTGTACGTCTTAATGAATTACTTCCATTTCCTCGAGCACCGCGAGCTCCTGCAGCACACCAGTACGCTGCGGGATGCGCGCACCAAAAAGACGCGACGCATCTTCCCCCTCAAGGAATTTCTCCACGTCAATCAAGAGCACGTGAAGAAACTGGCCACCATCGGCATCACAAACGTGAAGCAAATGCTAGCCCACGGCAAAATCAAGACGCAACGGGAACAACTCTCTAAGCGATTAGGCATCCCCGAAGACGGCATACTGGAATTGGTCAAGTTGTCGGACATCACGCGGCTCGGCTACGTCAAGCGAAAACTGGCCCGCCTCTACTATGAAGCAGGACTCGACTCTCCCGCCAAAATCGCGAAATTTGACCCCAAGCAACTGCATGCCTTCTTCGTCAAATTCGTCGCAGAATCCGGATGGGAGGGCATGGTGCCCAATCCCAAGGATTTGGCGAACAACATCAAAAGCGCCAAGAAACTGTCCAAAATCGTCGAAGAATAATCTGCACGCGCGCAAGTGTGCCTACTCACTAGCATCTATATCTGTGTCCAAAAGTTGAAGACGGTGGCTGAGAGAGAGGTCATATCAAAATGCTCCACCAACTGCCCCACAAAGTGTGTGAATCCACCTGCTACGTTAACGGATTGGAAGACCTCCTAGCTTGGAAGGGCGCCAACTACACGGATTTCCTCCTCGCCATGCATGCATGCCTGCGCGGAGAATTATTAAGCGACAACGATGCTATAATTGCGCCACGTATTCAACCGATGCAAATGAGCAGAAAGTGACAGATTATGTCTAAGAAGAAGGAACTTGTAGAGAAGGCAAGACGGCTAGGCAGAGAATATTTGCGAAAATACGGAGGTTGCGCTCCCGGCACGCTCCTAGCAGTAGCTGGCACCCTCAACTTGGAAGTCAGTGATGAAGTGTTCAAGGCTATGACCGGTTTCTCAAGTCTCGCAGGAGTATGCGGAAATGTATGCGGAGGGATAGCTGCGATGAGCTTGAGGTATGGGGTGGGCCGAGAGGATTTTGTGAAGAACCCAGAAATCGGTTTTTCATCTTTTGCGAAGCTAATGGCAACCGCGAAGATGCTGAAAGCAAAGTTCATTGCAGAGTACGGTAGCTACCTGTGCGACGACATTCAAACGAGACTGTTCGGCAAGTGTGTAATGCCCACCTCTCCTGAGGAACTTGAAACCTTCAGTCAGATGGATCCTCAGGAACTTGAGACTTTCTATGAAAAGTGTTCTGCTGTCACGGAAAACGCTGCCGGATGGACGGTAACTGCCATACTTGAAATGGACGAAAAACGATAGGTTTTCAGTGCCAATCTCGACTGGGTGATCTACGCGCGCTCATCAGAGATAGGTGGTCAAGTCTTAAGTAGATTTGCGATTTTCTTTCCGAATTCTCGACACTTGGGCAGTTCGCCATCTGTGATTGGGCCCTTCATTCCATCGACCTTGATCGATAGGCCTGGAGTTATCAGCTTCAATCGGGGAACCTTTTCGCCTATTCTCTTCTCCATTTTCTTCACCGCCTTTTCGAAGTCTTCTCCCAGATAGGTGTCGAAGACAGCAGTCCATTTCGCTTCCAAGTCAAGTTTGCCAAGTTTGTCAATGAATCTATTGATGCCCCCAACCGGTCCCCCAAAATGGTTTGGCGAACCTATCAAAATCGCATCAAACGTCGTTGCCTTTTCTGGATGGGTGTCCTCGACATCTCCGAGGGTAGTTTCTATTCCTTCGGCTTCGTTCATGCCTTCCGCGATCGTCTCGGCCACAAGCTTGGTGTTGCCGTACTTGGTGTCATAAACGAGGAAAACTTTCACCATGTCATTCACCATCCATTGTATCTATTCCCCGGATTTTTAGGGTTTATGGAAGGGGCTGCTCCACACCAGTAGTCTCGTGGAGGTGTTTGGGCATGTGATGAACGATGTGGTCTATTGCTGTGTTTGTTGTAATCTTTGTTCTCTTCTCTGCAGTTCGTTGTAGAGATATTCAAACCATTTGAATAATTCGGGCATACTATACTGCTTTCTCATGCCTTCTGTTATGGGCTTCAGTTTTTCCCATACACCCGTACTTGATCCGCTCACAATGTACTCAATTGTTTCGATATCTATGAGTCGTTTGTGCAGCAGAAATCCAAGTCCATCATAGTACCCCGTAATTGTGTGAAGTGCTTTGTCAGACAGCGGGTCACCATAGTTCTCCAGATATTCTTCAAAATCCTTGAATTCCAGACTCCATATTTTAGTTATGTATTCAATGACTTCGCTCATAGTAACCTTCAGAGCGGGATTGAGTTGTATAATGAGTCCAGTGTGTCTCGTTCTGGCCGCATCTCGCATCTGAAAGATCGCAAAGATCACACCAACTACTACGCTGATGACTGCTACTGCCGCTGAAATAGCTACTACATCCATTCTATCACCCTCCAAACTCAGAATTCTGCGAAAAGTGAATATTAAAGGCTAACTCTACGACTTGCGGAAGAAACTTCGATTGGTGAACGAGACTTGACACAAAGACTTCCAAAACTTGATGCATGTATGCATGAATGTCATGATTCAACACGTGCTAGCCAAATCTTGTACCATTTCTTGAGGGTCGAGGTGTGGGGACGGCCGCCTCCTGACGGGTAATATTTTACTTCTCCCCCAGCCCTGAGTACCTCTTCTTCATCCTTCCCGAGAGCAATCATTTCCTTCATAACATTGCCAACGTCATTCAAGTAGCCCAACAGTCTTATGACGCTATCCTCTCCCCCCACTGGTCCGTGTCCAGGAATGAAGTATTCAGCGTCGAGAGACAGATACTCCTTCAGGGCTTGACCCCAGACATATGGGTCGCCGCCTCGTGCACCTCCCCAAGGATAATACTCAGTCCACAGATTATCTCCCGTTGCAATCGCTCTGTAATTCGGGCAGAAAACATATGTTGAGCAGTCGGTATGGCCACCTGTCTGTCTAATCACAAGCTCAACGTCCTCATCCCGAAACTCCAGTTGTCTGTCGAAAGTTTCGCTGGGGAAGGTCAGTCTGAATCCTTCAGGAACTTTCCGTGCTGCCCGCTTAAGATTCTTCAACAGCAAGTTTGAGGAGATAATCCGGCAGTCAGAAAATGCAGGCAAAGCATGAGTGTGATCTGAGTGAAAATGTGTGAGGATTACTATCTCGACTCTCCTCTTTGAAAGCTCTTCGATCTCTCTCCTAGCTTTCTTCACTGCAGGCAGTTGTATCCCGCAATCAACCAAAACCACTCTTTCAGGTAAGACAAAGGCGGTGACGTTTGCACGAGCTGGACGCCCAACCGCTGCAAAAACATTCTCAGAGACTTTCTGAAAGATCAATCTTGATTCCCCTCGTATCTGTTTCAAAGGGCATGGATTTCTTGGTAGGCGTATTCGCAGGGAGGGCCATCCGAAATCAAGACGTTTGGTTCCCCTATGACGTGTATCCAGGACCAAAGCGTTCCACCCTCGACTCCTACAAAGCGATCGCATAGCCCTCCCTTATCTACGCGACTCTTTGCCAGCTTACATGCATAGTCTGTAGTAATGGGTCCGTTGCGGCTTCGGAACCAATTCAAGATATTGACGTACCTTCCTACTGTACTGCCTTCTGAACGCCAGTTCTCATCCTCGTATTTCTGCATCTCCTCTGATAGGTAATGGTTTGTTGAAACTCCAATTCCTTCGTCGAAGCCGACGACCTCAACTCTCTCTGGACATGTTTCCACTCGAACAATGTTGCCCTGCAGGTCGGAGAGTAAGAAGTTCCAACCGTGAAAGTGTGGAACGTTTCTGAAAAACTTGACAGCCTCTGCAGTTGTTGAATGGTGATCCAAGACCCATCGTGTCGCCAGACTGAATACAACGCCTGGCTGGGTTGGACCTGCATATCCACTGGTGCTCGACGCCACTGCAAGTCCTTTCTCATTAAACCCACAATATCTGCTACTCATTGCGTCAGAGAATCCCAAGCTGGAGTAGCCGTTCTTTGGGTTCGCCCAGAAGGCGGTAAAATCCTTTCCATCCCTGTCCAAATAGTCATAGGTACGGATAAAGAGCGGTTTTCCTTGTGCGGTGTGGTCCCCTGATATCGCAACGGCAGAGCAGGATTGTTGAAGTTTTGCATACGAACACAAGGGCCAGATTTTGATTCTATGATAATCTGCATTGACTCCATCCGCTACGCCGTGGAGCTCATCTAAGAAGCTTGGCATGTGTTGACGAACTATTTCCTCGCATTCATTTGCAAACTCTGTTCTTCTGGGGTTCACGGTTTCTTGAATAGACTCTGACCAGATCGGAGGAAGGGCTCCTCTTTTCATCATCTTTCCTTGCTGATAGCCCATTTCATAGTAGGTACCTTTCAATCGTGCTTGATACATGGAATCACGCCCGCTACACAGTAATTCTCGTACATTTAAGCCTTTATCCTGAAAAAAGATTCAAATCTTGAGTTGTCAGTGATTTAAAATCTGATTTGCGCCTGTATTCACTTTTAAAACAATCTCTGTCAATTTAGGCGGAGAAGTCGTTCGCAAGCAGCGAATAAGCCCCGAAGATATCGATTGTCTTTGCGATGTGTCATTTTCAGAAAAAGTAGCACGGGTGGGAGACCAAGGTGGGTCGAGGCATTACTAAGGTAGGCCGGGAGAGATTCGAACTCTCACCCCG
>JABAOF010001153.1_pt1 | contig 15992 bp, 22 predicted proteins | sample 7062171 | NCBI WGS metagenome assembly JABAOF01 (sample SAMN14538628, study PRJNA623070) | marine sediment metagenome | biome: marine biome [ENVO:00000428]; feature: marine pelagic biome [ENVO:01000023]; material: deep marine sediment [ENVO:00002113] | place: India: Gulf of Khambhat ...
AACTATTATAAACAAACTTATATAACAAGACTTAACGTTATAGAGATCTAATCTGAAAATTCGCTTCGCAAAATCTGGTGGAAAAATGAACCAAATAGTGTTACCCTCGAATGTTGTGGGACGTGGTTCATGTACATCATCCTCAGCGGAGCACAAGCTGAGGAAACCATCGGTTGCGATTATGCTCCCTACGTACTGTGAAGCAGACAACATAGACAGTCTAGTAAGGAAAATCAAAAGCTTGAAGACTGATTCTTTGATCGTCGTAATCGATGATTCTAGTCATGATGGAACAGCAAGCATTGTGGAAAGCCTTCAGGAAGAATTTGACAACATCCTAGTTTTCACCAGACCTGCAAAGCTTGGGTTAGGAACAGCGATAACAGATGGATTCAAATTAATCCTATCCTTAGAAAACTCGCCTGATTATATCATAACTATGGATGCTGACTATTCACATGACCCCCACACAATACGAAAGCTTCTAGCAACTGCAAAAAAGGGCTACGATCTTGTTATTGGAAGCAGATATACAAAAGGCAGCAGAATTATCGGATGGCACATCATACGATTGCTAATTAGTCGAATCGCCAACTTCGTGGCCTCTACAATGGTTGGCATGAGAATTCATGATTGCACCAGTGGGTTTCGGTGCTACTCAAAAAACTATGTAGAAAATGTTATTGGGTTCCTTCACAGTCAAACCTATGAGATACAGATCGAAACTGTCAAACAAGCGTGGACTCGGGGGTTTAAAGTCAAAGAAATACCCATAACCTTTGAGAATAGAAAGAAGGGAAAATCGAAACTGACGCGGACTGAATTCCAGGCGTTCTTGTCTTACATAATGAAAGCGAAGCTTGTTGGATAAGCGTATATAAGGCGCCGACCTTCAAATTTAATTAGTTCCAAGAAGGAAACGTGAAAGCACTTTTTAAAAGGTTGAGCGCGAAATATCTTTTGAGAACAAGGATTGTTGGCGGAAAGATGTGCAAAACGCAATAGAAACACACATACGAGCCCTTGCCCAAGCGGTCAAAAGAAACATTTATCAAGTAATGGCCTTGGCCATTTTCTTATCATTCGCGGTATCATTTGCTCTTCTCTATTATATTCATCCAAGTTCATTCGAACCGACCTGGACAGGCTCATGGGAAAGAAGGATCTATTTGGTTTTCTTTTTGTGGCTCGGTACACTAGAAACGATTCTGAACTGGGAAGAGCTTCATATAGAAACTCGACAACTTAGAGGCGTGAGAGTTCTTATATTCACTCTAGCCCTCTCTCTCCCCATTATGTATGTAGTCGTCGCCAATTATTTCGGATTGAATCAACTAATCATAGACACAATGAGGCAACAAGGCGTTCACACAGAATGGGCGGAATTGATGCCTCTTTCATTGGAATATTTAATTTTCGCTGTTTTTTTTGTTTTTTTAACCTTCTTAAAAGAAGGCGGCCGGGGTCTAAGAAACTACTTCATTTCAACTTCATTCCTAGTTGTGGTTGGCACAATTTACACTATCAACAACATCTTTCCATTTGGCAGATTCACGCCATTTCAGATTCTAGTCCACCCTACAGCCACGCTTGCAGCAAATGTTCTGAATCTGTTTGGATTTAGCACAAGTATGAGATCCATAGAAAGTCACCCTACATTTGGCTCCTTGACAACCTTAAGTGTAACTGATGCAGATGGAAACAGCGCAACATTCGGTATTGCCTGGCCATGCGCAGGTGTCGAAAGCCTTCTAATTTATGCAGTGACAATTGCGCTGTTTTTAAAAAAAAGTGCGATACCGCCCAAACAAAAGGCAGCATATTTCATAATCGGCGCCGTTGTCACTTATTTCATCAATATTCTAAGAATCGTGACAATATTCACAATTGCCATTGGCAATGGAGATGTAGGAATATTTCACGATTTCTATGGTCAATTGTTTTCGATATTCTGGATTATTTCCTATCCCTTAATCATCGTTGGCACCAGGGCTTTCTGGAATGAAGTAATACGCGGAAAAATTGTTCCGGAATACTTGACCCAGCCTAATTGAGTTAGCGAGCATGCAAACACCATTTCACTGGAGAATGATGTAAAAGTCATTTAATGGGAATGAATCGTCTTGTGGAGAGAGGTTTTATAAAGCCAAAAGTTTCCACATATTGTAACTCCCATGAGGAAATTCAATGAATATCGCTCTATGCCACCACTATAGCCTTACCTTCAATGGAGGTGGTGAGCGATTCTTGATCGATATCGCACACCAACTGTTGAAAAGAGGACACCACCCAGTCATCTATGGCTTGCCGTTTAATAGCAGATCGATTAATCTCGACAAAGTACTTCAAGGAGTAGAATACCATGAGAATTTCGTTCACAGGATTCAAGATGTTGATGTCGCATATTTCATCTATGCGCCATTGGTTCACAGCCTATTCATAGGAAGGTTCCCTCGAATAGGCGCAATTCACGCTTTCGTTTTCTTAAATGAGCTTCAACATGATGAAATAAAAGTTATGAACCACGGCAACTTCATTCAAGAGTTTGGGCTTTTGCGGTTTGTCTCAAGCAAATTTTTCAAGAAATTTCAAAGGAACGCGCTTAATGGCTTTGATGCAGTACACGTTATCAACCAAAAAGCTCTAGGAGTGCTAAATTGCGGAAGACGAACTTATTACATTTCAAATTGGATCGATACATCCGAGTTCAAACCCGTACGCGAGAAAAACACCAAATTTTCAGTTCTCTTCACAGGAAGAAGGGAAAAAGGCTTTTCAATGTTTACCAGAATTGCCAATCTTCTCGAGGGCATGGATATGGAATTCTATGCCATTGGACCGGATTTGCACGGCACAAGGAACGTGAAGAACTTGGGATTTATAACTGATGTTCAAGCGCTTATCAACTTATACTCAAAGGTTCATGTGTTAGTGTATACAAGCAAAATAGACGTTTTCCCATTGGCTTTGCTTGAGGCTGCTGCATGTAAAATCCCCATAATTGCCTTCCCCACTAGCGCTATCCAAGGACTCAACCTGCCAATTCTTTATGCAACCTCAATCCAAGACTTCGCCCAGAATATTCGTGAGTTAGGCGAGATGTGGCTGAGAAGAACTGAAGAGTATGCGAATTTGAGCAAAAAAGTAAGAGAAGCAACAAGGAAATATGATGTGGTTCACGTTTTCCCGAAATTTCTATCCATGCTGAAGGAGGTTGCATCCCTTTCTCCCCGCTGATTATCAGACAAATTAAGGAGCAACTCCAAAATCTCCAACTAAGATTGGGATATAAACTCTATATTCTGATTGCCATCTTCGTGTATACTGTCGCTTTCTCAGCAATAGAGATTGTGTTTTACAAGTCTTTCAGGATATTTACATGGGATCTTGGAATCTTCAATCAAGCTTTCTGGAACACTCTTAATGGACGATTCTTGTATTATACCTCAGAGCCCTTCTACACGAGAACCGGGTGTTTTTTGGGGGCACACTTTAGCCCAGCCATTCTAGCTGTTCTCCCTCTGTATGCTATTTTCCAAACCCCAGAAACTCTATTGGTAATAAGCACATTTGTGGTCGCCATTGGAGCAATCCCTGCCTACGAAACTTCTAATTTTCTCTTACACAATGAAAAGACAGCTACAATGCTGGGAATTTTCTATCTGCTTTATCCACCATTGCAAGGTGTTACGCTTTCTGGATTTTCCCCTGAACCATTTGCAGTGACCCTTTTTCTTTTCATCGCTTATTACTTAATAAAGGCTGATTTCTGGAAGCTTGGATTGGTTGTTCCACTAGGACTAATGACCCACGAAGCTTCAGTGCCTGTGATTGCATTCATAGCTGTGTATGGCATGTTGTATCACACACCAAAGAGTAGAAACGGGTTCTTGGCCTCCGTTATAATAGTGGTTACATGTATTCCATACTTTTTCTTTGCCCAGAATATGAGGGTGCTTTTCGGTTGGACTGGCAGTCCTTCTCTATGGAATGAATGGAAACTCCTCGGAGCAACCAGCTCTGCAGCAGTCCCATTTAGAATTTTCTTAAACCCAGCGGGAGCTTTGGCGTCTTTGATGTTTGATGGAGCATCCAAATTAATATACTTAATAATGCTTTTGCTCCCAGTCTTGTTTCTGCCTATTTTCAGTGTAAAAGCAATGACGCCTGCAATTCCATATCTTCTAATAAGTTTGTTTTCTTCCTACCCTTTATATTATAGCTTGGAGGGGCATTACCCTGCTTTTGTGGTACCATTCATTTTCATAAGTTTCATACAGGGTATCGGATGGATACGAAGAAAACGCTATCCCAGTCTTCCTGTTCAGAAGTTGATCAAGATCGCCATCTCAGTTGCACTCATTCTGCTTATTGTTCTCCTTTCATTGAGTTTTTTGAAGTTTGAGATTGCTAGCATAAGTGAACGCCACAATGCCATTATTCATGACATGATTTCGAACATTCCACAGAACGGCTCAGTGCTTACTCAAAGCAATATTTTCCCGCATCTTTCTAATCGGCTAGATGCCTATACAATACCCCCCCCAAGCTGGGGAGATGCTTATGAGCAGATTGGAAAACAAATGCTGCGAGATTTAAATACACAAGGCGTGAATTATGTACTTGTGGATTTTAATTCAGAACCGATTTACGCTTCAGCTGCCAAGCTGATCTTCTTCGACTTCATTGTGCCCAATGCAGATGTATACGTACTTGTAGATGAAGACGATGGTATTTTGCTTTACAAAGCTAATTTATGAAATAGCCCTGTGCGCACTATGAGTGCAACATCCACAACAGCGCGGACACCTCATTAACTCTGTTACGCATTTGCAGATTATCCTTAAGTTGTAGGCTTGTTTATTGTTAAGGGGCTAAGGGCTACTAGGGGAAGTCTTTGAGAAACTACGCTAAGCACAAATTCGCTGAATACTATAAAATGTGTTTACGAGGCACACAAATCGAAGCACCTTCTCATCTGAAGAATCGAGAATTCGGCTTCTTAGCATTTGATAAGGCCTCTATGTTTCGACATAAAGGGTTTGAAACTGAAGAAGCGTTAAACAGATCTCTATCCGTAGTCGCGCCATCAGATGCCTACTACTCCAGCGCTTTTTATGAGCACCCTGAAGCAGAAATGAGTAAGAAAGATTGGTTGGGAGCTGACTTGGTCTTTGACATTGACGCAGATCACATTCCTACGCCGTGTGGCAAAATCCACGATAGTTGGGCTTGCAGAAACTGTAATTTCGAGGGCAAAGGTCCTCCTCCTGAGAGATGTCCTAAATGTGGTAAGGAGAAATTTAACTCCAAAGCTTGGATGTGTGATAGCTGCTTGGAATTTGCAAAGGCAGAGACGATCAAGCTCGTCGACATGCTGATGCAGGACTTTGGCTTTTCAGAGAGCGAAATCAAGGCATATTTCAGTGGAAATCGTGGCTACCATGTTCATGTTGAGAGCAAGACTGTACTTTCGCTAGATTCTATGGCGCGTAAAGAAATTGTGGACCACATCATAGGTTTGGGCTTCGAAACGGAGTTTCACAAGCTGACGGAAGGGAATAGAGTAGTTGCTAGACCTGAAATGCCGTCTTGGAGAGGTCGCATCGCCAAAGGCCTGCATCTAATTCTATCAATGGTGACCCTTGAAGAACTCGAGGCTGCTGGCTTGAAGAGAGGCAAGGCCCGATACTTCGATGACAACAGAAAGGAGCTACTGAGTCATTTAAGTGATAAAGGATGGCTTGGCATAAAGGAAATTGGTTCCGAAACTTGGAAAAGGATTATTCAACTAATTGTGCATCAACAATCAGCGAAAATCGACACGGTTGTCACGACAGATGTCAACCGGTTGATTCGTTTACCGGGAAGCCTCCATGGAAAGACAGGTTTTATGAAGGTGGAAGCGCCTTTGAGCGGTTTTGAGGGGTTCGATCCTTTAAAGAAAGGCGTGGTTTTTAAGACAGGCCAAGTGGTCGTCGACATCGTCGAGGCGCCGGAGTTTCGAATCGGAGAAACGCAGTTTGGACCATTTAAGAGAGCCTTGGGGGCGGAGTTGCCTATTGCAGCAGCTCTGTTTTTGGTCTGTAAGGGCGCGGCGCAGGTGGTGAATGGTCATGTATGATACGCTTTACACTGCTTGGTTAAGAGAAGGAGAAAATCTAGAGCTGCAGAGGCTTTCTAAGGACTTCTTTGAGAAACTGGCAGAATATATCGGCCGAATTCGCAGGGAAGGGCGGATGTTGGATAAGAAGTCAGTAAAGGCTAAGTTAATTGCGCAGGAGTTGTTGAATGTGAAGCAGCTGTTGAAGGAGCTCTTTGCGTTGCGCTTGGAAAAACTGGTTGGCTGTGCAGGTTCTCTTGAATTTTTGGATAGGGGACTGATGACTTTGGAGGAGGAAAAAATGTTGGGTGAACTCAGACCGGCTTTTGAGAGATTTCACGCTTTCTTCAAGGACGCTTCACGAGGAAAAGTTTCGAGGGTTGAAGAAAATGCCACACATGCAAAGAGGGTGTTGCTAAGGTTCACTCAGGATGTTCCAGCGATTGTCGGTGCAGACTTGAAAGTTTATGGACCTTTTCTGGTTGAAGACGTTGCGACTCTGCCTTTTGAAAATTCTAAAGTTCTAGTAAAACATGGTGTTGCAATGGAGATAGAAACTAGATAGTTGTTTAGATGTGAGACTGCTTTGAAGGAGTAAACTGTTCGTCTTCGTTGGATCGTAAACCTTTTCTGATTCCTAGGCAGAGAAGTTTGGGGGTTACCATGACAAAGGATGTGAAAGCTGATAAAACATTGGATTGTTTAGGGCTCTTCTGTCCAGAGCCTGTTTACAGGGTACGGTTAGAATTAGACAAGATGAAAACAGGCGAAACTCTTGAAGTGTGGGCAGATGATCCAGCTGCAGAGAGGGATATCCAAAGCTTGGCTTCAAGGTTAGGTCATAAAATCTTGGAAAAGAAACGAGAAGACGGTGAGTTGTATTTCTTGATTGAGAAAGGATGAGGGTCATTTAAACAATGAGAAAGGTATACATGGATCATACTGCAGGAAGACCCGTTGATCGTCGGGTCTTAAGGGCAATGACACCCTATTTTAGGAGATTTTATGGCAATCCCTCTTCATTGCATTCTTTTGCCCGGGAAACGAGAAAAGGACTGAAGCGTGCCAGAGCGCAAATTGCTGATCTCATACACGCAGAACGAAGTGAAGAGGTTTTCTTCACCTCGTGTGCCACAGAGAGCAACAACTGGGCCATCCGCGGTGTGGCAGCTAGAAATGAAAAGCGTGGAAAACACATCATAACAACGGGCATAGAACACATGTCGGTGACAAATGTCTGCAAACTCCTCATGAAAGAGGGGTTCAAAGTGTCTTTTTTGCCCGTTGACGAATATGGCAAAGTTGAGTTAGACGCATTAGAGAAAGAGTTGACTGATGAGACAATTTTGGTTTCGGTAATGTATGCAAATGGAGAAATCGGCACCATCGAACCTATAAAGGAAATAAGCGAAGTTGTACATGACAGCAAGGCTTATTTGCATGTAGACGCCACTGCCGCGATGGGGCAACTTGAAATTGACGTGAAGAAGGATGACGTTGATTTGTTGACGCTGTCTTCGAATGATATGTATGGACCGAAAGGAGTAGGCGCACTTTACATAAAGAGGGGAACACGTCTTGAGCCACTCATCGTTGGAGGTGGCCAAGAGTCAGGCATGCGATCTGGCACCGAGAACTTGCCAAACATCGTTGGTATGGGTAGAGCCGCTGAATTAGCGCGTGCTGAAATGAAGGCGGAAAGCAGAAGGCTGAGCAGGTTGCGAGACAGGTTCATTGCGGGGATTCTGGAAAACATTCCCCACTCTTTTCTGAATGGTCATCAAACTGAGCGGTTGCCTAATAACGTGGCGCTACGATTTAGTTTCATTGAAGGAGAGTCGATGCTTCTAAACCTTGACATAGTGGGTGTGGCAGCGTCCTCAGGGTCAGCCTGCACGGCCAAGACCTTAGAACCCTCTCATGTGCTGCGTGCTATTGGATTGAAGCATGAGGAGGCTCACGGATCGTTGTTGTTCACTCTTGGAAGACAGAATACTGATGATGATGTTGATTACGTGGTGAATCTGCTACCCAATATAGTTAAGAGACTGCGTGCTATGTCACCATTAACACCAAGTGAGTTGAGGGAAAATGTATAGCGAAAAAGTTATGGAACATTTCAGAAATCCTCGAAACGTGGGGGAAATCCCAAATGCCGATGGCGTAGGCACGGTTGGGAATCCTGTCTGTGGAGACATGATGACTATATATATCAAAGTCAAGGACAACCGCATAAGAGACATTAAATTTAAGACCTTTGGCTGCGGCGCTGCAGTCGCAACAAGCAGCATGATAACCGAGCTTGCCAAAGGCAAAACATTAGAAGATGCTTTGAAAATCACTCGAAAAGACGTAGCGGACAGTTTAGGTGGTCTTCCACCCGTGAAGATGCACTGTTCAAACTTGGCTGCCGATGCCCTACATGAAGCTGTAAACGACTTTCGGAAAAGGCAGGAGGGAGGGCAAAAACAATGAAAATCATAAAATGCGAACATTGCAGCATGGAAATCCCAGGTGATATATGCGAATTCGCGGTATATACAAGAACTATAGCTGGAAAGGAGCATGTATTTTGCTGTGTCAAATGCGCTGAACGCTACGAAAAAAGGAGAAGCTAGCGGAGTCTACTCCGCTTTGGCGTTAGTTAGAAAGTGCATGCATGGTTCTAACTCCATTTCATGGGGTACACAATCGCTAGCGATTAGCGCCGCGCAGCTTCTGCCCTGACTTCGTTTTGCTTCGATCAGCACAATCTTTTCGAAGGCTAATTTCTTCTCACAAATTTTTTTCGCGTGCAAATTGTGTTTTGAGAATCGTTTCATAGTCTCTTCCACGTTCGAAAGGCTTGATTGTAGAAAAAGGATACGCCCTGACTTCGCCAAGTACTTCGAAGCGGTGTCGATGAATTGATTAATAACTTTTCGACCTGTTCGACCTCCCGCCCAAGCGTTCTCAATCCAAATATCCTTTTCGTCGGCTTCTACAGGTAAATAGGGGGGATTAAAGAGGATTATGTCAAATTTCTCATCTGGAAGTATGCTCTCGAAAAGGTCTCCTCGGTGTACTCTGATTTTTCCTGCAACCCCATTACGGGCGGCATTTGTTTTGGCACAAATTACTGCATGTGGATTAATGTCTACTGCTACTACGCTCCCAGCGTTTTCGGCAGCCAAAATGGCTAAAATTCCACAGCCCGTCCCCATGTCCAAAACCGTTTCGCCTTGGTTCACAGACAAGTTTTCAGCGAACAGAAACGTGTCCTCTGCTGGTTCATACACATCTCTAAAAATCACGAACACCGATTTTCCAAAGAAGATCTTCTTAGGATAACGCATTGGCTACAGCACCAAAGTCCTCGGGGGCGAAGTTGCGGACTCGCTTTTGATGGAGGCAAAGATGTTCAGTTTTTTTCGAAGGTGTCTCATGTTTAAACTCGTTTTTGTGCGAAAGCGATTGAAGGGCGTTGCGAAACTTCTTGTTGCGCTGTGTAAACAAGGCGCGCACGACCGCGTTAAAGATTTTCTCATCTTTCACGTAAAAAGGAGGTGCCCCTCTGGGCTTCAGCCGTACAATTATAGCGTCTACATCTGGCTGGGGATAGAAAGCCTCTTTGGGAACCTCATCTAGCAGCTCTACTCTGGCGCGGTAATATGTAGAAACAGTTAGACGGCTGTAGTCCTTGCTTCCAATTCCCGCGTTAAGTCGCCTAGCAAATTCTTTCTGCAATGTTAGAACAGCACAGTCAAAAGCTTTGTCAAGAAGCCAGAAAAGCAGTGGCGCCGAGATGGAAAAGGGCGGATTCGAGACCACTTTGTTGAACGTAGGCAGAGGAACTTCGAGAATGTCTCCTCCTATGAGGTCCACATTACCCAGATGGCCAAGCTCTCTGTGCAACACTTGCATCAAGCGAGTGTCTGCTTCAACAGCAACCACCGTCTTTGATTTTTGAGCGAGAAAGTGTGTCAGAAAACCAAATCCTGCGCCAACTTCCAGAACCACATCCGAAGGCGTTATAGCCGCATGGTACAGCAAGAGCTGTAGAACATCTTGGTCAATCATGAAGTTCTGCCCCATTCGTTTTCTTGGGGAAACTTCATGGATGCGCATAAGACGTTTGACTTTCTGGCGAAGGCTCATAATGGTTTCACTAGGGGGCCCGCGTAAAAAGTCTGTATTTGCTTTCTTCAGATAGCTCTTCAATAATACGCTTGGCTATGAGTTTGGCTGGATCCGGTATGCTAGTGCGGTCCTGCAAGTTTTTTAGGCTTTGAAAGGGTCGAAGTTCGCGTTCATTGATTATTTGCCACATGTACTTCTTGCCGATGCCAGGGATCAGTTCCATAGCATGCATGCGTGGGGTAATAGCTTGAGCGGTGTTAAAGAAGTTGACAAACCAGCGTTCACGGGTGAAAACAATTTTTTCAATTGCTACCGGCAGTTCCATCTTAGCGTTTGCAGTCAATTCTTCAAAGCCAACACGTCCAACGATGTAGGTGATTTCTTTTCTTTCCTTTTTTCCAACATAGACTCGGTCGTGGGGCTTGAGAATAAGGCCTTCTTTCACTATCGCTTCTAAGAGAGTGAAAAAATTCTCACCAACTACTTGGACAACTGCTCCAGCTCGATACCCAGGCGCACGTAGCGTGCCTGCCCGACCATGAGGCAGAAAGTCCAGTATATAAGCGTGCTCTTCATATCTTTTCTCCATGCCCCCGTCTCACCCCTCTTGAAATTAAAATGCCAAGTTATTATGTCTTGAACGTTATTATTCCTTTTTCTGATGTTGATTCAAAAATTTTAGGACTTTCAGCAATTTCTGCGTTTGCACGATTCTTCGACCACCAGCCAGGAAAACACGAATTTCCTCTATGCTTTCCGGCATGCAGTTAACTATCTGCACCGCTTCCTCCTCTTCGAGTTCAAACTTTTCGATTAGTCCTTTTACAAGTTCTTTAGCGGATTCTACCTCTACTTTGCTAAACTTAGCTGCATAATCCAAAGCTCGACGTTGAAACTGGTCCAAGTTCTCCTCTCCAAGACCTTCCAAGATTTGTTTAACTTCAGGCACCGTCAGAATCTTCTCTTTGAGCGCTTTTCTAGGCATTCCTACAACTCCAGATTCATGTATTAAAGGGTTCAAGATGTTCCGGTCTAACGACGATTTCTTTAACTGTTTTGCCTTGGTTGATGTTCACCACATACGATTTTCCTCTTTCGGCTTCTATTGTGCCGACTTTACCGTGAAACCGTCTATGAGGCATGCCTTTGTGAACACTTGGATCTAACTTGATGACCACTTGGTCGCCGGGTTTGTATTCCCTCAGAATCTTACTTAGGCCCGTTTTGCCCCTCTCTCTCGCTTTTCTTCTAAGCAGCGAACGTGTTCTGCGGCGGAATCCTTTAGAACTCATTTTTCTTCTCCCGCAACCACCTTTAGAACATCAAGTTGTAGAGGCGAGGCTTCCGAGCCGAGGATGCTCGCTACACTGGGTTCCGTGCGCCCCTTATCTCCAGTGATCAGCTCTTTTATGTAAAGGCCTCCTTGACAACTGACTTCCATTCTTGCACGCCTGCTTGACAACCTCTTTACTTTTGCCATATATATGTGCTTTTCTCGTGTTAGGTCGGCACGACGGTGAAGAATCCGTTGAGGTGTTTGTTGATGAACCGTCGCATTGCACAGCAGCTTCTCTATTCTCTTCAGCTCTTCGTCGGAAACGACGCGTGAAAACTCTATGTCAACACGATACAGTTTTTGAGCAGCCTCTGATTTCTTGCAGCGTCTAACAACGTCCTTATCGCCAAAGCGGAGCTTGTGCACTTTGATCTTTCCATCTGCACTTTCATTGATTTTTTTCTCGAGTTTCTGCAAATCTATCGACCGTTTTGCAGGTTTCTTGACTTCCAAAACGAAAGGACGCCCAGAACCTAGCATTCGAGCGTCCACATCTTCTCTTCCAGCCCCATGAAATGCTATTTCTTTGCCTTGTGTTGTTTTCAACATCGGAATGCCAATGAGTTCTTCAACCGATTCTTGATATTTTTTGCCTGTCCAATTGCACCTTTTACAGCCTTTTCCATTACATTCTCCGCACAGCCACCTTGATTGAGGAATGCCACGAACGAGTTTTCTGTACCGTCCGGCCACATAGAGAGGGTTTACCTGCGTTTTTATACGATTGGTAAACGGGTTCACTAGTACAACGATGTCAGGTTTTCGGTAACTTACCTCTTTCTGAGTCATTTCACTGAATTGTTTCCCAATGTCGCGGCTGAATTGGCTGCGCATGCTTTCGCCGTAGCTAACATTGAATTGGGCTTTGAACTCGTCTTCGCGTTCTGCTGCTCCGAGCGGTATCTCTATGCCAACTAAAAAAGTGGTGAACTCGTATTTCGCCACCTTTTCAGTAGCCGCCTCTGCAAGGGCGCCGGTTTGCTCGAAATGTCCTTCACATAGGAAACACGTCTTCTGTGCTTTTGCACGTCTTTTAAAGCGCTTCAAGATTTTTCGAGCCATAGCGAAATCGCCGTGGAAGGCAACAATCCTCAACAAATCAACGCCAGCTGCTTTTCTGGTGAGGAGAAGGTGATGTCCTTTCATTGTGAGCAAGAGTTTGATTGTTATGCCCCGGCTCTTGTTTTCTATATCGTGCCCGAGAAAAGCAAACTGCCTGCCAAGGCAGTGGTTGCAGAGAGGGTGCTCGGTTAACATTTGCCGGGCCTTTTCGAGAATTTCCATAAGTTTTGTGGCCTACCTGAAGCCTTTGGGAAGTTTCTTTCCCGTCATGAAGGGAAGGCCCTTGCGGCGCAGTTGTTTCATCATTCGCTTCATCATGTTGTATTGCTGCAGAAGCTCCTTGACCTCTTTCTCTGAAGTGCCTGAACCCTTGGCTACTCGGCGTATGCGAGAGGATGAAAAAATTTTTGGGTTTCCTCTTTCCTTTGGAGTCATTGATTGGATCATTACACGCCACTTTTGCAGCCGGTCTTGAGCCAAGTCAATTGCCTCGTCGGGAATGTTGTAGGACATGCCGGGTAACATTTGCAGAAGACGTTTGAAAGGACCCATTCCCTTCATTGCCTCAAACTGCTCATACATATCCGTTAAAGTGAATTTGCCGCTGAGTATTTGCTTAGCTTTTTTCTCTGGAATTCTGACTTCAGCTTCACGAACTCTTTCTATCAGGCTTTGCAGGTCACCCATGCCAAGCAAACGACCGACAAATCGAGAGGGGACAAATGCTTCGATGTCACCAATTTTTTCGCCAGTGCTGATGAATTTAATTGGAGAACCTATGGCTGCGACTGCGGATAGAGCTCCTCCGCCGCGAGCAGAGCCATCCAGTTTGGCCACCAAGATGGACCCTATAGGAGTGGCCTCGTGGAAAGCCTTAGCTTGGGCTTCAGCTTGTTGTCCAATAGTCCCATCGATAACAAGCATCACCTCATCTGGTCTGAGGGCTTTCTCCAGTTGCTTCATCTCAGCGATAAGGTTTTTCTCTTCCTTATGCCGTCCTGCTGTGTCAATCAACACAATGTCTCGATTCTGAAATTCCTTCAAGCCTTTTCGGCCAATGTCAACTGCGTTTTTCGACGTTGGATCGCCATAGACAGGCACGTTGATGCGGCTGGCGAGCTGGCTAAGTTGGTCCAATGCTCCAGGTCTGAAGGTGTCTACACCTATCAGGGCGGGGTTTAGACCTCGCTTTTGCAGGTATCTGGCAAGTTTGGCTGAAGCTGTAGTTTTTCCAGAGCCTTGAATGCCAACAAGCATAATAATGCGGCGTCTGCCTGGCTCAACTTTCAGGGGAACAGGTTTTTCTCCAAGAAAACGAGTAATCTCTTCATAAACTACCTTCACGACATGTTCCTTTCGAGATATTCCTGGGGGAAGTTGTTCTTTTAGAGCTCTATCTCCAATCCGTTTTGATATGTTGAGAACGAGTTGTACATTCACATCAGCTTGCAGAAGTGCTCGTTGAATGTCGCGGACAAGTTCTTTTATTAGCGCCTCGTCCACAACAGCAGCTTTAAAAACCTTCTTTAAGGCGCTGTAGATAGATGAGCCGAGACGTTCTAGCACCAATGCATTCACTTCAACTCTAATAATTTAGCGTGCTTAAATAGCATTTGGTCTACCACAATCTTTTTTGCTGGGCCCAAAGATAGAGGTGTGAGGGAAAAATTCTTTGGCAATTCCCATTAATTTCGTGGAAAACAAGTCAATTCCCCCTGGAGCAATAATGCTCTGTGGATTTCCAGACGTTGGGCTTGTAGGTGTTTTAGCCTCGTCACACGTCATATCTGAACTCAATTTAGACGAACTGGCCTACGTTGACTCGGACTTGCTGCCGCCGATTGTCGTGTTGCGTGACGGTTTGCCACGAGCACCCATGCGGATATTGGGCAATAATAATCTGCTCGTTACTATCGCTGAAACTGCAATTCCTGCAGTGGGAGTTCAGCGTCTTATGCGAAGCTTCGTCGAATGGGTGAAGCTAAAGAGCGTTAAGACTCTCATTCCGATTGGCGGGATACCTGTGCAGAATCGTCAAGAGATTGAAGAGCCCAAAGTATTTGGGACAGGATCAACTCTTGACATGATTAAACTGTTAAATCGAGAACAGGTCAACGTGCTAAAGGAAGGCTTCATGGTTGGACCGCAAGCATTAATCATGCGATACTCCGCTGAGCGCAGTATCCCTGCAATTGCGCTCCTCGCCCAATCATTTTACAACTATCCAGACCCAGAAGCTGCGGCAGCTGCGTTGAAACAGTTTGTTAACATCACAGGCATAAAGGTGGACACTTCAAAACTCTTTGAGAAAGGAGAGGAAATCAGGTTAAGAGCGAAAGATGTGATGAAGCGTACTCAGCGGGAGTTGACAAAGATGAATAAAGAGCAAGAGTATGACTTGCCACTCTATGTGTAGGGAGTTATGATGTCAGTCTCTAGGAGAAGACGGTCAGTTTTTGACTTAATTGGCGAGTATGTTGACGAGATGGAGTCATGGGTGGAAGAGCTCATGGTTTCCAAACAACCGAGTTGGAACATTAACACAAACACTATAGAACCCTTGTGTAACGTGGACATCACACACGACGAAGTTGTGGTTACTGCAGACTTACCCTTCTCTGATCCCGAGTCAGTGAGAGTGGAACTTTTGGAAAAAGGGACCCTCGAAATAAAAGCGAGAATTAAGCGCAGAATCTGCTGTAACGATTTGGGGATAATCCACCAGAGCGGCGAGTTTTACACTTTCAGCTGCAAAGTCCGCATTCCAGTTCCAGTGGACATGGACAAGAAGAAGGAGAAGGTGAAGAAGGGAATTCTCGAAGTTCGGTTGCCGAGAAAGAAGGGTTACGAAATCAAGGTTGAATAAAACTGGTTCAAGTATCGACGATCCGATTATCACGTCACCTTTTCGATTCATAACCGATGGAAAATCTTAACAATAGATACGTCTTTAGATACGATGCTTAGGAGAGTGGCTGTATTGACTGTTAGAAGCGCCATATACTTCTTTGTTTTCGTCTTCATATTGATCGGAGTCTTCGGCATCACGGCGTGGGTCACTCTTGATCAACTTGATGCTCCGTTAAGCTTCGCCGTCATTGCATTTGTGTGGGGTATAACCCTTGCTTTGTTGTACCTCGCTTTTGATAAGGCGAATTGGAACTGGTGGGAAAGTTAAACTCCATCTAAAACTGCAGCCACAATGAGTGGAAATGCAATAGTTGCGTCACAAGTAACGGTAACGGCGTTTTCTTCAGATTTCACTTTGCTCCAACTTACGGCCTCTTCCAAAGATGCGCCGCTTAAGCCGCCCGGTTCAGGTCTGTCCATGGTGATCTGAACTGCCAAATCAACGCCTTCTCGGAAGGTGTT
>JABAOF010003582.1_pt3 | contig 15989 bp, 12 predicted proteins | sample 7062171 | NCBI WGS metagenome assembly JABAOF01 (sample SAMN14538628, study PRJNA623070) | marine sediment metagenome | biome: marine biome [ENVO:00000428]; feature: marine pelagic biome [ENVO:01000023]; material: deep marine sediment [ENVO:00002113] | place: India: Gulf of Khambhat ...
AATCAGGAATTCCTTCAGTACAACCCAAGCCGTGGAGGTAGTCTCATAGCTGTAGAGGGGACTTTGATCAGCTACCACCTCCCCATAACCACAGATCCCATCTCCGAAGACTTTCACAAGGATGAACGTTCGCTTCTCCTCACGGCCCAGGCTTGTCTCAAAAAAATGAACATAAGGCAGTTCCAGAAGATACAGCTCTATTCTGTCTATGTTCATCTCAAAGAAGATTTAATCCTTTCTTACGAGCCAATCTTGCATACAGAGAAGCCACCTTATCGGCCATGGCTTCTGAGGAAAATTTTTTATGAACAGCCCTGTAACCTCTCTCGCCTAGACGCGAAGCCAACTCTCGATTCTCATAGAGCCTGAGAATGGCCTTAGCCAAGGATGATGGGTTTCGAGGTGGAACTAGGAGTCCGGTCTCTCCGTGGGTGACGACTTCGGGAATCCCTCCAGTTCTGGTCGCCACCACGGGGAGGTGGCAGGCCATGGCATCCATGATACTCGTCCCCAGGCCCTCAAGATATGAAGACAGAACGAAAAGATCCAAAGATGATAGGATGCGTGGGACATCCTCACGAAATCCGAGGAAGAAGACAAAATCTTCGACTCCAGAATCCTTGGCTTCCCTCGTGAGTTCTATCCTTAAGGGGCCTTCACCGACGATGATGATCTTGATTTTGGAGGTGTGTTCTCTGAGGATCTTTGCGGCCCGGATGAGATATTTGTGGCCTTTATGGTCGGCTAGATGAGCCACCATCCCCACCAGGAAGTCATCCTCTGCAAACGAGAATTCTCTCCGGAGGTAATCACTCGATAAGGCCTCCTTGTAGGGAGTGAAGTCAATCCCGGAAGAAATGACTTCGATCCGCTCCGGCGGAAGACCGCTCTCCACGAGTACCTTTTTGACACCCTCAGAGATAGCAACAACGGCGTCGATTTGACTCAAGTATTTTTTGCGCGAGAAGTAGTTTTTCTTTAGAGGAAAATCGACTCGTCTGGAGATGACTCTCAGCGGCACCTTGGCCATAGACGAAGCGACAGATCCGACAGCCACGCTATGGGCATCGTGAAAATGGGCCAGACGACACTTCCTGCGGCGCATGGCGAAAGACAACCGAAGGATAGACAGCACATCGAACTCGTTACGGATTTTGATAGGAAGAAGAGGAAGTTCAGCCTCGGAGGCCTTTTTGTGAAGAGGGCTTCCAGGTTGGACAACGAAATAAACAGGAAAACCCTTTCGCTTCAGTTCTTGGACAAGGAATAGAGATTGTCTTTGTCCGCCCCGCCACTCTTTTCCCGCATCAATATGGAAAAGGCTCAATCCTCTCTCCTTTTTTCCATATCTCCTTTAGCTTGGCATAGCGGATGAAGATGGAATACCCGTTGAGAACAGAAATCACCAGGCCAGCAAACCCATCCAGGAAGCCCCCTCGCCAGAAATAGGATTTGGTGAACCTGAAAAAAGGAAGAAAAAACAGGTGATACCATCGACATCTCTTCTTCTCGGCATAAAGCTTCTTGGCTCCAAGATCAGAAAAAGAGTTAATACGCGCCATGTGGTCTTGGATGTTGCGATACGTAAAATGATGAATCGAACCCCTCAGCTTCTCGACTTTTCCCTGAATATCAACTTTTTCGTGGATGTATTCCCCGACCCAGCGGGCTTTATCTTTCCGAAAGAGCCTTAATTTCCGATCAGGGTACCATCCAGAATGACGAATCCACTTTCCTAGGTAATAGGCCTGCCGGGGCATGGTAAATCCCGTGCACTGCGGTTCGTCTTGTTTGAGAGATTGGATTTCATGGCGGAGCTCAGGAGAAAGCCTTTCATCAGCATCCAAAGAAAGAATCCAGGGAAATAAGGCTTGGTCGTTGCCGAAATTCTTTTGATCAGCGAAATTCGTCCACTTCCTCTCGAAAATCTTTTCTGTGTATTTTTTGGCAATTTTGACCGTCTTGTCGCTGCTGAGAGCATCAACGACGATTATCTCTGAGGCAATCCCTTCCAAACTTATTAAGGCCGGTTCCAGCCTTTTTTCCTCATTAAGTGTGATGATGACAGCGGAAATCTCCATTTGCTAAATATTATCATAACTCAGTGACTCAGTCACTCAGTTATCAGTTGTCAGTTAAGAAAAGATACCATTCTTTTCTGAAAACTGGCAACTGGGAAAAAGGGGAAAAAAGGGGTCGATTCTATTTTTCATTCCAGTCATCCCTGCGGAAGCAGGGATCCAGTCTCACTTCCTTGTTCCTCTTTTTATTCTGGTTTCCCACTTTCGTGGGAACAAGCCTGGATTCCTGCTACCTTCTTTCGCAGGCACAGGCTTCGCAGGAATGACAAGAAGGAACGGGAATGTATTTAAAACAAAGAAGTGTCCCCTTTTTTCTTACTTTTTGAACTGCGGCATTTTTATATTTCTTTTATCCAGGCTTATGCCTAGCGCCTTCTCCAGTTTCGCCCAGGCCAGGTTATTATCGACGATGGCTTTAAGCTCCTGCGATCGGGCAGTCGCCAGCTCTTCTTGGAATTGAAGGACGAAATAGTTTGTCGTTAATCCCACATCCAGCTTTTTTACTTCAGCGTCCAGTCTCTTCTCCGCAAGTTCCCGAGCGATTCCGAAGGCCTCGACCCTCTTGACACTTGTCTCGATATCCCTAACAGCATTCTTGACCTCGAGAAAAATCTGCTTTTGTGTGTTTTCCAACTCAAGCTGGTTTTTCTCCAGTTCCAGCTTTGCTTTGGCTAATTCGGCTCTGGTCAGAAAATTGCTCAAAGGAATAGAAAGAGTGATACTAGCCTGCCAGTTATTGTAGGTGAGCTTCAAGGCATCGGTCAGCGATTCTGTGGAACTTCCCTGTTCAGTGCCGACGATAATCCCTGTCAGGGGATTGTCATCCAGGTAAAGGACCCTATCCCCTGATATACCCGGACTCCAGTAGGACAGATTAAAGTTCAAACCAGGAAGCATCATGTTTTTGGCCACACTCAAGTTCAGCTCGCTCGTCTCGATTTCTGTTCTCTTCATCTCTAAATCCGGCCGGAGCGTATAGGCTCTTTTCAAAGCTTCATCGAGGGAAACCTTCTCCTTGATGAATCCAGGCTTATCCAAGGGAATGATTCTTTGTGACGGAATCTGTTGTTCCTCAGCAATGTTGATGATGTTTTTCAGGAGATCCTCGTTGGTCCTGATGAGTGCTTCGGCTTGAAGAATTTCAGCCTCCCGGGTGGCCACAACAGCTTCGGCATTCAAGATTTCTATCGGAGCCAATTTTCCTACTTCCACCTCTTTCTTGTTCTTGGCCAACAGGTCCTTGGCTAGCTCGAGAGATTGTTGCTTGACTTTATGATCTTCGATGGCGTAGACGAGATTCCAGTACGCCTCTTGTACCTGGTAGATTGTGTCCAAAAGAACAGTTTTAAGCCGATGCTGTGAAATCTCCAGATTATTCTGAGCAATCAGGATTTCCTTCCGGCTGACTTTAAACCCGAAGTCTTTCAACAAAGGCTGGGCGAACTCGAAGCGCAATGTGCTTCCGAAGCGGGGATTGATGAGTTGAAAGGCCTGGTTCGTATCGGACTTATCTCCTGCGAGAGAAACAGAGAAATTCCCTCCCGTGGGGATTTGTTGAACGAGAGACACCGAGTAGTCCCTATATTTTCCGGTGACTGTCTCAGCGCCTTGGATCCACCAGTAGGAGGGTTCTTCCGTTCGGCGGTTTCCGTAGCTTAAATCAAAACGTGGCATGAATATTTCTTTGGCGCGGGTGAGGGTGGCATCGGCAATCTCAGGATTGTAGATTTCCACTGCGACCTGAAGATTATTCTGTAATGCCTTGAGAACGCACTCCTCGAGGGAGAGGGAAAGGGGCTCCTCGCCCGAAGAAAGAGTGGGCTTGATCAATAGGATTGAAATCGTAAAGAATATCAAAATTATTTTTCTCTTCATCTTACTCCTCCTGTTTGTAAATTCGACGAGTAAACAAAGTGTATTTGTCCCGATGAATCTAACCGTGATTCACTAAATAGATACGATTATTTTTATTAAATAGTTCAAAATCATACGATTTTCTTCAAAACAGTAACTCAGAGATAATCAAAAAAATCAACATAATAAATAAATTCTGAGCCACTGTGTCACTGAGTGACTGAGTTACTTCATATATGAAGTGCCTCGAGGGTAGGCGTTGAGGTCTAAGGGAAAAGAAGTGATTTTTTGCCTCTTTAACTTTTCAAGAGCAAGAGCAGCCACCATAGCCGCATTGTCTGTGCACAGCTTAGGGGAAGGAATGTAACTGGCGAGGGAACGCTTCTGAGCAAATTCTTCGAATTGGATTCTCAACTTTTTATTCCTGGCTACTCCACCACAAAGAATGAGAGAGGAGGGCTTGTAGGCTTTAACCGTTCGATCTAGGTTGGAAAGCAGGGCGCGGATGATAGCTTGTTCAAAGCTGGCGATAAAATCGTTAAACCGGGGATGTTTCTTGGAAATCTTCGCTTCCCGGATTTTCATCAGAGCGGCTGTCTTCAGCCCGCTGAAACTGAAATCCAGGCTCCTGTCGGTCATTTGAGGCAGACCAAACCTGAAGGCACGAGGATCGGCCTTCTCGGCCAGGCGATCGATCACCGGACCCCCTGGGTAGCCCAATTCCAGAAACTTGGCTATCTTGTCTAAGGCTTCTCCAGCCGCATCATCTCTTGTCTTCCCAAGGAGTTGATAATCCAGTCTCTTCTTCATGAAAAAAGCTGATGTGTGTCCTCCAGAAACCAGAAGGGCCACCGCTGGCAAAGAGACCTTACGGTTCTCGAGAAAAACCGATTCGATGTGCGCTTCGAGGTGGTCTACAGGGATGAGGGGCTTTTTGAAATAATAGGCCAAACCTTTGGCATAAGATAAGCCGACAAGAAGAGAACCGATAAGTCCTGGTCCCTGGGTGACACCGTAAGCATCGATGTCCTGAACTTTCACCTGGGCTCGGCGAAGGCACTCCTCGACCACGAAGCTAATGGTCGCGATGTGTTGTCGTGAGGCCAGTTCTGGGACAACGCCGCCGTATGAAGCGTGGATCTCGTCCTGGGAGAGAACGACATCACTCAAGATTTCAAGATTATCTAGGATAACCGAGGCAGCTGTCTCATCGCAAGAAGTCTCGATACCCAGGAGATACATCTTTAATTCTTTTTTCTTCCGTTTGCAGAAATGATGCTATTCGAGCTTCGCCAGACTCTCCTCTAATGGAGGCCGGGCAATGCCTTTCTCGGTGATTATGGCAGAGATGTACTCGGCTGGAGTAACATCAAAGACCGGATTCAGGACTTTTATGTGAGGCAAAGCCAGGCACTGCCCCTCCAATTCTCGCACTTCGTGAGGTGCTCTCTCTTCGATCGGTATTCGGCTTCCGTTTTCGAGGCTGAAGTCAATCGTAGAGAGAGGAGCCGCCACGTAGAATGGGATACCGTGCTCTTTGGCCAGGATGGCTAAAGTGTAGGTGCCGATTTTATTGGCTGTATCGCCGTTTCGTGCGATCCTGTCTGCACCGGTGACCACGAGTGAAATCAAGCCTCTCTGCATCAGATGCCCCGCCATATTATCGGTAATCAGGATCACGGGGATATTTTCTCTATCCAGCTCCCAGCAGGTGAGTCGAGCCCCCTGGAGAAAGGGCCTGGTCTCATCAACGTAAACCTCAATCTTCTTCTTCTCGGCGAAGGCTGAACGGATAATCCCCAGGGCTGTTCCGTAGCCGGCTGTGGCTAAGGCGCCTGCATTACAATGAGTCAGGATGGAATCGCCGTTCTTGATCAGTTGCTTTCCCCAGGAACCGATCTTCTCGTTCGCTTCATAATCCTCTCTCTCGATCGTCAGGGCTTCTTTTACCAATCTCTCCTGGAGGTGAGGAAGATCGAGATTTCGGTTATCTTCGAATGTGGCCTTCATCCTTTCCAGAACCCAGAAGAGGTTGCGGGCTGTGGGGCGCGTTTTTTTCAGACGTTGGATGACGAGATTGAACTTTTCCTCGAGTCCATCGGCCTTCTCAACCTTTAAAATTCCCAGGGCCACTCCGAAGGCAGCAGCCACACCGATGGCCGGCGCTCCCCGAATGACCATCTTCTCGATAGCCTCTGCGACCTGCTGGTAGTCTTTGCATTCCACGTAGATTTCCTCAGCTGGAAGCTTTCTCTGGTCTATCATAACGACTTTGTCTTTATCCCAGTAAATCGTCGGCCTCATACTCCACCTCTATTTCAGTAACTCAGTAACACAGTGACACAGTTACTCAAAAAAAGAAATCTCTCTATTTTACCGAGTGACTGAGTTACCGAAGTCACAGAGTTTCTACCCTATAAAAGTTACCTGTCTCCTTTTTTTCTTTAAGAGGCAACGCTGTTTTCCTTTTTGTTTCATCTCCTGTTTATTCGCAATGATTAATGCCTGTCTTACCTAAAGTCGTTCTCGTGAGGCTTGTGCCCGCAGGGCCTGTGCCTGCGAAGCTTGTGCCTGCTAAAGCAGGTAGCAGGAATCCAGTCTCATTCCTTTAGGAATAACAAAGAGGAACATAGATGACGGCTTAATTATATGTCTCTCATATTATTTTACAACTTTTTGGGAGGACCTTTAAGCACCTTCATTTCCATGATACGAGAACAAATAAAGTATGGATAGGTGTAATGAAGGCATGGCCCTGTCCGTCTGAGCCGCATAATGCTCTTATTAAACTCATCTAATCTCAAGGAGAGCCAGGAAGGCTTCTTGGGGCACTTCCACCCGTCCGATTTTTCGCATTCGCTTCTTTCCCGCTTTCTGCTTTTCCAGGAGTTTCATCTTGCGGGTGTAATCTCCACCGTAGAGTTTGGCCAGGACATCCTTCCGGTAAGGCTTTATGGTCTCCCGAGCAATTATCCGCTTTCCGATAGCCGCCTGGAGGGAGACTTCGAACTGCTGACGGGGAATGAGCTTACGCATTTTCTCCACAAGTCTCCTGCCCAAAGAATAGGCTTTATCTTGGTGAACTATTAAAGACAGCGCGTCCACAGCTTCCCGGTTGATAAGAATATCCAGTCTTTGGAGAGGAGCCTCTCTGTACCCGGCAAACTCATAATCCATCGAGGCATAGCCTTGGGAGACAGATTTCAGTTGATTGTAGAAATCGAAGACTACCTCGTTGAGGGGAAGGGTATAGGTCAAAAAAATTCGCTGGGAGCTGATGTATTCCATCTTCTTCTGTTCTCCCCGGCGATTCTCGAGAAGTTTGAGCACAGTGCCGAGATATTTATCTGGAGTCAGGATGAGGGCTTCTATAACCGGCTCCTCTATCTTTCTAATCTGATGAGGAGGGGGGAGCTGGGAAGGATTCTGTATTTCTACGACCTCGCCATCCATTCCCGTTACACGATGGCTCACGCTGGGGGCTGTGGTGATGAGGTTGAGATCGAATTCTCGTTCAAGCCTCTCTTGGATGACTTCTCTATGGAGAAGGCCTAGAAAACCGCAGCGAAACCCCATCCCGAGAGCTGGGGAATTCTCGGGCTCATACTGAAAGGAAGAATCATTGAGCCGCAGCTTTTCTAGCGCTTTCCTCAACTCCTCCACACCACTGCCGGCAGCAGGATACATACCACAGAACACCATGGGTTTGGCTTCCTTGAAACCCGGCAGGGCTTGAGTGGTTCGTTTTTTTCGGCCCGTGACAGTATCTCCGATGCGGGCGTGCCTGAGGTCTTTAATCCCGGCAATCATATACCCCACCTCTCCGGTGAGGAGGCAGCCGACCTTCTGGGGTTTGGGCGTCAAGTAGCCGATTTCTTCCACTTCGTAGACAGCTCTGTTAGACATGAGTTCGATCTCTTCTCCGCGATGGATTTCCCCGTCAAAGATTCTGATGAGGACGATCACCCCTCGATAGGAATCAAACCAGGAATCAAAAATCAAGGCTTTGAGGGGGGAGTGCGGCTCTCCTTTGGGAGTGGGAATGCGGTCGACGATGCTTTCGAAGACCTCCTCGATCCCTGTACCCTTTTTGGCGCTGGCCAGGATGGCCTCTTCCCGTTTATATCCGAGGATGTTTTCCAGCTGCTCCAAGGCGAGGTCTGGATTGGCTTGGGAAAGATCGATTTTGTTGATGATCGGGATGAGGTACAAGTCACTCTGGAGAGCCAAATATGTATTGGCCAGAGTCTGAGCCTCAACACCCTGTGAGGCATCGATGACGAGGAGCGCTCCTTCGCAGGCGGCCAGACTCCGCGAGACCTCATACGAGAAATCCACATGGCCTGGAGTATCGATCAGGTTAAGGATGTATGTGTTTTGATCTTTGTCTTTGTATGAGAGGCGGGCGGTTTGAGCCTTGATGGTGATACCCTTTTCCCGCTCGAGGTCCATGGTGTCGAGCACTTGTTCTTTGAGTTCACGTGGGGGGAGGGCTCCTGTTTTTTCGATGAGGCGATCAGCCAGTGTAGACTTCCCATGGTCAATATGGGCAATAATCGAAAAATTCCTTATCCTCTCCATCGGGGTCAGACCTTCATAACTTTCATAATTTTATTCAAATGTTCTGAAAGTAATTGATCTCCTTCGATACTCTCCTCAATCTTTCGAATCATGTTGGCTATACTTGAATCCTCTCTGTTTAGAAATTTGGCCAGAGACTTATTTGATATCCCAAAATATCTTGAAGTAAAGAACGAATACAAAGCTCGAACATCTGATATTCTTCTGACTTTGCTTCTTCCTATAATGCATTCTGGTGAAATTCCTGTCACATCTGAAACTACCTTTAATATATTGTCCACTGTTTTATCTTCCGGAGCAACTCTATTTTGGAAAATTCGGAGACGCTTTTCACTTTCGCCATTTTTTGTATTTTCTCTCAACTTTATCTCAATTTTTTTCACGAATTCTGAACTTCCTAAATAACGTTGATCAATTATATCGTAATACTCCCTTTTCTGTCCCTGGGATAGACCCTCATTTATAAATTGCCTATACAAGTTTTTCGCAGTGAACTCATCAAAAGAAAACATTTTAAGTACAAAATTCTTGCTCACGAAAGGCTGATTTAAGTAATCCAAATAGGCATAATGGCTACTCCATTTGTATTCGTCTGGATTTTTTACCAAAGATGCTCTGATTGGATTTAGATGGATGTACCTGACCAGCTCTAACAGATACTTTTCTTGCTGACATAAAATTGCCTTGTAACGGCCCTGAAATAGATGTCCCACTGATTTATACTTTCTATGAAAATAAGATGTGTAGCTTTGCTGAATTCCCTGCATTGTCTTTGATAAAGGTGTCTCGGATATCTCGATGAGTAAGTGGATGTGATTTGGCATGAGAGTGTACGCATAGAGGAAAAAATTGTATCGCTTATAATATCTTTTTAATCTTGTAACGTATACCAAATAATCTTGATCATCTCTGAAAACCACCTGTCTATTATTTCCTCTCGCCAATACATGATAAAATGCCCCAGGAAACTCGACTCTTCTTTGCCTTGCCATCTCACTATTAATGACGAAAGAACAAGTGATATATNNATAAATTATGAAAGTTATGAAGGTCTGACCCCAACTTGACTTTTGGGGAGGAGTCGAGTAATTTTGATAGAGGTTAAATTGTTTCGACAGTAAGCCCTCTAAGGAGGTTTGAATGTTTCTATTCGGTCCGGTTGGCCCAACAGAGCTTCTGCTCATCGTGCTTATCATCATCATCATCTTTGGCGCTCGAAAACTCCCCGAGCTCGGAAAATCGTTAGGCGAGGGAATCAAGAATTTCCGTAAATCCATTACCACAAAAGATAAAGATGAGGAAAGCCCTCCTAATAAAACTGAGCCTCCCTCCAAGCAAGAATGAAACGTGTTATCGAAAAACTTGCCCATGAGAGAAAACAGAAAGAAGAGGAATTCGCAAGAAAGTTCAAAGAACTAAAAGACAAAACCCACGATTTTCTAGCTCCCCAACATCTCTCACCGGATCAGCCTTTCATTTCGCGCCCGGGAGAGCCTTGGAAAGATTCAGAAGAAATTCCACCGCTTCAGCATTTGCTGCCTATCCTCGTGGAATTCCAGAATACTCTCGAAAAAAATCTCGAACAGATGAAACAACTCCTTCTCGCTTCTCTCGAACTTATTGAGCTCAACACCAAACTCACCGATGCCAAGGATAAGGAATGGGACGCCTTAGGCAGTAATCATGTCGGGATGATCTTCAAAAGCATGGAATGGCGGGTAGACAAACTCGCCGCAGAATACGAAGATGTGAAAATTCTGATGAAGAAATTCATCCTCCTCAAAGAAAAACTCAGCGCGCTCCTCTCCACGCTAGAAAAGAAAAAAATCCCTTCCCCCTCCCAAGTCAAAGAACTCCTCGAGCCTCTCGAGGATTGGCGTTACGCCGGCTTCGAGAACCGCTATAGAGGTTACGAAGAACAGGTCAAGACACAACAGTCCGATTACCTTCAATATTTTAAAAAAGGGAAGCGCATCGTCGACTTAGGCTGCGGCCGAGGCGAATTCTTGGAACTTCTCGCCGAAAAAGGCCTCGAGGCTGAGGGCATTGATATAAACACGGAGATGGTCGAAATCTGTCGCGACAAAGGCCTCCGCTGCCTCATAGGAGATCTTTTGGAGAAACTGGCTGACTACGAAGACAACTCTCTCGGTGGCATTTTCTGTTCGCAGGTTGCAGAGCATCTTCCGCCTCCTTACCTAAGAAGAATGGTCGAGCTATCCTACTTTAAGCTCGCGCCCTCTTCATATCTCGTCCTGGAAACTATAAACCCGACTTCAGTCTTTTCGCTTGTCCAGATTTATTTTCTAGATATGTCCCATCAGAAACCGATTCATCCGCAAGCCCTGAAATTCCTGTTAGAAAGCTCTGGATTCGAGGGAGTCGAGACTAAATACTCCGCACCCTTAGAAAAAGAAAAGCTTCAGGAGCTTCCGGGTGCTGATGAGATCACCACCATCCTCAACCAAAACATCGATAAGCTGAACAAACTCCTGTACGCGCCCGCAAACTATACTGTCATCGGCCTAAAACCATAACACCAACATGTCTCTATATGCTGGGTTTGATCTGGGAGGAAGCCAGCTTAAATACGGACTCATAGATGAAGGGGGAAAGATCCTTAGGCAGGGGACAGTCGAAACCCCGACAAAAATTAAATACCTCCTTCCCCTCCTAGAAACAACCTGGGGAAACCTCAAAAAAGAAGCCAAAAATCCCATCACAGCGTGCGGATTCGGATTCCCCGGCATCTTCCACCTTGAAGATCGAAAAATCCACCGATCTCCCCACTTTCCGGAACTCGATCATTACGACCTCATCCCTGCCCTTTCACGGGTCATCGATACTCCCTTCTATGTCAACAACGATGCCAACATGGCAGCCTTCGGTGAATATAAACTGGGAGCTGGCCGAGGTGTTCAGAGCATGGTTTTACTCACCATCGGGACGGGCATCGGCACGGGAATCATCCTCGATGGAAAACTCTGGCAGGGGAAATGTGGCTATGCTGGAGAATTGGGTCATGCCCCAGTGAATCCAGAAGGAGACTCCTGTCCTTGCGGAAGCCGAGGTTGCCTCGAAACAGAAGTCTCGGCACCGACAATCGTGAAAAGCTATAAAAAACTGAAGAAGCTGGACGAGGATGTCAGTGCAGAGGAGGTCTGCAGAAGAGCCAAGAAAGGAGACTCAGAAGCTCTCCAGGTATACGCCAGGCTTGGTTGCTTTCTAGGAATCGGACTCTCCATCGCCATCAATCTGTTGAATCCAGAGAAAATCCTCCTCGGCGGGGGAGTCATGAAGGCTGGTGATTTCATCTTCTCCCACGCTCTCCCTGAGGCAAAAAAAAGATCCTTCACTCCCGCCTTTGACTGCTGCCGCATCGAGCAAGCTGCTCTCGGAAACAATGCCGGGTTTATCGGTGCTGCCCTCTGGTCCAAAGAGCAATCTGGGGTCAGACCTTCATAACTTTTATAATTTTCATTTTATGTATAACACTTCACATCTAATCCTGTCGACCTAGATAAATTATTAATGCTGGTAAATTTTATATTCTTAATCTAAGTGAAATGATAGCAACTCGTAGTAAGATATCTATTCTCTGTATCTTAGTTTATTGGCCACTTTCATTGTCTATAAATTATGAAAGTTATGAAGGTCTGACCCCGAAAATCTTCAAAAATATGAATGGAATTCAATTTTTTGAATTTTTTCCTATTTCTATAAATACCAAAAAAAATCTAAGTCTAACAAAAAAAACAACTTAAAAAAACTGGGGGGTCTGGCATAATTCTTGCTATAACATTTTATAAATTATATTATGAATGTAAAGGACGAGAGGGACTATCCCTCAGCATACGCCATTCCGAAAACTCTGAGCGAGTCCATCTATAATTACCTCAAAGATTCGATCATCAATAACAGGCTTAAGGCCAACCAAAGGATAAACGAGAAGGAAGTTGCCAAACTCTTCAAAGTCAGCACCACACCGGTGAGAGAGGCTGTCTTGAAGCTTAACGCCGAAGGTTTCGTCATCACTGACTCTCACCGAGAAACCGTGGTGAAAGAAATCTCGTACGAAGAATTAAGGGATATATTTTATGTTCTTGGCCTCTTGGATAGCGTGGGTTCCAGCTTGGCTGCAGATTACCTCAACGCTCAAGACCTGAGATACCTCGAAAACCTGACTTCGGAAATGGAAAAACATTGTCATCGTAATTCTACTGAGAAATATATCGCCCTCAACCAAGAAATCCACAAAAAAATTTGGATGCACATCCCGAACAGAGTTCTTCGATCGAGTCTTCATTATGTCTATGACCAAATGCTCAGGTACAGCAATGCCCATCTCAATGCATTCAAAAAGCCTAATGTGTTGAAAACATCCATGAGTGAACACAAAGAGATCCTCACGGCTTTGAAAAACCGCAATAAAAAGAAGCTTAAAAACCTGTTATTCGAACACTGGAATTCACGTCTTCAGCCTTCTTCCTACGAGGAGGGAATAAGAGAATATTTATCAAACGAAAAAAAAGGAGGTGCCCAAAGAAAAAGCAAAGAAAAAACAGGGGAAAAAAGCGGAGTATCAGCTAACCCCGATACTCCAAGGACTATGGACTGATAAGAAAGGAGATAAAAATGCCTAAAAAAATATTCAAACTCTCCTTTATATTTCTACTTGCTTTAAGTCTTGCTGCGACAAGCTTTGCCCAAGGAAGACAGACAGGTTCAATCCACGGTATAGTCGTAGACGAGCAAGGAAATCCTCTCCCAGGAGCTACTGTCACACTATCTGGCCCAGCAGTTATGGGTTCAAAAACCTATGTATCCGGCGAGACGGGAAAATTCAGGTTTCCTTCCCTTTTACCTGGCGCGGGATATGAAGTTAGAGCCGAAATGCCCGGGTTTAAAACCACGACCAGAAGAGGCTTACTAGTCAGCGTCGGAAAAACGACTGAGATAACCATTACACTCGCGATAACAACTATAGAAGAAGAAGTCACCGTAACGGCTGAATCGCCGGTGGTAGACGTCGAGACTTCAAAAGTCAGTGTCCACTACGCCAGTGATTTCCTGGCGTCTATCCCGATGAACCGAGACCTGTACGGCATCCAGAATTCCATCCCCGGAGCTATCTCTGAAGGAGTCGATTACCGCCGGACCTCCTCCATACTCGGAGGAACGGTCCGGAGTCAGCTCTACCAGCTGGACGGTGTTCCGATGAATGATCCCGCCACCTTCTATCCCATGGCCAACATCAACGTCGATGTCTACGAAGAGATCGAATTCGGGATCGGGTCACTTCCGGCCGAAGTGGGACAGACAGATTCAGTGGTTGTCAACATCGTCACTAAGGCCGGTGGAAACAGGTTTACAGGAAGCGCTACCGCTTATTATACCACCGACTCTCTCTCCCAGAATCTGCTGACTGATGAGGAGCTCAGTGCACTAGAGGTCAATCCTCCCGAATCACACCAGGATTACAAAGACGGCTCTATAAGCGTTGGCGGTCCCATCATCCAAGACAGGTTCTGGTTCTTCCTCAACGGCCGCCGCCTTATCTGGTCGCAGGCCAATCCTCAAACGTATGATGTTCGATTAAGAAATATTAACTTAAGGGAATGGACTTTCTCTCCTGAAGAGCTGCAGCATTTTGACATCGATCATGAGGAGTGGATGGGCTTTGCCAAGCTGACCTTCCAGCTCTCCAAAAACATCCGGTATATGGGCATGTACCATTGGAATAACATCTATGAACCTGTTTACTCGAACAGAACCAGTAATACTTACACTTTTGCCTGCACGATCGTCTGGGACCACGAGAACACCCACACCACAACTCACCAGATCAACTGGGTCATGAACCAGAATACATTCGTCGATGTTCGCGGAACGTATGTCTACCGCCATTTTCCCATCCTTCTGCGGCCAGAATACGCTATGAACTATTTTGTCTACGACCGGGAGGAGCAGGTTAGATGGGGAAACTCGTATTACGGGGACGATTACATCCGTAAAAAAGCCCTCGCTTCGATTTCGTTGACCCACTTCGAAGACGACCTCATGGGAGCAAGCCACGAATTTAAGCTTGGCGGTGAATTCGAACAAACGATTTACGGCCTCGATAGGTACAAGGACGGCAATCCCTACTACACGTACTGGAGAGACTACAACGCGGGCAACAAATATTACTACTCAACCTCAGGTAAGCGAGGCCGGCTCAGAGTGCGTCCTTTTGGTCCGCGAGGCACAGTGTGGAAATATGACAACACCCGCCGATGGTCTGGCTATATCCAGGACAGCATAATCAAAGGGAGACTGGCTCTTAACCTTGGTATCCGTTTCGATTACGGCTACCAGTACGAACCCGAGCAAGTACGGCCCGATATGATCGACCTGTATGATGTAGGGCCCGAATTCTTGAACCCCGCTCTGACTGATCCTGCTATCGGTAATCTCTCTCCAACTATACTCGTCCACGCCCTGAACGATCAGTATCACAACGATCCCGACATAGAGTTCAATCAAACGTCTGCTTTTGATGCGATCACTACCCCTTGGAGGAAAATCGTCGAGTTCACAACACTTTCGCCGAGAATCGGGATTGTTTACGACCTCTTCGGTGATGGGAAGACGGCTCTAAAGGCCTCTTTCAGCCGCTACTATGAGCCCGTCTGGTCAGCTAAGTACAACGCCGCCAACATAATGAGCGGTACTGCCATGAACTGGTACTGGTACGACCTGAACCGCAACGGATTCATGGATCTTCCTAAACCCGGCGGCAGCTATGGATCACCTGTTGATCCTCAGTACTTAGACGCAAATGGCGATCAGTACAGATTAACCAGTTATGATGTTCAAGATCCCAATGAACAATACTATATCGAAGACTTGAAGGCTCCTTATATGCATGAATTCATGGGAGGCATCGAGCACGAGCTGGTCAAGGACTTCAAACTGGGACTCCAATTCGTCTACAAGGTGAACAAGAACATCGTCGAGGACGTGGATAAGAACAACGGCTATGATCCTAACGCCACCGATAGCCAGGGACGACGCATCTGGCTCCCGTATGATTTTATTGACCCCGGCTGGGATGGAGAATGGGGGACAGCAGATGACCAGAACATGACCGTTTATGGCCTGGCTGATTACGCTCCTACACGGGCCTACCAAGGTGTGAATCCACCAGAAGCCAAGAGGGAATACACGGCTGTTATACTGACATTCGACAAGAGGATGTCAAACCGATGGCAGCTGCAGGGCTCGATCCTGTATTCTGCCTTCAAAGGCAATGCTGCTCCCACATACGGAGCGACAGAAGGCGAGTCAGGACTGTTCGACAACCCCAACACGATGATAAACTCCTATGGCCGAGTGGCTTATGATCGCCCGCTCCAGATAAAGCTCATGGGATCTCTCATGCTCCCCTACGACATCATCTTCACAGGCTATATCCAGCACCGCTCAGGGTCA
>JABAOF010008467.1_pt1 | contig 15987 bp, 12 predicted proteins | sample 7062171 | NCBI WGS metagenome assembly JABAOF01 (sample SAMN14538628, study PRJNA623070) | marine sediment metagenome | biome: marine biome [ENVO:00000428]; feature: marine pelagic biome [ENVO:01000023]; material: deep marine sediment [ENVO:00002113] | place: India: Gulf of Khambhat ...
CACGATGTTCATTTCATGTTCATTTCAAGCCGTAGACGCCTTCCTACAAAGACAATTTCGGCGAAGGCTTCGCCCTCGACTTAATATGAGAAGGAAAACAACCTCATGACGAAATATTCAAATCATCCACGCGAACGTACTGCAAAGTACAAACCTAGAGGATGCCAAGAATCAATAGAGAGAACGGTAAATATTTCTTCATCGATCACCTCCAAGGCTTGTTTTTGTTTATCGTGCTTTCTTACCTCTAAGTGGGAAGTATGTCCATACCCATCTACCATGACCTTCCACAAGAATCTCTTGACAATCCGATGCGGGATAGATAATCTGCTCGTTGGCAAATTATTGGCGGCAATTCAGCCTATGGTGTGAAATGATTACGGGCATCCAATCAGCTGGAGACCACGTTCTTTGCCGACACCCTCCAGTTACGACGAATATTTGATGATGTGACAAGAGGGTTTTGATCGAGCATGGAGGTGGCTGAATATAGGCCGAATCTAAATTTACACCAGATCGGATATGGGCCCAAAGCGAACCGTCTGAGGTGAATAGGTATGGCACCTCCAAGCGCTGCGATGACGCATCAGCTTGTGGGGTAGTTGCGCATACTCTTACCGGGGGTGCCGGGCGTGAGCAGCCGGGGTTATATGGGGTATTGCAACGTGGTCATGTTTCCCCTGAACGGCGGCTGGGCGCTGTTTGACACGGTGCATTACAGCGACCGCCACCTCCTTTTGGCAGCTCTGGCTCATGCCAGAGTCAGGCCGGAGGAGATAAGTGACGTGGTGCTGTCGCACCTCCACTTTGACCACGTCCTAAATCTCCCCATTTTTAGGAACGCAGCGGTTTACATCGCCCAGGCAGAGCTGGATTACGCCGACCGAGTTTCTGCGGGGCAGCTTGAAGACCACTCCATACCCGACTTCTGGCCGCTCCTCTTGAAAAACCGCCAGATCCAGGTGGTCGACGACGTGATGGATCTGTCGTCATCGGTGAGACTGATGTGGATGCCGGGGCACACGCCTGGGTGCTTGGCCATGTTCTACAAAGCCACCTCCACGGTGGCCGTCTGCGGGGACGTTATTAAGAATGTCTGGGAAGCCCTAACGGGCAAGGAGGAAATGGCTTTAGGGGGCAGCAATCTGGCATGGTCCAGCATAGAGGCTTTACTGGTACGGGCTGACGTTATCGTCCCCGGGCATGACCGGCCCTTCATTCGACGCGATAAAGGTGTCGAGTTCCTGACCCCCTTCACCTGGGAGGTGAGGACCAACTTGTACCCCGAAGGACAGGACAAATCTGTCCTGAACCTGAACTTTCCAGCTGGCGTTGAAGGGTAAGACGGGGAAGCCTCCGGGGCTCGCGAAGAATAGTAGACAGTGGCGGGGTAAGTTCGACCCATACTAAGGAAGTGAGGCAACCAAAACAATCCCATGATTTCATGAAAGGAGGAAACTATGAAACGAAGGGTTTTTTTTCTAGCTGTGGTTTTTTGCGTTGTGTTGGCGTTTGCTTTGACCACTAACGCCGCACCTAAGTACTCTCTAAAATTTGCCAACCCGATCTCCAAAGACCATTCATGGGGCCGGGCCGCGGAAGAGTTCAAGAGGCTGGTTGCGGAAGCAACGAACGGGCAGGTTGAGATCCAGGTCTTCCACTCCGGATCCCTAGGCAAAATTCGAGAGGCTTTGGAGATGACCAAGGTGGGGACGGTCGACTTTGTCCTTTCCGGGTCGGGCCATGTGACAGGCCACGTGCCGGAGTTGGGCATCACGGTTCTGCCCTATCTGTGGAAAGACGAGGAGACGATGTTCCAGGCCTTGGACGGTCCATTTGGCCAATACCTGAACGAAAAGCTTTCAGCCAAGGGTTTTGAAGTCGTTGGCTGGTGGGATAACGGTTTCAGACACGTCTCCAACAATGCCAAGCCAATCATGAAACCAGCAGATATTAAAGGCCTCAAGATTAGGTGCCTACCGGCCAAGGTCCATGTGGCCTTCTTCAAGGCCCTGGGCGCCGCCCCGACCCCCATGGGCTGGACGGAGCTTTTTCAGGCACTCCAGCAGGGCGTGGTGGACGGCCAAGAGAACCCCCCGGCCATGGTCTATTTCGGGAAACTCTATGAGGTCCAGAAGTATTATTCCCTGACCAGCCATGTAAACGAACCTGGCAATGTGCTGATGAGCAAGGTCACCTTGGAGAAACTGCCAAAAGATCTTCAGGTGGCCGTCAAAGTTGCTGCGCAGAAGGCCACGATCTGGCAGCGCGCAGAGAACAAGAGGGACAACGAGGAGTTCCTCAAAAAACTCGATGACGCCGGATTGAAGACCAACAAGGTGCCAGCGGAGACCATCGCCGAGTTCCGGAAAGTCGCCCAGAGTGTCTATCCTGAGGCGATCAAGGGCTTTGGCCCTGAAGGTGAAGAACTTGTAAACATAATGGTCTTCTTCAACAAATAGGCCGTCGCTTGAACAACGGACCTATCATTTTTCGGAGGAAAGACCCCACTGGTCTGACGAAATTAACTGGGGCCCGAGGATCCACATCTTTATGCGCTTGCTCTCTCGCTTGGTCGAAGGACTGATCATTCTATGCGCGAGCGTAATCGTGACCATTGTGACGATTGAGGTGGTCCTGCGGTATGTTTTTAGTCTTTCTTTGATCTTCACCGAAGAATTAGCCCGCTACTTGATGGTCTGGATCGTCTTTCTGGGAGGTGCCATAGCTGTCCGGGATGACTCACACATCAGAATCAACATTCTGACTAAACGCATACGTCCCCGGCTGAGAGTGTTGGCTCGCCTGATCGCCCACGGGCTCAGCGTGTTTTTATTGGTGGTGCTGAGTATGGAGGGCATAAAAATCCTGGGTCGGCAGTTGGATCAGATGTGCATTACCATAAACATCAGTATGTTTTACTTCTATCTGGCCATCCCGGTAGGCTCCATTTTGATGATCATCTTCATCCTGCCAAAGATCAGGGATGCGATCAGCAGGAAACCGGAAGAGCATACATAACCTGCCGGAAGGAAAACGGTCACAGATGTGTTGATTCTGTCCATAGTATTTGTGCTAACCATTCTCCTGGGCGTTCCCGTTGCTTTTTGCCTCGGCCTGGCCGGCGTTGCCTTCATTCTTGTCTCCGAACGCCTGCCCCTCCACATCCTTCCAACCCTGATGTTCGGTGGCATTGACTCCTTTCCTTTGATGGCCATTCCGTTCTTCATCATGGCCGGGGATTTGATGAGCCGTAGCGGAGTCCTACCTAAATTGGTCGACCTGGCCGACAGTATGGTCGGCCATCTGAAAGGCGGCCTCGCATACATCAACATCCTAGCCAGTATGTTTTTTGCCGGGGTGACAGGCGTTGCCGTGGCGGATACGGCTGCCGTAGGGTCCATGCTGGTGCCGAGCATGATAAAGCAGGGCTACACCCGTGGCTTTTCGGCCGTGGTGACTGCAGCTTCGTCCATCATGGGCCCGATCATACCGCCTAGCGTGGCCATGTTGATTTATGCCTATGTGTACGGGGGGGGGATCTCGGTGGCCAAACTTTTTCTGCTTGGCGCGGTGCCTGGTTGCATAGTTGGCTTTGGAATGATGGGACTGGTCTACGTCATGTCCTTCAGACACAACTTCCCAGTCAGTTCGAGTGGCTTTAACTTAGGGGTTTTGGCCAGACGGACAATAGCCGCCATACCCGGGTTGATGGTTCCAATCATTATCCTTGGCGGGATAATTGGTGGAATTTTCACGCCCACCGAAGCCGGTGCGGTAGCGGTAGCGTATGCCATCGTCGTCGGGGTCTTTCTGACCCGCAAACTGAACCTGAGAGACATTGCCGCCTGCTTTTTGGTAAGCTGCAGGACCAGCGCGGTGGTATTTCTCTTATTGGCCACCGCCAAGGTAGTCTCCTGGATACTGATCACCCATCAACTCCCCCAAATGGTGGCTAAATTCTTTCTTGGGTATACGTCCTCGCCGCAAGTCTTTCTGGTGTTGACCATTCTTTTCCTTTTTATTCTAGGTTTCGTCATGGAAGCGGTGGCGACCATGATCATGTTTATCCCCGTATTTGGGCCGATAGTCCAAGCGTTTGGGGTTGAGCCGCATCACTTCGGGTTGCTGGTGGTCATGACCGTTCAGGTGGCCCTGATCACGCCTCCTGTGGCCCTCGGTTTGTTCATAGTCACACCGATAGCCGGATGTTCCATAGAGGAGGCCACGCGGGAGATCTGGCCTTTTCTGGTTCTTGTCATTGGAGTGATCATTTTGATGGCTTTTTGGCCCAGTATTCCGATGTGGTTACCTCGACTGTTCGGATATTGAGGTTAAAATACGTTGCAAGGAGGGAAAGATCATGTTGAGCACACAACAATCTTATGATGTACCGTACGGATACCGCGCCAAGATCGGTCTAATTGTGGTGGGTCCTAACCTCAACCCAACCCCCGAGATCTGCCGGATGATCCCTGATTATGTGCAGGTTCGTGAAACACGGATTCACATGGATCCAGTGGTCAACGTTGAGGAGTGCTCAAAGTTGAGCGAGCCACTGGGCAACGCGGCCAAATTATTGGCCGAGGGCCTTTCCTCGCCTATCCTGGGCAACCACTCGGCCATTGCTTTCGCCTGCACTGCCGGATCGCTGGTGGGTGGCCCTGGTTGGGACAAAAAGGAGATTGAGATGATGGAAACTGCCACCGCTAGGTTCCCTTGCACCAAAGCCATCCCGGCCATGGAGTCTCAAAGCTCAGGTATTCCATGTACTACGACTGCCACAGCGGCCGAAGAGGCAATGCGCTTCATGGGTTTCAAGAAAATTGTCATCTCTGGCCCTTACATTGACGAGATTAACGAAAGGTTCCGGGTCTTCTATCAGGATTCCGGGTTTGAGGTGCTTAAGGTGACCGGACTGGGGATCGAAGATCTTTATGAAATGGGGGCGACCAAGCCCTCTCAGGCCTACCAGGCGGCCATGGATGCCGTCGTTCCTGAAGCCGATGGAATCTTCATCACTTGCACCAACTTTAGGTGCAGCGACGTGATCGAACAGATCGAGCACGATTCAGGCAAGCCGGTCGTGACGTCCAATCAGGCAACGGCCTGGCATCTCATGAAACTTCTTGGCATAAACGACGCAATTGAGGGTTATGGCCAGCTACTCCGTAAAGTTCCCAGGGCCTAAAGTTCTTTGGACCTACGCAAGCTTCTTCGGTCCTTGTTTCAACTCCCAACCAAGAGGCGTTAGACCATGAAACGTTTAGCTATTCTGCACACGGTGCTCTTTTTGGCGGACATGTTCAAGAAAATGCTGGCAGACAGGTTCCCAGACCTTGAAAGCTTTCATGTGGTGGACGAGGCCCTCCTCCAGGATTTTCTTCGTCAGGAAGGTCTGACCCCAAACATCGTGCGCCGAGTAGCCGCCCAGGCCTGCCTGGCTAGGGACGCCGGGGCCGACCTGATTCTGTTTACCTGTACGTCCACCTCACCGGCGGTTGACGCTGCCAGAGCCGTAGTTGACGTCCCGATCCTGAAGATCGATGACCCTATGGCCGAAAAGGCCGTTAAACTGGGAAGGAGAATTGGAGTCGTATGCACGGCTAGGAGCACTCTGGGTCCTAGCGAGAAACTCATTAGAGAACACGCAGCAAAAACTGGTAAGCATGTCGACGTGCATATGGAGCTGGATTCGCGCGCCTTCGAGGCCGTCATGGCAGGCGACAGGGCCGAGCACGATAAAAGGGTCAAGGCGGCTGCACGCCGGCTGGCCAACAAGAGCGATGTGGTAGTTCTCGCCCAGGCGTCTATGGCACATCTCGCACCCGAATTGAATGAAGCCTCTTCAGTGCCGGTTTTGGCGAGTCCAGACCTGTGTATTGAAGCCCTAGCAAAACTGCTTGAAGATTAACGCCTTCCGCCGTGAAGAGAGAAGTTCTCCTCCTGGGGATCACGTGAGGACGATGAGAAGGGAAAGTTAGACGAAGATGCCTTCCCCTGGTAAACGAAGAAATAGAACAGCCTGCACAAAGTGTTCTTCTCAGCCGAAGGGATCAACCAAGGTCACCCAGCGTTCTGCTTATTCATCAGGTTAGAAAGGTGCGGCTGTTTAGCACCATCTGTTTTCCCTGATCAGTCAGTGGACACAATCCTAGTTCAAGAGTTCACCTAACATGTCTAGGGTCCAGACGTCCTAGCCCGGATTGGCCTCAAAAATCCATGACCCCCTCCCGGAGAGATATTAAACCCAGTGAAGTGGTGGAAACTGCCTTATCAAATCGTGCAAGAAACTGGCTTAAACCGCAGGGACTAACGAGATCTTTTTAATAATGCAGGAATTATCTGCCGTAACTCCCGTTCAGACTTGCTGGAAAAAAATGGGGATGATGTGATGACTGTAAACCTCTTTTACATTTCCTCATTTTGGCACCTAATATGTCCATACCCATTTAACTATGTCCTAATTTTTCCCTTGACATCAACAATGTGGGTCCTATAATGGTGTTCGTTAGGCATTGACACGGCCCAAGGGCTCCACTAACACTTAGCCCGTCGACAAGATGAGGGTTCCAAATTTGGAACGGAAGAGCGGGTAAAACCTTTTAATAAGGAGGGCGACGATGGATATCGAAGAACTGAATGGAGAACTTAATTCTTTACGTGAAAAACTCATGCTGGGGCAAATCAACCGACGCCAGTTTTTGGCCAGGCTGTCCAAGTTTGGCTTGGCCCTGCCGGTCGCTTCGTGGGTCATGCAAGTCAGCCATTTCTTTGGCTTGCCCAGCGCTGAAGCGGCCGAGGAGGTTTTGGCCTTAAAGATGCTCCCCCCCATCGAAATGCGGGACAACTCCAAGTTCAAAACCAAGCCGCCGTGGAAAGTCGGTTTTGCCAACCCCGGTATCAACAACACTTGGCGTGTTTCCTTCCAGGCCTGCGTCGAATACCAGCGCGAGCTGACCCCTGAAATCGGTGAATGGATCCAGACCGATGCCGGCGAGAAGGCCGAGAAACAAATTAGCGACATCGAAGATCTGATGGGCAAAAACTTGGACATCATCATGATCAATCCAGTCACCGAGGCCCTGATCCCGATTGTGGAACAGATCTGGGACAGGGGTATCCCCAGCGTCACCGTGGATCGCTGGATCCGTACCGAAAAGGTTACCTGCCGCACCCAATCAGGAAGCCAGAAGATTGTGGGAAGGGCCTTCGCGGACTTTATTGGCAAGACCTTGGGTCCCAAAGGCGGCAATCTGGCCTGGGTCGGTACAATCACCGGATCGCCACAGAATAGGGAACGGCAGGAGGGCTTTGACGAGGCTATCACGAAGTACCCAAATATCAATGTGGTAGGTAGGGTCATTACCGGAAGCTTCCAGGCTGGTCCCAACAAGAAGGCCTTAGCCGACATCGTCGCCAAAAACCCCAAGATTGACGCCGTCTTCTGTGACATCGGCTGGAATGCCCCAGCCTTCTTGGACGTCTTTCTGGAGAGGAACCTTCCTATTCCGATCATCACCGGCGACGACGTAAACGGATGGATCAGATTGTGCAAGAAGCACAATATCAGAACTATCCTCGGAAGTTGGCCGGTTTACTGCGGCCGGACCGGGGTCAAAGCATGCGAGCTAATCCTAAAAGGTCAGCCCGCTCCCAAGCTGTGGTGGATACCTCTCCTCATCATCGAGGAGAAAGATTTTGATAAGTGGTACAGGCCAAATCTACCAGACTCCCTGTGGTTGAGCGCAGAGGTTCCAGAGGAATGGCTCGTCAAGAAGTTCAAGATCAGAGAAAAACTTGCCTAACAAAATTGGTGGGCCGGGGCGGTTTCGCACCGGCCCGTTGACTATCGGGTCTATGCGGCATAAGAAGAGACTCTTTCCATGGGGGGGCCACAAGCACTTCCCAGGTGTGCATGCTTTGAAAAGCGTGGATTTCTCTTGCTTGAAAGATGAAGTCCACGCGCTCGTGGGGCATAATAGGGCTGGCAAATCCACGCTGATAAAGATTCTAGGTGGCTTTTGACCAAGTGCCGGGCTTTGATCATCGACGAGCCAACGCGGGGCATCGACTTCGACTCGAAGGCTAAGAATTATATACTATTACGGGAGCCTAAGGACGAGGGGGCCTCGTCTTACTGATCTCCTCGGACCTGGAGGAGATCCTCGGGCACTGCGATAGGATTCTGGTCCTCCACCGAGGGGAGATCACCGGCAAGGCTACGTGGAAAACAGCGACCGAGCGTGCGGCCATGGCGGCTGCCAGAGGCTGCGCTCTCGATGCCGAGGGCAACCCACTGGAGCCGGCGTCGGAAGTCTTTCAGCTTTGAAGAGCAAGCACCTTGATTGTCTATAATCGAACCCAGGGTTTGTCCCTCTCGTTCAATATCAAGCGGTTGCTGCGGAACAATACTGGAGTGGTGGCGGCCTACCTGCTCGTCGTGGCTACCTTCTTAATCTCCGGCAGCCTGGACCCCGATGTCTTCAGATTATCGAACGTCATAACTATCGTTCACCACATGGTCAGCCTCGGGTTGGTGTCAATCGGCCAGAGCTTCTGCATCTTGTCCGGGAGCTTTGACCTTTCGGTGGGTTCAGTCATTAGCCTGACCACTCTCTTGTTTTCGGGCACGGTCTTCGGCCGCTCAGAGATGATCCTTCCGGCACTGTTGCTAGTCTTGAGCGTAGGACTCTCCTTCGGCCTGATCAACGGCCTTATGATCGCCAAGGCAAGGATCAATCCTTTTGTCACCACTCTAAGTACGATGCTAATGGGTCAGGGTGCTGCCTTAATGTACTACTATGGACCTTACGGCGAGAATACGCCTGGCATCAAGTACTTGGGATACGGCACCGTTGGACCAGTTCCGGTTGCCGTTTTGGTTTTAGCCGCTTTTTTCTTTGCAGCCCTGATCGTTTTGACCAAAACCCGTTTCGGACTCCATGTCTATGCCATAGGCGGCGACATTCAGTCTGCCCGGCTGTCCGGAGTCGACACCATCCGTGTCCGGATTGCAACGCATGTTATCTGCTCATTCATGGCCATTGTCACCGGGATATACTTCTCCTCCCGGCTGGGTTGCGGCGACCCTTATGTCGGGATTGGCGTCGAACTGGAATCTATCGCTGCGGTTTGCATCGCTGGAACCAGCCTCTTCGGCGGCGAAGGTACTCTTTGGGGTACCTTGGGTGGTGTGCTACTCCTCGCAATGCTTTCCAATGCCTTTAACCATCTCAATGTCGAAACAATGATTCAGCTAATCGCTCGTGGCCTGATTATCATCGTCGCCGTGGCTGTTTACAGTGCTAGGAGGAAGGGTTTTGGCAGCTAACGGGGATAAAGCTAACTTGGATTTGCTTGAGGTCGGTAGTCCGGCTGACCGGATGGAGAGACATGTTCTGGCCCTGGTCAAAAAGATCCCCTTGCCTTGGTGGGCGTTGATCATGCTGGTGGGGGCAACAGCCATGATCTCTCCCCACATCTTGATGCCCTTCAACTTATCTCATCTTATCCGCCAGGCGGTCCCTGGCGCGATAGTGGCCTTGGGTGAGACCTTTGTCATTTTGGCTGGGGGGTTCGACCTGTCCATTGCATCCACCGTGAGCCTCATCGCAGCCGTTGCCGCGGGCGAGATGGTCGGCAAGGCCGAGAACATTCTCCCCACTGTGGTCCTCTGCTTGGGCATCGGCACAGCCATCGGCGGCGCCAACGGATTGATCGTTACTAAGCTCAAGGTGCCCTCGTTCCTGACCACTCTCGGGATGATGATTGCTGTTCAAGGGATGGCCTTGGTCTACACCGGCGGGATGCCAGTGGGTGGCTTCCCTGAAGAGTTTAGGGCCGTGGGGCTGGGCAGGCTGTTGGGCGTCCCCTATCTGATCTGGATTTTGCTCGTCGTGGCCGTTCTCTCCCAGACATTCCTGAAGAAAACCGCCCTGGGGCGATCCATTTTGGCGGTCGGCGGTAACGATCTAGCCTGTCATCTAATGGGGGTTCGGGTGAACCTAGTTAGAACTCTCACCTTTGTCTTCTGCTCTGTCTTCGCCACGTTGGGGACCCTGCTTATGGTAACTACTTATCGGATCTGGGACTCGGATATGGGCAAGGGGATGCATTTTGAGGCCATCACCATGGTTATCGTTGGCGGTGCGGCCATTGGCGGCGGTAGCGGTAGCGCGGTCACGACCATCCTCGGCTGGCTAGTAATGACTATGCTTTTTACCTTTCTGAATTTAGTCGGCTTTCCTGAATCAGGGCGGTTTATAGTCCAGGGCGTAATTCTTCTTCTGGCCGTTGCCGCCAATCGCGAGGCTCTGATGAGAATCCAATGAGAGACCTCATCCGTATCTTTCTAAATAAGTATTTAAGAGCTAAGCGTGCCGATCGAATCCATCGGGAGTTGTTGAGAACCAAAGGAACGTCGGTTGCCCGGTGGTTTTGGGTCCGGGGATATCGTGTAAGTACCGTTGGATAGCTACTTTGAGAATCATCAAATCAAATGTTAGAATTAAAGTCTTCACAACTTTTGGGAAGTTGATTGGAGGACGCTTACCGCTCAATTAATTTTTCACGCAGTGTCAACGATAGCCGAAGTTTGGCAACTAATATCTAGATTTTCCAAAATGTACGAAAATGGTTGATATTACAACAACGACCACTGAACCAATTGTAAAGATGGTGAATATTACAAAACGGTTTGGAGGAGTTTATGCTGTAAAAAACGTAGACTTAGAATTATATCGGGGTGAAATTCTCGGATTAGTTGGGGGCAATGCAGCAGGAAAATCAACCCTTATAAAAGTTCTATCTGGCGCTTATCTTGCAGATGAAGGTGAGATATATGTTAACGGTCGAAAAGTACAAATTGAGTCTCCAAAAGATTCTAGAAAACTTGGTATTGAAACATTGTATCAAGATCTGGCTCTTGTTGATAATCTCGATGTATTCGAAAATGTTTTTATTGCTAGGGAATTAATAAGAGACGGAATTTTGGGGAAACTCAGGATCTTAGACTCAGTGAAGATGAAGAAAGAAGGTATAAAGTTATTAAGTGAGCTTGGCATTACAATTGAAGATCCTAATTCAAAAGTTAAGTATCTTTCAGGTGGACAACGACAGATGGTTGCTACAAGCAGAGCCATATATTTTAATGCTCAAGTTATTGTTATGGATGAACCTACCGCGGCTTTAGGAGTTGCAGAAACACAGAAGGTATATGATCTTATCAAAAAACTTCAAAAGAATAATATCAGCATAGTTATAATTTCACATAATATTAATGAAGTATTTGATATAGCAGATAGATTTATGGTATTGAAAACGGGAACCCTTGTAGGTGTAAAAAGAAAAGATGAAACTAGTATTAGTGAGATTATGAAAATGATAATAGCTGGTAAGAACTACAAAGATATCTGAATAGAATGACTGTTCACTGTATAAGACTACAGCGCAAGTTTTCGAAGTTCTTCTTCTTTTTTCTCTCTGAGATGCGCAAGTGTCAAGTCTAAGATTATTTGGGCCTGATAGGCAATAATAATTTGTTTTCAAAAAGTTAAGAAAAAGTTGGCTTTTGTGCTTTGACCTCAGGCAAGAGGATGCGCAAATTTCTCAGCTTCTGGTGAGTAATCGTGACATCTGAAGATGTCATCGTCAATGTCTTCTAAGCGGTTCAGTAGTGAGCGTAAACACGCTTTATTCCGCATTTAGGCTTCTACTCTGAGGCTGCCACTTCAAGGCCTGATTCAAAACCCTCTATAATTGCCTCATATATTGTCCTAGGCTGGCGGGCATCGCCAATAGCCTTAAGGCGGGTTTCTTTACCGATGGCCTGTGCCAAGCTTTGGTCACTCTCATACCCAGTGGCCAGAACTACGGTTTGGTAGGGCCCCAGGGTTATCGTCCCAGTGGGTACCTCCAGCTGAACCATGCCGTTTTCCACGGAAAGGACTGTAGCCTGCGTGATTATGTTGTTCCCTGCTCTAATTAGTCTGTCGAGTATCAGTTTCAAGCGAATGGGGCCTAAGCCTTGACCCAGTTTCTCGGTCATTTCCACCACTGTCACACTGACCCCAGCTTCAGACAAGTGCTCGGCCGTCTCGAGGCCGACCTGACCACCCCCCACGACTAAATATCGACCAGGGCTAACATCGCTTTGACGCAACAAGTCTTCTGCAGTCACCACTAACTCGCTGTCGAGTCCGGGTATGTCGGGCCTCAAGGGGACGGATCCAGTGGCCAGGATTAGCTCATCAGGATTTTCTCCCGTCACCATCTGTGGGGTCGCCTCTTGCCCCGTTTGTATTTCAACCCCAGTCCTGGCAGTTTCTGCAACCAGGTAGTTAATCAAATCTTTGATTGGCTCTTTGAAGGGTGGAACCTTGGCTATGTTTAGAAGCCCCCCCAGGGAGGGGCCTTTGTCTATGAGCTTGACCTGCGCACCCCTTTTGGCAGCGGTTGCGGCGGCAGTGAGACCCGCCGGTCCACCTCCCACCACCAACACCTTCACCGTTTGGGATAGGGGCTTAAACTCTATCAAGTCACGGCCAATCAATGGATTGACGACGCAACGCACCTCTTCATTCTGTTGAAGGCAAGTCAGACAGAAATTGCAAGCGAGGCAGGGGCAAATCTCTTCTTCCCGGCCTTGCTCAATCTTAGCCACGAACTCTGGATCAGCAATCAGAGCCCTGCCCACAGCAACCAAGCTGACGTGTTGCTCAGAAAGAGCCTCCTTGAATTCTTTCGGCCGATCCAATCGGCCTACCCCTATCACCGGAATTGAGACTGTTTCTTTGAGCGCCCGGGCCAAGGCCAGCTCAGAACCACGCCTCACCTCAGTTGGTGGGGAGATCCTGTAATGGGTCAGCCCAATGCCAGCCGAGGCACTGAGGTAGTCAACCCCGAGTTCCTCCAGCCGCTGCCCCACCTCAAGAGTTTGAGCGAGATTCAGTCCATCGTCTACGAATTCGTCCAGGCTGAGTCGAACCCCAACCACGAGGTCATCCCCCACCCGAGAGCGGATCTCGTCAGCGGTCTCCCCCAGCAACCGGAACCGATTCTCAAGACTACCACCGTACTCGTCAGTTCGATGGTTAAAGTGAGGAGAGAGGAAAAAGTTTAGCCAATAATCGTGGCAGGCGTGGAGTTCTATGCCCTCAAAGCCGCAGGCCATGGCTCGAACGGCAGCCCGGGCAAAAGCTATCCGGTAGGTTCTTATCTCCTTAAGGTGGAAGGACTCAGGCGGCCGTCCGATACTTTTGAAGCTTAGTTGGATGCCGACGCGAGTGTGGTCCCTCACTGCCTGAGCCAACTCGCCAAGGCCGGACACGAGATCATCTTCGTAAATCCCCAACTGGCGCCCAAAGCCCCGGCCGTCCTGATGGACGTAGGCGGCGCCCAGCACGACGAAACCCACACCAGCCCTGGCTCGGGCTAGGTAGAAATTCTTTAGAGATGGAGTTACCGAACCATCCTCTCGGGCAGAATTCATCGCCATGGGAGCCATCACAGTTCTATTAGCAAATGTTCGTCCTTTGATCTCAAAAGGTGAGAAAAGATCCATGTGGTGCTTACCCCCGGTTACGATATACTTTGACTGTAATTCTCTTGGCTAACGAAAATGTTTATTATATTACAAAAAGCTTGACAGAAAATCAAAAAGAACAAATAATGAATTCCTACGCCTTTTTAGACCGCACATAGAGAATGCCTTCATAGAATAGATTTCTTATCTCGATTGGGATAATAATCTGTACTCGAATAAAGCATGTAGGAAGGATTATGGATATTTGTTCAATTGATGGGACACCGCCAACCGCGAGCCACCAGGGCTCAGTTTCCGTTTGGTGTCCTGCAGAACTGAGGGAGCTTTATCGAAGGCTACGAAGCCAAAGCTTTTAGATTCTTACCAGGCAAATCTGAGAATTTATCCCTCGCAAAGTCAATATTTGCTTTAGAGCACAAAGCTGGAAGAGCAGAAATTCCAAATATCCTTGGCTAGAATTAGTCAGGGAATTTGAGATAAAAGACAGAGGGATTGTTCATTCCCATACTTACCCCATTCAATGAGTTATATTATGTGATTCACCGTTGCTTCACCGAGTGGACTGTCTTTAGGCGCTTGCAAAAGCGTATGAGGTAAAGTTAATAGAGGAAGGAGGACAATATGACTGTTCACTATCTGACTGAAAAAATCCAAGGAGACTACCAATATACCATTGGGCCAAACACGGAACCGGTCTTGAGCGTGGACCCTGGTGACACGATAATTATTGAAACGCTGGACGCTTTCGGGGGAAAGATCGCAAATGAGCAGACGAAGCCCAGCCAAGTTCTGGAATTTCCCTATGTGAACCCATTAAACGGCCCAATATTCATTACTGGGGCTGAAGAAGGAGACGCGCTTAAGGTGCGTGTTCGATCCATTAATCCTCGTGGACCGCAACCGAGAGGAACGACTTGTTTGTTTCCTTTTTTTGGCGGCTTGACCAGTACACGGAAGAACCCGACGCTTCAGGAGTCTCTCCCGGAGATCGTCCGCAAAGTGGAAATCACGGAAAAAGAGATCATTTGGAGTAACCACATCCATTTCCCTTACGATCCCTTCATCGGGACTATTGGTACTTCTCCCAAGATCGACTCTATCAATTCGCAGACCCCTGAAAGCCATGGCGGCAATATGGATCTGCCGGACGTTCGGCCCGGGAATACCATCTATCTGCCCATTCGGGCCCCAGGGGGCCGCCTTTTCATTGGCGATTGCCATGCCACTCAAGGAGACGGTGAGGTCTGTGGTGTGGCCATAGAGTTTGCAACAGAGACGACTATCGAAGTTGATCTGGTGAAAAGCTGGCACATCGAATGGCCCAGAATTGAAAATGACGATTTTATTATGAGCGTCGGCAGCAGCCGTCCGATGGAAGACGCTGCGAGAATCGCCTACATGGATCTCATTTCCTGGATGGAGAAGGATTATGGATTCGACCGATACGAGGCTTATTTGATATTGACTCAAATTGGGCGCGTCCGTCTGGGAAACATGGTGGATCCTAACTATACCATCGGAACAAGCATAAAAAAGCAATACCTTGTGCCATCCCAAAAATAGACATTGCTTTGTCCAGTCTTGCCTTTTTGCCCTTTTGAGGACTTTCAGGAGGGGAGACTCACGACGCTCTGCTTAAAGGGGGTTTCTATTCCCCTATCTTTGAAGCCTCAATAGCTCTCCAGGATCTTGAAAAGGCAATCACAAGGGCACCATCCAGTTGTTTCAAAACCCCCGCAAATCTATCCTCTTGAGTCTGTTGGAATAGAGGAATGTTATAGAATAACAGACGTCCCCCATCCCACCCCACCTACCCAATTTAGTTCCCATGCTTGGAAAAAGGGAGAAGCCCGGAACGGACCTCAATTCCTCCGAGACGATCGGCGGAACCCTGGGCAGGACCATGAGGATTCCGCTTGAGGTCATAGAGAAGATAGAAGCAGAGATAGAGAAAAGAAGGATTCTGCCTAGAGAGAATTAACGGCAATTCCGTAAGGGTCCACCGGGAGCTGAACCGGACGAAACGCTGGCAACTCGAAAAGAGAAAGGTTGCCGTTCAGTGATCATGAAGCTCCTTGGCCACAAGAGGCGGCCATGTTTGTTTGGTATAAAACGGTCGAGAGTGAGGATGCAGGGCTGGCAGTGGGAAAGCTTTACAGGTGCCCTCAAAACACAAAGTGTTCTTCCAGTGCTCCTGGGAGAGGAAGACTGAAAAATAGGGACCCAGTCCCCGCTGATTCCCTACCATCAATAGCTTGGCACCCCGGGCAAGATCCTCTGGCTGCGCTCAGGACAAGCTCACCTGCAACGTCTGATAAGCGCGATCGCAGATATAGACGTACCAGACTTTCCCACCGACACTGAGTCCCCCAAGACATAAAAGGCCCGACCATAAGTCGGGCCTTTTTCAGATTGGCTCCCCGGGCAGGACTCGAACCTGC
>JABAOF010002726.1_pt3 | contig 15986 bp, 9 predicted proteins | sample 7062171 | NCBI WGS metagenome assembly JABAOF01 (sample SAMN14538628, study PRJNA623070) | marine sediment metagenome | biome: marine biome [ENVO:00000428]; feature: marine pelagic biome [ENVO:01000023]; material: deep marine sediment [ENVO:00002113] | place: India: Gulf of Khambhat ...
GTTGTTTTGAACAATTTGAGAAGAGGGACAAAAAGTGTCGAAGATGGAGGTTTGCGTTTTCGCCGGTAAAAAAATGGCATTTACAATCACTACCCGACGAAGGAAATGATTAGTTCGAATACATAATGCTAACGGTTCATGCGGCGTTCAACGTGTAGCATAAAGAGAGTTTGGCGTAAATCTGTAAGATTGGGAACGCGGGCAACAACACCTTCTGCAACCAGCCGTTTCAAAGCGTATCGAACAGTGCGGGGGGCAAGGTTTGTGTTTTTTACAATTTCTTTACTCGTCATCGGGCCGTTATTCTCGATGACCCGGATAATTTTGGAGGCACTAGGCGGTTCCTTGTGACTTCTAAACCATTTCACATTGCCACCCACCAAGTGCTATTCGTTTGGTTTTTAAAAGCGTTTCGAATCCGGAAACGGCAAAAGCCGAAGAAATCTTCGTAAATTCATGATTTCCTTTTAAAGCAACCGAATTTGGTGCAAAAAAGACACATTAACGTATAAAAGGGGCAAGAGCTTCACTATCCGGCACCCTACTGCTAAGTAGGACAACGGATGGAAAAATGAAAATGAAACAGATAGTGTTTCTTAGAAAGCGTTCAATGACATCTCTAGCGTTTTCAGCGATTCTAATAGCATCAATGTTTATCGGAATTACTGCTTTACCTGTATCAAATCTTTTGCAGAACGTGTTTAATCCATTGACAACTACGCCGATGGATCAATACCGCCCGTTCTTCGAAGGAGCCGATCAACCCAATGACCCTGGGATGAGCAAACTAGCGAACTTTGAGAAAAACCTACATGACTATCTACGAACTGGTCGTATATCAGATGGTATCGTACAAACCAAAGATGGCATGAGCATTTTGCTCGGTGCTGGTTATGAAATCGATTTAGCCGCACTCAGTGGGCACATGAAAATCCGTCATGTCCTCGATATGGGAATCGGATTTATGGTGTTGGGTGACGTTTCATCACCAAGGGACCTTTATCTCATCAATTCACTCGACTATACGGGTCTCATCATGGCTGATGAATACCTAGAAACACCCTCAAAGCCTAATTTTGATCCTGGGCCATCCCCCGATAACTTCTTCGTTCGGGATATTATTGAAGCCGATATGGCCAATGCTGCTGGCTATACTGGCTCAGGTGCAGTAATTGGTGTCGTCGATACTGGTATAGACCATACTCTTACTGATTTGGCAACAGCTTATCACACGAATAGCTCTGGCTATCCCACTGCCTTTGATCCTGGTGGAATGGGTATTGCCATTACTGATTGGTCAGGTTCACCAGTAAGTGGATATCTCCTTACTGGCGGGTATGATTTTGCAATGCATTGGCCCTTCTACCCTTATGGAGGACTTGTCCGCTACTCGAACAGCACCTATGATGTGGTAGCTGATAACCTCTTTATTGGAGTCGGCGCAAACGAAATTCCAAGTCAATCGGGCATCTACAAAGTTGGCGTCGTCTTGATGTCTTCAGATCCTGGAGGACCCAGGACCCGACAATTCGTCATCTTCATGTTGACGGATCCGAACACTGCAGGTGTTTATGACACTATGTATATTGACTGGGAAACTTCGTATGCGGTTTCAGCCGATTATAACCATTGGGCTACTCCTGCGCTCCCCGCGGATTGGGACTTCACAAACAACATCGTCAATGGCAAATACGACTTTAATCCAGCCACGGCGGATGCGCCATTCCTGATGGCGTATGATGGCGACGGCGATGGCTACAATGACTTCGGTCTTGGTCTCTTAGCGAACACCTATGACCTTTTTGGATTTATCACAGGTGAAATCGTTCAAGGAATCGATCCCTCAGGAGATGGCTTTGCCTTCTTCTACGATGACGGAGCCCACGGTACAAGTGTTGCTGGTGCCGCTGCAGGTCGAGGCATTCAACCCATGGACGTTTATGGCAATGGAACGAACTATTATTTGACCGGCATTGCCCCAGACGCTGAACTCATGGGCCTGAAAAGGTTCACCTTTGCCAGCGAATTCGAAAGCTGGGCCTGGGGTTCAGGCTGGCGACCTGTTGCCAAGGATCTACCGACAGGTACCTATATGGATTGGACTCACAGCATGTATCTGCCTGGGTGGGACGATTCTAACCAAGCCGATATCCTCACCAACTCATGGGGTTATATCCTGTGGGAATTTGGTGATGATGACTACTTCTACAGTGTTGATTGGTCTTCCTTTGCTATGGACTACTTCAGCACTGGAGCTTTGGGATATCCGTACCATAATGCGACAGGCAGTTATCTCAGCAACCCCATGTTTCCTGATGGTGGCATTGCTGATTCACCACTGTTTGTCTTCTCATCTGGTAACGCTGGTCCAGGCTACTCAACCGCTGGCAGCCCAGTAAGTGCTTCGGCTCTAACTGTCGGTGCTAGTACAACCCATGCCTACGCTGAGCAAATCTACAATCCTGATCTTGAATTCGGTCCTCAGGGATATGACCAATTGGCTTTCTTCTCCAGTGGTGGTCCCACACCAAGTGCATTGCCCAAGCCGGATGTGGTGGCTCCTGGTCTCGGAGGTTTTGAAATTACACCACTTTGGCGGGCTCAAACTTTGGGAACACAGCCTTTCCGAACCTTCAGTGGAACCAGTATGTCTGCACCAATCGTCGCTGGTGTCGCGGCATTGGTTGTTGAGGCATTGGCATTACCAATTGTCGGTGACTATCCGATACCGGCGAATCCGTATGGTTTTGATGGTGGACTGATTAAGACAATTATCAAGTCTTCGACTGATGACCTTCATCATGCGGTGCTTCGTCAGGGATCTGGGCGTGTGAACGCTTGGAAGGCTGTTGCATTGGCTATTGGTAATGAAACTCTTACTCCCGCGGGAACAGACTACTTGATGACATTGATGAGCAACAACACGTTCATCAACTACGCAATTGGCTACCAATTGGACTATTCTGTCGTGGCTAACTGGAAGGTTAATTCGACCGCTGCAATATTGCGTGAAGGAAATACACCGTACAATGACGTAACAACCTTCCCTGGAGCCTGGTTCTGGATCATGATGAGTGGCTATGATGCGCCCTATACACCCAATGCGGCTTATTATCATCCGGGCTCCCATGGTTTGTGGGCTCCCAACGTTAGTATGATGGATGCAGGCTTCATGGTTCCTGCCCTACATGCTGGTGACACGAAGGATGTTGGCTTTGTCGCAGGTACTGCAGGTAATCCGATCAGTGGTACTGTTGATGCCGATTGGTATACGCTCACTGGTGAGGCAGAAGCGTCCTTCTTCTCAACGTCTCCCGCTGTAACCTATCCGCTCTTCGGTGACTATCCAGGGATTAACAACTTCGATGATGCCTTCATGGCTGATTTCCTGGCTGCTGACTATGCAGTGATCACTCTGACCTATGATACCAGTACGTTTGAGGAACTGTGGGACTTCACCAATGAATACTTCTATGGTGGAGACACGAACTACGTCTTCCTCTTCGACTGGAATGACACCAGTATGGACGGCATCCTTGATTATTATACAAGTGAGATTCGACGAATTGATTCCGATCAAAGCAGTAGCCCACTTCTCCAATTGCATGTCGGGAATCCTGGCGCACAATGGATGGGCAACAGGAATGCAACCATTTACTGGCGAGATCGAGGAATCGAAACCTTCATCTATCGGCAACTTCTGGTCAACGTCAATATTCGTCTCTATGACCGCGTGGATTGGGACTGGTTCACCTTCACCCAAAGCGGCGTTGATCCATACATGTGGACATCGACCATAAGCGTACCAGCTCAACAAGCACCTGGCTTCTACGTCGGCTGGATAACCCTTGAACAAGGGACTGCCAAAGAATACTTCCCAGTCTTACTCCGTGTGGATGGCGAAGTCATCCCCGGTGATAGTTTATCCTGGGGTGGCTCCGATGGACATCCCTATGACAACGGAGCAATCACGGGTGGTGTTCGATGGGACGGAGATGGCACCTATATCGGTGGTGACTGGCGTCACTACTTTGTTGACATCAAAGATCCAACCGATGACACGGGTTGGTACATGGTCAACGTTACTTGGATGGATCCAGATACCATTCTGGACGTCTTCATCAAAGCCGCTGACTTTGGCACCGACTATTGGGTTGGCTACTGGGGTGGTGATACCATGACCGCCACAGAATACCTCAGAGATGAGGGTCTAGGCAGATGGGATTCGACTCCCACATGGGATCGACAAAACGTCCTCCTTGCCGACTATTCTCTAGCGACATCATGGTATCTTGGAAGAGAGGCTCCGATCCTCATTTCGATCCACGTTGCCCAACGTGGTGCCATGTATGCAGTCGAGAACTTCACCGTCACAGTAACACCTACCAATTTCACAACCACTCCCTACTCCGCTGCCCTCGGAGCGTTAGGTGTGCCTATTGATCCGGTGCCGTTCCCCAATGGGAACATCACACTCTATGGGACGAACACACCAATTACCGATGACAGTATTTGGTCAGGTGAGCATATCACCTTCAATGGAACATGGGAGCCCTACGTCTTCCCAGGTCTTCCAGTGCCCCAACGGCAAGCTGATATGCAAGTATTACTCGGTGCCCTCTACGACATCTCAGGCAGCTTTACAGCCGCTAACGCTACACCTGATAGTCCACCACCAAATGACTATGAACTCGAAGTTCCTGATATTTCACCCGGCATGTTAATCGTAGTAGACTTTTCCGCCGGACCTCCTATTGGTGGAACGAGTCTTGGTCCACACGACCTCGACATCTTCCTCTACTATGGTGAGGCTCAAGTGGCGTCTAGCACGAATGCTGGTAGTGATGAATACATCGAATACACGGCGCAATTTGGTGGAACCTATACGCTAGTAGTTGACTATTGGGGTATTGATGATCCGCCCTACTACATCTGGGGTGGTTGGGATTCCTTACCCTGGCACTTCACCCTGAAGGCTTCCCAGATCATCAGCAATCCCACACCAGGTGGCACAGCGCTTTATGATACCCATACACTTGGTATCAATCTCGCTGGGTTCGATGTAACTCTCAAACTCGTAACTGGGACAAGCCTTGACTTTGGTTCTTGGCTCACATACAGTGTAACTAATCTTTCAGTCACAAACTACTTTTCACCCACCCTTAGCCTTCTCAATCCAGTAGCTGGTGATGTTAGAGGACCAGACCCATTCTGGTTCAATTGGACATCCAGTGATCAGAACTCGGATGAGACGCTTGCGTTCCAGGTTGAAGTAAGTAATGACAATGGTCTCAATTGGACCGTCGTCGTGCCTGCAACAACTGAAATGGGTGCGATATGGGATCCCAATGGCTTCTATGGAGTAAATGCCACCGATCAGATGGTTTGGCGCGTCACTGTAACGGATGGCTTTTTTGAGGTTACAGAAACCTCAGGCGTGTTTGAAGTGCTACCACTAGAAGTTCCACCGCCACCGCCACCGTATGAGACATATGTCGTCATTGCTGTGATAGTCATTGTCGTCATCATCTTATTGGCAACTTGTTTCCTGAAACGTCAGCAAACTGCAAAAACCTAAAATTGGGGGGTAACCCCCCCTTCCCTTTCTTTTTTCAGTTTTTTTTGGTCAATGGATTCAAAGAATTTCAATGCTAGTTGAGTTTTGGTTCGGAAGGCATAAAAACGTACAAAGAATCTTTTGTGAGTGAGGTGGTTCTGGTTGGCGCGCCGAATACAACGCCTTGGATTATTTCTTGGGTCGCAGCTTGTATCTGGCCTGTTGACCTTCTTTGCGATGTATGGTGTGGCAAATGTCGGATTTGCCCTTCAGGTGATACTTTTCGAGGTGAGTCCTCAGTATGCGTGGATTCTAATCGGTCTGCTGTGTTACTCGTGGGTTCTCACTTTGTTGATTCTCCCTATTCAAGCGGGGGTGCAGATTTGGAGCCTTCTACGATTAGAATCGACACCACTTCTCATAACATATTATTTTCAGTATGATGCAACCAGGAATCTCCCTCATCGTTTTCTTGACCCGGTTCAAAGTCGAATTGGGTTAACCACCGTTCTCATTCTCTTGATCGGGGGATTAGTCGCATGGCCCATTTTCTCTTTTTATGGGACATTCTTGCTTGTTGTCCGCTTTGGACCACTTTTATTAACTCTAGATTTTGTTGTACTGTTTATTCAAGGATTAGCTGTGGGGGCTTCTGCCATTTTTGTCACTTACTTTGTCCTTGCTTCATTAGGTGTACTCATTCTTCAATGGCGACGACGCGGGCGATAAAACAAAGGTAGAATGATTATGCGAGTTTATCGGTAAGTAGTTTTCCTAGTTTTCGAATGCCTTTATCGAGAACTTCAGGAGGTGAATACGAATAGCTGATTCGCATCGTATTCAAAGCCCGTTCGACAGGAACTAATTCGTCCTGCTCTGGAAGATAACTTAGGCCCATTAAGGGGTAAAAGGCTACACCAGGTACATAGATGATGTCATTGGGGAGCGCAACCTGTTCCAAGAACTGTTTTGCGTCAAAATCTGGGTTCTTGCTTTCCCACCATATGAAAAAGCCTCCTGTGGGATCCGTACGGGAACCCTCTGGGAAGGTTTCATCAATCGCGGTTCGCATGGTATCCGCGCGTTGTTTATAGATTTCTAAAGCCTTGGGAAGAACTTCATCAATATGTTTTCGATAATAAATATCGAGCATCCGTTGCACAATCGTGGGGCTGCACAAATCTAAGAATCCTTTATCTTTGTTGATTTGTTCCTGTAGTTTTGGAGGGAACACGCTATATCCAATTCGGAGGACAGCTGCTTCCTTGCTACTAGTGCGAAGATATGCCACGTATTTGTTCTCAGTGTCTAAGGCTTTGATTGGTTTATTTCGGGGTTCACGAAACTGGATTTCGCGGTAGGCTCCGTCTTCCACAATGATAGTATGGTGTTCCATGGCAAGGTTGAATAAAGCTTCTCGTCGTTTCTGAGGAATGGTGGTTCCCTTAGGGTTATCCGAGTCTGGAACCAAATAAATCATTTCGGGTTTTTTTCCGAGCTCTTTCTTAGTGCAATTAATCGCATTCTCAAAGTATTCTGGAATAGCCCCTTGAAGGTCCGTTGGAACAGTAATAATTTGAGCCCCGAGTTTTACTGCAGGTACAAGAAAACCGAGATATGCTGGACTTGTGGTTAGTATAATGTCTCCTTGGTCGATGCAGGTATCAATAATGGCATATAGTGCCTGTTGAGATCCTGTTGTGATAATGATATCGTCTTCGGGCTTGTCATCCGATAGAGTTATACCATCTTTTTCGATAAGCCGTTGTGCCAAGGTTTTGCGAAAAAAGGACTTTCCGCTGGTGGGTCCATAGTTGAAATCATCGATTACTCGCTCATTATGGCCCACTTTAATTTCTGAGAGCTGTTCATTTCCAAGATCGATTAAAATCTGAGCCCACGTCTCTATAGGGAGTGCACCGGGTTTCCCACCCCCAAAATAGTAGGGTACGTTGTATTTGAGTAACCGGCGAATCTCAGATTCTGGGATGAATGCTGTCCAAGCTGCAAAATCATATGGCTCTTTACTCATTGCTAATCCACTCTCGTCAAAGAATGCCTACTGTTGCAAAGTGCTTCCTAATAGAGTTTTTTACTCACAGGTTTCAAAAGTGTTGATTATCGTTCAAGCTTTTCAATGATTTGTTCTGTGAGCATACGAAATGCGTCTTCCACCTTCTCACCGCTTAAAGCGCTGGTCTCAAGATAGGAACACCCATATCGGTCAATCCATTTCTTAGTCTCCGCTTTATTGATTTCACGTTTTTTCTTCAAATCTGCTTTATTTCCTACTAACAGAATCTCGACGTCTCCAGTATGTTCACGGATTTCTCGCATCCATGTCTCTATTGCCTCAAGAGTTTCGGGTCGAGTAAGGTCAAACACTAGCATCGCTCCGTCTGTCTGTTGGTAGAAGCTTGAACGATAAGGTGCGAAACGTTCTTGGCTGGCAATATCCCAGATGATGAGTCGAGCAACCTTTTCTTCTAGTTCAATGATTTTATACGCGAAGTCTACGCCAATCGATGCTTTATATTCGCGTTCAAACCGGTTTTCCACGTACTTGAGAATAATGCTTGTTTTTCCCACAGCGGGATCGCCAACTAAAAGGATCTTAAACTCATAATAGGGCTGTTTTGCCATTTTCCACACCCGTGCTTAATGTACCTTGTACTCTTTCTTATTAAACTAGTAGTAAGGAACAACCTTTCAGGAACTGCTTAAAGGATTGCGCTAAAGACGTTTTACTTCCACTATTTTTTTCGGTTAATTCGAGGTTTCATCTTCTAGGGTAGACTCTTTCCAGCTTTTAGTTCTGAAGAAGTCATAGAAACTTGCTTCAACTACGGCTAGTTCGCCTGGAATAAGATTTTGCTCTCGTAAGGCTTTCAGTAAATCCGGAACGCGTGTATTTGGTTTGTCTACGAAAACTTTGAGGCTTCCTCGACCTGATCGAATTGCAGTCTTGATAAAGGGAATTGCTTGGACTTGTCGAAGATTTTCTTCAGTGAGCCGGTCAAAGGTTATTTCAATTGCTTCTCCTCTTCCTGTGAGGGATTTGATGAGTTCATCAGGATGTCCTTGAAGTGATATGGTTCCCTTTTCCAAGAGGACTACACGGTTGCAATATTCGACGACTTCGAGGTCATGGGAAATTAACACCATTGAGGTGCCAAAATGATAATTGAGTTGTTTTAAGTAGTTAAGAAGTTCATGGCGAAGATGTGCATCTAGTCCTGTGGTTGGTTCATCCAGGAGCAGTATTGGGGGCTGATGGATGAGTCCAACGCAAATTGATACTCGTTTTCGTTCACCCCCGCTCAGGAACCTCACAGGTTTATGCATTAGTTCTTCGTCAAATCCGAGGATATTTAAAATCTCAATGGCTCGTCGCTTAATTTCATTGCCGTCAATCGCATACATTCGCCCAAAGAAATGTGCATTTTCTAAAGCTGAAAAAGGAAAGTAAAGACTTTGATCCTCATGTTGGGGCACATAGCCGGTGGCGTAATGGATTGTGGTGGCCTCTTTTTTCACATCATGTCCAGCTATTTGTGCACTTCCGCTGTATGGTTTTAGTTGAGCTGTCATTACACGAAGGCAGGTTGTCTTTCCTGATCCTGAAGCACCAATCACTCCGAGGATTTCACGTTCTCGTGTGTAAAACGTAATCTCATTAAGAATTTTAACTCGTCCAATTCTTACAGAGGCCTGGTTAAACTCGATGATTTTGGGAGCTTTAGCTTCAATTGTCATATTCATACACCCGTGTCTTTAGCTAACTCCCGTAATCGTTTGAGCATATTTTCCAAGCGATTAGCAGGTTCACCAGAAGTAACGCGAAGTTTTTCGATTCGATCCATACGACGGTCGGTGAGCGTCCACTCAATTTCGCGAATTAGTGCTTGTGTGGTGTTTAATGTATTATCAATGTCTTGGATGATTTGCTCGTCTAATGATGGTGTTCGCATACGCCGTTTGCGGCGATATTGGTTGGCAAAGTAGGTTCCAATTATCAGTATTGTCAAAATCGTGACCAGAAAGATTTGGATAGCCATGATTGCGAGGTAATCTGGTTCCAAAGGTGGAGGCGGCTCATAAGGTGGAGGAAGGTAATAAAAGTGCATGAAAATGGAGGTGCTAGCATAGGAACCTGGCATGGTGAAAGCGATGATGGAGAAGGTTTGGGGAGTATTAACCAAGTCATCTAGCCCCGTCCAATTTGCGAAAAGAAAAGATCCATATCGCCCCTCTTTCACTTCAAAGGCAATGAAGAATGTTTGAGTTCGATTGGGGAAAACATAAATTATGTACATGGTGAGCCCTTCGACACCTCCCCCCGTGGCGTTATAAGCATCGATGACAAATCCTGCATCATTTCCAATGTAGAAAGATGAATTAATTCCGCCAGTGGTCCGAATCATTAGGGTAACGGTTTGTCTGAAAAGATACTGAATTGTTTGATTTACCAGTCGTAGGTTATCTAATTTTAGTAAGTAAGAATTTCCAAAAATTGCTGAACATCCTAAAACATAGAGTTCTTTATGGTCATTCACGTAAACTCCAAATTCAGTTCCATTTATCCAGGCGAAAGTTTGGCCCGATCCTGTAACATTTAACAAGGTTCCTTCAACCGTGGAAATGCTATTCACACCTGAGGTAAATGGAGTTGATGGATTCAATTCCGTGGTATTTAATCCGGTTACTTTTCCACCTACTTGAATACCTTGATTCCACAGCAGCTGATTCAATGCAGTATGATTGGATGAATCCGGCTGGTCTGCCAGAACTATTACTTTGAATCCCGATTCGATAAACTCTGATATCGCTAATGTTTCTTTTTGAGTAAATCCTTTCTCGGGATCACATAGAATGAGACCATCAAATAACTGGAGTACTGTTGAGTTGATTTCTGAAATTAATGGAATGTCAGTGAGATTTAATTGAGCGTCTGCAAATAATTCGCGTAGCCCCGAATATCCGGTTAAAAGGCTGTCTCCAATTTCATCGAAGAGGGAAAACAGTTTGTCGAAATCTAAATTGGAAAAGTCCAAATCTTCGAGATTTGAGAAGTCTAGCCCTTGGTTATGAATGGAATCAAAGAGAATGACTGCCTTGGGATATATTACATTAATAATAAATGGCATTGTGAACTGCCAGCCATCAGAGGCGCTCAGAACAAGGGTTCCAAAATAAGGCCCTGCTTCAATAAAGGTAGGGATGAAAATAGTAATTTGAAATTGTGCTCCTACTTCAATGCCAAAGATATGATCTGGTGTTATGTTCGGTGGTATATCCCATTGCGTGATGTTACGATCGATAGGGAAATCGAAGGAGCTATTATAGAAAGAATCAATAGCAATAGAAAGTGAACTGATGGGTGTTGTTGTGTGGATTGTGAAATTATAGATAGCGTAATCATTGGGGAATCGCAAAGTCATTGGACTGAATGGTAGAGCGGTGGGATTCAGCATACGTATTTGGGGAGGCGTGCTAATGAATATGTCTCGATAGACTAGGTTGTCAAGTGGATAGAGGTCTTGTGGAATGGTTGGAAGGATGAGGTCAAAATCAATAGTGGGTGCAACAATCCATCCTGCAAAATAGATGTCTGTGACCTCCGGATTCCATTCAACTATTAATTTCTGGAACTGAAACGGTTCGAAAATACCAAGTTGGAAATATCGTGCAAAGACTGTACCACCTAGGGGTTGTGACCGGTTTGTGAAAAAAGCCGCAATCGAATCGACCCCGCTATCTCCTATGTTTAGTACAATTACTGATGTCTGATAGGTTGAATTCGTAGTTTCTGTCCTTGCTAAGTCAATCTGAATCATGCAGAGGTCAGTGAGAGGAGCATCTATTGTGGCTCTTTCTGTTTGATTTATACCATGAACGAGAGCAGTGAAATTATGACCAAACCCCAAGGTCAACGATATGTTTCTTAGGGATTCTCCTATAGAAAGGTTTCCGAGACGCCATTGGGAGCCAAAACCTAGGCCTTCATCGCTTGAGTAACTTACTGTATTGTCAAGGGTCTCATTTTGAACACTATCACTGATTTCGTCGATTGAGCCCACTTGAAAATCAGTGAACGGTGTTGATGCATTGATTCCAATATATTGTTCAACACGAGTGGTTTCGTTTATGGGGAGAACATCTGAATGGATATGGAAGAGCTGGGAAGTGGTATTAAAGAATCCTTGTTGAGTAGAAGTATCGTTTGCGCCACTGAATAAGTCAAAGTTCCACTGGCTATAAAGTCGAATATCGGTGATATTTTCGGATCCAATATTCACAAAGAAAAAGGAAAGACGAAACGCATTTGCAGAATAACCAGAAGTTATTTGCCACGACTCTATACGGGGAATGATAAGCAAGTCATTATAGGACAAAATCCCAGTGGCACGGATGTACTCACCGTAAGGTAAACTGGTCCAATGGAATTCTTGTTCAATATCGAGAAAAGCAAAGGGAATTGGGCTACTTGTTCCTACAGCTAGGTGAAACGTTCCAAGGAGCATATGAAATAGCGTCATGTTGGTTTTACGGCTTTTTACCAGGGCTCCTAAGGCTGTTGAATAGCCACTCATTAAAAGTGTAACATTTTCCAATGTAGATTCGCTAATTAACATTCCATAATAGGGGAAACCGATTCCAATGCTTCGTGGACGATAGTCTGAAGGAAATGGATCATGAAGGACTGATAATTCGTCATAGGCGCGTGATGCGTTTAGAAGCCCGGCGCCTTCAACATTGGGTTCACCGATAATAGGAGTTGCCCCGCGGCGTATGCCGATTAGGAGGGCTTCTGGTGTGGCAAATCGACTGCCTTCAAGGAGAAGACAAGCGGCTCCGGCGGTGATTGCTGCTGAAGCAGCGGTCGTGCTTGCCAGGGTATAATTTTCGTTGATCGGTGCGCCAAAAGTTCCTCCACGAATGAAGTCGATATCTTCCACAGAGATGTCAATTGAGACGTTTCCGAGATCAGTTGGAAAGATATTATGTAAGGATGAAGAGATGATGTCGACTCCGGGAGCAATGATATCGGGTTTGGTGCGAAAATCGAAGGTTGGACCTCGGCTACTGAAATCAGGAACTTGTCCCGTTATGGTATCATATGCCCCAACTGTAAGTGCAGCAAGAGATTCACCTGGAGACATGATGGTCATGTGATTGGGTCCTCGATCCCCTGCTGCAGAGATAACAAGAATTCCACGTTCAACAGTGCTCATTATAGCTTCTGAGAGAGGGTCTCCTGGCAATCCAAAAGTTGAGAACGGTAATAAGATGATATCTGCGCCATTGGTTACACTCCATTCGATACCTCTGATAATCCACGATGAATAACCTGTTCCGTCACCAAGGAGCACTTTTGCACTCATTAGTTGTGCTCCAGGAGCGATGCCAGTGTAATTTCCATTGGAAGCAGCTCCTGTTCCCGCTACAAGTCCTGCACAATAAGTGCCGTGGCCATTAATATCAAAAGGAAAAGGATCTCCTTCAACAAAAGACACTTGAGCTAATACCTTGGGATCGTTAGTGGTTTCGTTGTCATCCATATCGTCAAGATCTGGATGTGTAACGTCAATGCCCGTATCCAAGATGGCTACTATAGTATGAGATCCATTAAGACTTAAGTTGTATAATGGGTTAGTTCCAATGACTTCTTTAGGGTGAAGATAACTATTAGGTCGCCTTGGATTCTTAAACGAAGTGTCTTTGGATAAATCAAGTTGAATCCCGATATCTGTCCAAATTTTTTGTATTTGGGAGAGTCCTGCGATGTTGTTAAGCTGACCAACCGTTGTTTGAAATGATATAGCATGTATTAATTGATGATATGATTTGATTTTTGTCATTACAGCTGTTTGAAGGATTGCACGTTGTGCAGCTTTCCAATCGGTGTTATCAGATAAACTAGCAATTACGTCCACTGGGGTTTCCGGATTATCACTGGATGAAATAAGCTGTATGAGGGGTTCTGATAATTTTGAGAAGGGATTCAATGGTTCAGAAAAAGTATTGTGGATATTAACTGAAGACTGGGATGCAACAAACAGAATGGATAGGATGGACATGAATACAAGTATAACCACCTGGGGGGAAACTGAATTCAAAAAACTCTGATTTCTCGTTCGTCGCACTCTTGATTACACCTCTAGTTGTCGTCCAGCGATTAGAATAAAGTAATCGGTCATGTCAACGCCCATTTTTGGTTTGACGCTCTTTATCTGGATGTTTTGTGCTTGAAGTGCTCGTACAACTCGTTCTGACATTTCAATTAATGGAACCTCGGTGAATACTTTGATTAGCTCCCCTCGTTCTAAGACATGTATAATGCCATTAACATCTTGAAGCAAAGTGGCTATTCCTGGTCTTGGTTGTTGGAGAATGATTCCCACTGCGTATCCTTTACCTGGTAAAGAAGATTTCAATTCAGCAGGACTTCCATATGCAACGAGACTGCGTTCTCGCATGAACACCCCCACAGTGTCGCAATACTCCCCTTCTCCCGGGTAATGCGTTACAACAATCATACTAGTACCATATTCTTGATTCAAATAATCTAGATAATCCCATAGTTCGCTGCGCATGTCAGGATCGAGTCCAGATGTTGGTTCATCAAGAATTAGCAGCTGAGGTCGATGAACCATCGCGATAGATATCGACGCTCGACGCTTTTCACCCCCGGAAAGGGTCTTTACGCTCTGATTCCCCTTTTCAAAGATCCCTAATTCACGGAGTAATATTTTTCCGCGGCGTACCAATTCTGGCTCAGGTATCCCATATTGTTTACCAAATTCAATGATATTTTCAAGAGGAGTGAAATTCTGATACATGTACCCGAGATCTTGTGGTACAAAACCAAAAATTGGTTTCACTTGTTTCCGCTCAGTTGACTTTATTCCTCCTATGACCACTCTACCTCGAGTCGGAATTATATCTCCGATTAATGCGCGAATTGCTGTGGATTTACCTGATCCTGATTCACCGATTATTCCCATAATTTTTCCACTTGGAAGTTTAAATGATACATCGCGGATAATATCATAGTTATTGTCAACTGTAACAGTGAGGTTTTCTGCAACGATGACATTTTCTGCTTTTCCTCTTGTACGGGCATATGCGGGCGTGAATAACATTTTTCGGGCGAGTACATCTGGAACTATGCTAATCAATTCTCGCATAATTTCAGGTGCTGTCTCACGACCTCCGATTGTCAAAACTTGAGTAGCGGCTTCAGAAGCTAGAGATCTAGGGGTAGTTCGTATTTCAAGAAGTCCAACTCTGAGACGTTCCATTCGTGCATTTGTTACAGTTCCTTTAAGATGCGTCTCCTGACCTTCTTTGTCAATACCCCAAACTTGAGCATCCACTTCTGTGTATACAAGCAGTTCTTGTACTCGTTTAACAGCTTGATCGATTTCTTCTCCATCATAATAGAAATCATCATGGATATTTCGGCGTAACCAGTTCATTAAAACTAATTGCCTAGCTGCAACCTCTTCTCGTTCAGTTTTATCTGAGCCAATAGACAAAACGATTCCATTAAGGTGTCCAGGTCCTTTATCCACATGATTAACAAGTAGAGCAATACGACTTCGACGCCCTCTTCGTAAAATGGTTAAAACGCGACCTTCCACAACAATTTCCTCATTAGAATGTCTTAGTAATCCGCTAATTTGGGAATGGATTTCTCGATCACTTCGTTCCTCAATCCAGTCTAACGCGTCATCGAAGCGCGAGCCTGCGAAGTAATTCTTCTCCACGAATACAGGAATATCGGTTAGTTGTTCCATCCTTCTTACATCTCTTGTAAAATTTATGCGAGTGTACGTTTCCTCCATAAAACAACAATGGCAATTACAATTCCACTAATGATGTAGATGAGAATGCGAACTAATTCCTGCCATTCTACTATCAAGGGAAGCCCTTTGAAGGCTGTTTCTTGAATTAATCGCATACCCAGATTCATTGGGAGAAATTCTGTTATTATTCCAACATCAATGAACATTCCGCTCAGAATCATCATGCCTAAAAGTAAAAATAGAAAGCCTTGGTTCGCCTGAAGACGTGAGGTAGATAAAGATGATATAACAACACCTGACACTGCTCCTGCCAATGCCATTAAACTCACGATAATCATTAGCGTCAATAAATCCGTCCGAAGATTCAACTGAAATCCAAGAATCCATAGTATAAGGAGCAAGACTCCTTGTATCATTCCAATGATAGTATACGCTGAAATTTTTCCAAAAATAACTTCTATTTTACTTGTTGGTGTTAGTAGCATTCGTCGAAGTGGAATATCTCCAACAATCGATTGACAAGAAATTAGGGCTATCGCCATGAAAATACAAAAGACCACAAGAAAAGCACCTACTTGGACAGCAAGTACATCCCCTTCAGGGACAAATTCGACTTC
>JABAOF010014862.1_pt3 | contig 15982 bp, 14 predicted proteins | sample 7062171 | NCBI WGS metagenome assembly JABAOF01 (sample SAMN14538628, study PRJNA623070) | marine sediment metagenome | biome: marine biome [ENVO:00000428]; feature: marine pelagic biome [ENVO:01000023]; material: deep marine sediment [ENVO:00002113] | place: India: Gulf of Khambhat ...
TTGAGTATTTTTTCAAAAGCGAAGCCATATAAAGAAGGCCTAAAGGCTTAAGCCAAAAATCATAGGCTGTAAAATCATAAATCCAGGGATTTATGAAGAGAATATCCTTTTTGGGAGACATATTAGAAAATATAAGAAATAGGGACGTTTCCCAAGGAACCACTCTTTTGTTTAAAAACTAATAAATCAGGGGAGCATTCCTCCTCAAACCATACTTTCATTCTTTATTTGCTAAGTCTTTAAATAATGAGGGTGGCACCTTGGGGAACGTCCCCTAATTATTTGGTGCGGAAGGTGGGACTCGAACCCACACGGTCAAAAAAGACCATAAACTCCTGAGGCTTACGCGTCTACCAATTCCGCCACTTCCGCACCGTTTGGCTCAGGTTCGTACTAATCTTGAATGTTTATTATAGTTCTATCCCCAAGAAGAGTAAAGACATAGCACAAATGAGTAAGCATTTTTTCCATGATTAGGGAAATACAGAATACTGCTATTTAATTTAGCGCCGATTTCCGTTTCATCTGAAGCCCATGTCGGAGGGTAAAGGAGTTCTGGCGAGGATGAAACGGAAATCGGCGCTGTTATGGATGACTTCCCTCATTATTGGACAAAACACAAAAAAAGATGCTTCCCACAAATGATTAGACATTTCAATTTTCCTGTAAGAGAAGATTTATTGAGGTGCGAATCGGATTAGAGCTGAGGGTTAGAAAATCGCAATGAAGATTGGACAGGCATGAGTTCTCTCCGCAGGGGAGAGGAACGGAGTGGGAATGAGTTGAAAAATCTGATAAGAGCAAGGCCATCCTAAAACACTCTATCCCTTGTTCTGAAAAACACATCCTTTGTCAAGGAAATAATATGCTTACATACTTGACAAAAAGAGGTTCTGTTCTTATTTTAAGGTTAAGTGAGAACCTTCATTTTCATTTCAATATTAATCTCAATCTTCTAACTCGATTTAAATTCTTAAAAAGGAGGCTAGATGAAACTTCTTAACCGGGGCCAAATCGAGAGTCTCTCCAAATTTAAGAGCGAGCGGTTCTTGACAACATCCTTCTATCTCGACACAGATAAAAGCCGCTTGACAAAAAAAGAGATTTCACTCTCTACCAAGAACCTTCTCAGGGCTGGAAAGTTTCGTCTGGAATCAAGAGATTTAAGTAAGGAGAAAAAAGATTCTCTTTTCAAAGACCTGGCTAAAATCAACAAGTTTTGTTCCCAGAATTTATCCTCTTACAATTATGCTGGACTGGCCATTTTCTCTTGCAGTGATCAAGGCTTCTGGCAAGTTTTTAACCTCCCCCACTCCCCCCGGAATAGAATCATGTTTGATAAAAATCCTTATGTCCGCCTTTTATCCTCCATCCTCGATGAGTATCATCGCCTATTTATCCTCACTCTCGACCGACGAGAGGCTAAATGGTTTGACCTCTTCATGGGAGATATCTCTCTCATTGAAAGCATGGTTGGAGATGTCCCCAGCAAAGTGCGAGAAGGAGGTTGGGAAGGATACGAATCGAAGCGCATCGAGAGGCACATAGGGAAGCTTCTCCGTGAGTATTTCAAGAAAGTGGCTCAGAAAACGTTCGAGTTGTTCAAGAAAAATCATTTTGATTGGTTTTTCCTTGGTTGTAAAGAAGAGTATTTCTCGGATTTGAAACCCCTTCTCCACCCCTATCTGAAGAAAAGGCTGAAAGGCCGACTCAAAGCCAATCCTGGCTATTCTCCTGATAGGATTCTCAAGGAAGCCATAGCACTCAAGAAGAAACTCAAGGAGCAGGAAGAGAATGAAATAGTCAACAGGTTTATCTCCGAATTGGAAAAAGGAGGAAGAGCCATCTCAGGATTAAAAAATACATTAAGGAGACTCAACCGGGGTGAAATTCAAATCCTCCTCATTACCCGAAATTTCTCAAGGTCAGGGAGAATGTGTCCGAAGTGCAGTTTTTTATATGTCGACGAACTCCGCTGCCCATCCTGTCAGCTAAAAACAGACCCTGTGATGGATGTCATCGATGAAGCCATAGAAGCAGTTATGGATAANNCACATCACCCCTCCCTCAAAACTCAATAGATACGGAAAAATCGGTGCTTTTCTCTGGTTTAAAACCTAGAGAAAAATCCAATAATTCATTCTAACTGTCAATTAAAACATTCTTGGCCCGACTGTTTTATTCTTTATCTTTCCTTAAATTTTACCCGATTGACCAAGCTGTATATGATGGGGATTACAAAAAGAGTGAGAAAGGTTGTGGCCACCAATCCGCCAATGACGGTTACAGCCATAGGTGCTCTCATCTCAGCTCCTTCTGAAGTACTCAAAGCCATGGGTAACATTCCCAAGATAGTGGTAAAGGCAGTTATCATCACCGGCCTCAACCGGACAGTGCAGCCTTGAAGAATCGCCTCCTTCTTCTCTATCCCTTTTCGCCACAACTGGTTAATATAATCGACCATGACGATTCCATTATTCACAGCGATCCCTCCGAGCATCACAAATCCTATCAGCACAGGAAGGTTCACAGGCTTGCCCGTGATCAACAAAGCCAATATCACCCCAATAAGAGCAAGAGGAATGGTGAACATGATGACAAAGGGATGGACAAAGGATTCGAACTGCGAAGCCATGATCATATAAACCAAAAGAGTGGCTAGGGCAAAAGCTCCGGCCATGATGAGGAAGGCCTCCTGCATCTGTTCGTATTCACCGCCGAATTCTATAAAATATCCCGGCGGCAATCCTCTCTCAATGGGAGTGATCCTCTTTTTAATTTCTCTGATGATGCTACCCAAATCCCTTCCGGCAAGATTGGCTGTCACAGCCACTTCTCGAGCCTGGTTTTCTCGGGTTATGCGGATAGGCCCTTCGCCAGGCGAAATGGTTGCCACCTGGTCTAGGTGGATAACATTGTTCATCGGAGTCACTACAGGTATATTCTTTATATCATCCAGACTATCTCTAAATTTTTCCTGAAATCTGATCCGGATATCGACTTCTTCATCACCTTCCCTGAATCGAGTGGCCACTTTGCCCAAAGAAGCGGTCTGAACCGTATTGGCAATCTGGTTGACCATCAATCCTAATCTGGAAGCTTTTTCCCTGTCAATTCGGATATGGAATTCGGGTTTTCCCTCCGCAAGGGTATGGGTGACATCTCTTAACCCTTCCACATCCTGAATACTCTCCACAATAAAATTAGCCGTCTCCTTGAGTCTTTCAAGATCCTTGCCAAAGATTTTTATCTCTACCGGAGCTGCGACTCCGCTCATCATGGCTTCCCCGATATCGATGGCTTCAAACTTGACATCCTTGAGCTTGGGCAATTTATTCCTTATCCTCTCCAGAATATCCAGATCCGAAAGCTTTCTCTGACTCTTACTCACCAGACCCACCCAGAGCAAACCTTCATGGGTCCCTGTTGTGTTGATACTCCCCGCTAAATCTGCAGGATTTTCTTCCGCCTGAGAACCAGCCTGAGCGGAAATGGTTTGTATTCCCGGTTCCTGAGCCATCAAATTCTCAACGATGGTCACAACGCGGTCGGTCTCATCCAAAGAAGTCCCGATCGGCATGGTCACCTTGAGGATAATCATGTCTCGATCCATGGGTGGCATGAATTCAGTCCCCAGGAAAGGAATGATGACAAAGGAAACCAAAAATACAGCTAAGGCACCACCCAAAACCCACCATCTCCGGCGCAAAGATTTATAGAGAATTTTGCGGTAGAAATTTTTGACTCCCTCAAACTCCCTTCTCCGCCTTTTCTTGGCATTCTCGATTTGGTTCTTATTGGCCTTGAACAGAAGAGAAGCGACCATCGGAACCACTGTCAAAGCCACAAAAAGGGAGGCTACGAGAGAGAAGGCAATGGCCAATGCTAATCCTCTGGTCATAGCCCCTGTGATCCCCCTAGCAAATACCATCGGAAAAAAGACAGCAATGGTCGTCAATGTCGATGCTGTGATAGCCATTCCCACTTCAGAGGCCCCAATCCTGGCAGCTTCATTCTTCTCCTTCCCCTCTTCGATATGGCGAAAGATATTCTCGATTACCACCACAGCATTATCCACTAGCATCCCTATGCCGAGGGCTAATCCTCCTAGGGTGAGCAAATTGATGGTGTATCCTGCTAAATAGAAAGCGATGAAGGTGGTAATCACAGAGAGAGGAATAGCCAAGAAGATGGTAATTGTTGGCCGCCAGTTACGCAGAAAGACCAGAATAAAAAACATAGCCAGAATTCCGCCAATCAGAGCGTTGTTGCCTGTCCGGCGAATCACCTTTTGAATCATCTCCGATTGATCCATAAAGGCAAAAAATTCTATATCGGAGGGGAGCGTTGGCATAATTCTGGCCAACTCCTTTTTTACGGCTTCAGCGGCAATAACCGTGTTGGCTCCTGAACGTTTGTTGATGATCAAAAATACACCGTTCTGGCCCTGAATCCGGGCCAGAAAGCGCGTGTCTTTCATGGTATCTCTGACTTCAGCCACATCCCTCAAATAGATAGGATTTCCAGTTGATGTTGCTCCGATGACAGTGCTACGGATATCATCCAAAGTCTGGAATTCACCGAGAGTTCTGACTAAGAAGTCAGAGTGCCGTTCTACAACGTGGCCAGCAGGGAGATTCAGGTTTTCCATCTTGAGGGCTAAAAGAATCTGATCCAAAGACAGATTGCGGGATTCAAGGGCTATCTTATCCACATCGACTAAAACCTCTCTTATTTCCATGGAAAAGACCTGAGCTGAGGCTACTCCATCAATCCTCTCTAGACGTCCGATGACCTCATCTTCTATAATCTCTTTCAGCTCAAAAGTGGGTCTTTTTGCCGTTATTCCATAAAAAATGATGGGAATCTGTGACATGCTGAATTTGACCACGAGAGGATCATTGGCCTCTTCAGGAAGATAATTCTGATAGAGCCCGATCTGGTCTCTGACATCCTGGGCGGCAAAGTCAAGGTTAGTTCCCCACTCAAATTCAATCATTATCACAGAAGCGCCTTCGGTGGTCATCGAGTTGAGCTTTTTGACCCGATTGACAGAACTTATGATCTCTTCTAAAGGCTTGGTAATCGTGTTTTCAATATCTTCTGAAGAAGCTCCCCTGTAAACAGTAATCACAGAAACGGTAGGGAATTCGATGTCAGGGAAAAAATCCAAACCCAATCTCGTAAAGGTAATCAATCCAAGGACAACCAAGATCATGGCCATCATGGCCGTAGTGACCTTTCTGTTGACGGAAAATTCTGGTATTTTCATTCTTTTACCTCTTTTATATCAATCTCAGCACCATCCTCAAGGCCGTAATTACCTTCAACAATAACTAGATCTCCTTCCTTAACTCCGTTGACCACTTCGACAAGCTCAGCATTCTGAAGACCAAGTGTGACTTCCTTCTTTTCAGCAGTCTTCTCATGAGCGAGAAAAACAAATTGATCCTCGAGTATGGCGACCTGAGGAATGACAAGAGCCTCTTCTAGAGTGCTGACTTCTATGGTGACCTCGCCGAATGTATTAGGCCTTAGGTACAAATAAGGATTATCAATCCTTACTTCGACTCTGAACTTTTTGGTTAAAGGATCTGCGGTCAAATTGACGATCGTGACCCGCCCCTCAAACACCTTGTCGGGCATGGCTGAGACTTTGAGAAAAGCAATCTGACCTTTCTTGATGCGGACAATGTCATTGGGGGAAACTTCTATTTCGATCTTTACTTGAGAAAAATCCATCAAGGTAAGAACACCGCTGGTAGGAGAGAATCCTGCCATCATCGGGTTGATCACATCGCCCACTTCAGCATTCTTTGAAGCGATCACACCGCTAAAAGGAGCTCTCATTAGAGAAACATTGAGTTGATGACGAGCTAAATTCACAGCTGCTTTTGCCTGCTGGAGTTGCGCATCAGCCGCTTCATAGGCCAGTCTGATTTTTTCGTACTGCTGATCAGAAACAGCCTTTTCTTTGCTCAATCGTTCCATTCTCTCCATGTTGCGCTGGGCATCTTTATGGTTGGCTTCTGCAACAGCCAAAGCTGCTTTGGCCTGTTCGAGCTGGAGACTTGTTGCGCGCGTATCCAACTCGGCCAACAACTGCCCCTCTTTAACTTTATCTCCTTCCTCGACATATATCTTAGCTACTTTTCCTGCTATATCAGGAGTTACGGTCGCCTTTCTCTTTGGTTCGATAAGACCGGTGAAATAGAGTTTTTCTGAGATCTTCTGCTTTCTTACCTTGAATACTTTAACGGGATTCGCTCCATAGCTTTCTTCTCTAACTTTTTCTTCCTGGTTTTGTGGTCGGCAAGAAAAAAGGAAGAAGAAAAGAAGGAGAGAAACGATAACTTTTTCATTCATGATTTTTCTCATTTCATTCCTCCGTATTTACTGCCTGTATTTCCCAATAGAACATGATGCACTCTTCCTCAATCACTCCCTCCTATGCCCATGGCTTTTTCCAGTTGAGCAACAGATATGACATAATCATACAGAGCTTGCGTATAATTTGTCTTGGCTCGGGTGAGAGCGGCTTGAGCAGCACTGACATCCAATGTCGTCGCCAATCCTTCGGAAAAATTTAACTCGGCGATTCGCAAGCTTTCCTGCGCCTGTTCGATACTCTTCTCCTGCGAACGAAGGGACTCCCGAGCCTCATTTAAATTCAAGATGGCCTGCCTTGTCTCAAATTTCACTGTCTCTTCAAAACCCCTTTTAGTCAATTCTATCTCTTTGATCAGAGCTTTCGATTGAGCCACCCGGGCGGAGGCGGCAAAGCCATTGAAGATAGGAACGGTAAGGACGAGATTGACGGCATAATAGCTCTGCCAATTATCTTTATTGAAATTAAATTTGTCTGCCCAGAAATTATATGTTCCTGCTATCGACAGGGAAGGAAGACTGGAGGCCCTTGCTACTTTGGCCATCTCTCCTGCCATCCGCTGCTGATAACGAAGCTGGTTTAATTCTGGCCGGTTAGCGATGGCTTTGGTCAGACTTTGCTCTGGATTGGGTTCTTTGGGCGCAAAAGTTAATTCTCCTTTGACCTCAATAAGCTGTGAAAGATCTAATCCAAGAAGGGTTTTTAATCCAAGCTCGGCTATTTTCAAACTGTTGCGAGCCTTGATCAGTTGGGGCTTCAAATTGGCCACTTCGACTTCAGATCTTAAAAGATCGAATTTGGAGGCCATGCCTACTTCATACATGCTTTTGACATTTTGGAAATGTTTCTCGGCAACAGCAACGGCTTCTTCGGCCACGATCACAAAGTCCCGAGCTAACAGAACTCCATAAAAAGCTTTTTTGGTGTTGAAGACGGTGATATGTCTGGACTCTCTAGAAGCTTCCTCTGTGGAGCGAAGATTATATTTGGCCTGTTTGAAGCCGGAAGTCAAGCGTCCACTGGTAAAAAGTGGGAATGACAGAGACAACGAGAATTGATAATCTCTTGTAAAATCGATGGAGATTTTTTCTGGAGGTTGGCCAGGAATTAAAGAAGGAAATTCCAATACAAAAAGCTTCTCATCCAGTGTGTGGAGCCCTTGGGCATTGAGAGCAGGAAAAAAGCTCGAGGCCGCCTCCCTCAGCTTATGCTTAGCCGCCTCAACCCTCTTCTCAGATGCCAAATGATAGGGATTCTGAGACAGAGCAAGCTCAATGCTATCTTCGAGAGTCAAGGATAATCTTTCCTGAGAATAAATAAAATTTCCACAAGCTAAGAGTAAGCTTATGATTGACAATATTCTTACAGCTTTCAGCATTTTTTTCTCCTCTTCAGGCATTTTTAGCTTTTTTGATCCCATGAAGAAAGAAGCTATGGATTAAATCTGTCCCGGTTTCAAGATTATATTCTTTCTCATACCAAAATTTGGTGAAATAAAATCCATGAAGCATGGCTTCAAAGGCATGGGCCGCATCATGGGAATTCATCTCACGGAATTCTCCAGCTTTTATCCCTTCCTCAAAAATTTCGACCAGAGCCTCCAACATTCTCTCTTTCCTTGTTCTGATGCCTTCAAGAAATCTTTTCTCAAGCTGAGAGAGGGATTTTTGCTCTTCAGGAGATAATTCCAGAATGGTCTTCATCAAAGATCTCTCCATTAAAAATACGCGTGATATATTCTTTTTGTTACGAAAAAACTGGAGTGCAAATCGAGTGATTTCTTTCAGCTTTTTTTCAGCTGTCTCCTTTTTTTCATTTATCATTCTTAATTTCACTTCTACAGCTTTAAAAGAATCAAGGATGGTTTCGAAGAGTATATCTCTTTTGCTGTGGTAATATCGATAGAGGGTAGCCTTTGAGAACTGAACCTCCTCGGCAATATCATCCATGGTGGCTAGCTTGTATCCTTTTTGAGCAAACACTCTTTCAGCCGCCTGGAGGATAAACTTTCTGTTCTCCTCCCACCTGTGTTTTTTTCTTTCAAGCCTAAGGTCTTTCTTTGCCATTGTATTTACCTTTAAGTTTAATTATTAAACTCTATAGTTCAAATAATAAACTATAAAGTCCTATAATGCAAGAATTTTTGTTTATGCCAAGATTTTTTTATCTGATATATTTTGTATCTTTAAAAAAATTTCCTTGCAGGAATTGGCAAATATCTACGGAAAGATTGCCTAAAAGGGGATGGCCCCTTTTTGATTCTCTTTTTCATTTTGGAAGCATCTTTTTTTTCTTGATTGGAAAAAATACATAATACTGCTTTTTAATGTAGTGGTAATTTCCATCCATCCGAAGCCCATAGTGGAGGATGGGGGCTTTGGCGAGGATGGACGGAAATCGGAGTTGCTCCAGATGACTTCCTTTATTATAGAGCATAACGGAAAAAAAGAAGTTTACTTATTCATTTTTTTATAGAAATATTCTTCGGATTATTTTATAAATAAAATAGTGGACAAGAAAACGATTGTTATCATTCTTTCTTTTCTAATAAGTTCCTTTATTTTTTACCCCGGCGCAGAAGACTTACAAAAAGTCTTCCCGTCTTTACCTACGTCAAAAGCAGAATTTAACGGCACATACCTGCTAAAAACCGACAACTTCGCTTTTTTCCCCATTACTCTCTTCTTTCGGCCTTATTTTAAAAAAGAGTCTATCCTCTCCAAAAAAGGAAATTTTTCCCGATCGTCAATCTCACTTTCCCAGCTCAACCCAGCTTGGTGGGAAATAAGAATTCGTCTCACATCAACAGGAAATTATGCCTGCAAAGAAGGAAAGAGAGCTTATACTGGAGATTATTCTTTCGCCCTTCTCTGGACGGGATGCATGGAAGAAGATATGGATGACTATCTCATCTACCATGAAAATTACGACCTTTTGGAATGGAAAGCTCAAGAGAAATCTCCAGATCTTCTGCATAATCTTGCTAGCCCCGATTTTTCTGGAAAGCCAAGTTTAGATTTTCATTATATTTTCAGGAGAGGAAAAAACCTTCATTTCGACTTCAAAGTCGATAGCTTTTACGTACCTCAAAACAACTCCGATCATAAATTCTACCTTACTCTGCCAGCCTCCGAAGAAAATACGAGAGAAGCATTACCATCTGACTACAACGCCTATGTCGAACAAGGTTCGAACAGCATTTTCATTGAAGAAGATATAATTTATCTCCACTCAATAGAAAAATCGTACACATGGAAATGGAAACGACAAACAAAGCTACAAGAGCAAAAAAAGGTTGTCTCCTTCAAGAACTTTCATAAAGTCAGGGTTGAAATCTCCATAACGCCTCATTATTAGGATCTCTTCTTTAATCCCTCCAAGCAAACTTACCAAAAACTAACAACTTACGAATTTTCAGGCTAAGATTGGAATTGAAGGAAAGGGAGCCAATTCTTTTTTTCTCACTTTAAAAACTGCGCCTCAACCTCGAAAAGCCAGGATAAGGCCAACAAATACTCTGCCCAGAATTAAGATCTTAATGCCAGTGTTGGGGAAGATACTTGCCCTCAAGCCCGAGGATGGTATTTCTCATATACCTTGCGCAACCTCTCACGGCTGACATGGGTGTATATCTGAGTCGTGGTGATTTGAGTGTGTCCTAACATTAACTGCACAGACCTTAAGTCGGCCCCCCTTTCCAGGAGATGTGTAGCAAAGGTATGACGGAGTACGTGAGGACTTATCTTCAAATCAAGGCCAGCCTTCTTGGCATAGGATTTCAAACGCTTCCAGAAGCCTTGGCGAGTGAAGACTCCTCCTCTTCCAGTTAAGAACAGTGAGTCATTAGGCCGTTTTAAAAGCGTCGAACGAGCTTTTTCGATATATCTTTCGACGGCATGAAGAGCTATCCCCCCGACTGGAACTATCCTCTCCTTGCCTCCCTTACCTCGACAGAGCAGAAATCCATCCTCAAGGTTTAGATCTTTAAGCCTCAGGGCAACAAGTTCGGAAACCCTTAAACCTGTGGCATAAAGAAGCTCTAACATCGCTTTATCTCTGATACCCCGGACATCCGTCTCATCAGGCTGGCTCAAAAGCACTTCGACTTCTTCTATGGTGAGGAATTGAGGTAACTTAAACCAGATCTTAGGAGAAGAGAGGTTGACGGCAGGATTTTTCGTCATTAGACCATCTAAGACCAGAAACTTGTAGAAAGATTTCAGAGAAGAAATCAAGCGGGCCGAAGAACGCGGTGAGAGACCAGCCCTGCTCTGCTGCCGGATGAACCGTGTTAAATCCTCTTCCTTTGCTTTTAGCGGCTGGATTTTTTCTTTTATAAAAAAGTGGAAAAGTTTTCTCAAGTCCCTCGAATAAGAAAGCACAGTATTGGGAGACAGGCCTTTTTCTACGGAGAGGAAATCCAGAAATGATTGGAGAATATTCTCAGGCGAGGAGGAAAGATTCTTCATCTGATAAACGGATTGAGGTTTTTCTCCTGGCCCACGGTTGTATATGGACCATGGCCTGGCAGGACAGGAGTCTCATCAGGTAAGGTCAGAATCTTCGTCTTTATGGACTTCACCAACTCCGGCCAGGAGCCTCCAGGAAGATCGGTCCGACCCACTCCTCCATAAAAAAGTGCATCCCCAGACAAAAGGAAGCCATCTGCCAAAAAGCTCACGCTCCCTGGAGAGTGTCCAGGAGTATGAATAACTTTTAAAGAAGATTTCCCAATTTGGATTGTGTCGCCTTCCTCTAGGTATCTATCTGGGGAAGGCGAATCTTTAGCTTCCAGAAAAAAGCTTAATTCTGATTGTTGAACGTTCTCTAACATAGATTTGTCGGAAGCGTGGATGCAGAGAGGGATATCGAATCTCTCTTTGATATCTTTATTGGCGCCGATATGGTCTATGTGTCCATGAGTATTGAGGAGATTTACCGGAGATAATCCCTTCTCTGCAATCAAATGAAATATTTTTTGGGCTTCAGCCCCAGGGTCGACAACAGCGCACTCAAAAGTCTCTGGGCAGTAAATCACATAGCAATTTGTCTCTAAGGCGCCGACAATCACTGAATCAAATTCCACTCTTTCTCTCCCATACAATCATGATAAATCTAAGCCAAAGATGAGTCAAGAATTTCCAAGCATCTCCTTTATGCTATAAAAGAATTGCCTTGTTTTTTTGGAGTAAAAAAAATATAATCCCCACTCATGAGCCAAGACCCGCAGCGATCTCAAGCTTCTGAGAAGCCCACACGAGAAAAGTTTAAGCCCTTTGTAAATAACTCGGCCTCCATCCCCGGAGCTCCCATTTTGAATCGAGGCTAGATCTAAGCAAGACTCTGCTATATAAAACATTAAACTTGAAGGATGGAGTCAAGAAAAAAATTAGGTTTTCTCCTCGGCCCTCTTTTCTTTCTCTTGGCTTATTTTTCTCCTGTCCTCTCCCAAAATCCAAGGGCCCACCGTCTCCTGGCCATTTTTTTTCTCATCGTCGTCTGGTGGGTCACAGAATGCATCCCAATCCCTTTGACGGCTCTTCTGGTCCCAGTCTTCATCACTGTCTTTAGGGTAGCTTCCGCCCAGGAAGCTTTCGCTCCTTTTGCCAATCCCATCATCATGCTCTTCCTTGGAAGCTTCATCATAGCTAAAGCGATGAATGTTCATGCCCTTGACCAGAAAATAGCCTATTCCATTCTCTCTATGAAAAAGATCGCCCATAAAAAAAGCAGAATTCTGTTTGCCTTTGGCCTGACCACAATCTTTCTTTCGCTCTGGATCAGCAACACCGCCACCACAGCCATGATGTTTCCCATCGCGCTGGGTGTCCTGGGTACTTTTCATTCTGAAATAGAAAAAAAAGGAGCTTCCTCTTTCAGGTTAATCCTTCTGTTGTCTCTCGCCTATTCAGCTTCGATTGGAGGCATAGGGACTCCTATCGGAAGCCCTCCAAACCTCATCGCCATAGGTCTTTTAGAAAAATTAGCAGACTACAGAATTACTTTTTTCCAATGGATGATCATCGGCTTTCTGGTGCTTATTCCTATGTTTTTCGTTCTATTTTACTTCATGAAGTTTATGCTCAGAGCCGAAAAAAATTTAAAACTTTCAGTAGATCTAAACTCTTTCAAGAATAACAAAGAGACAGGACTTTCCAGAGCGCAAAAAAATGTTCTTGCCGCCTTCTTTGTGACTGTGTTCCTCTGGACTTTTCCCGGTCTTATATCCCTTGTTTGGGGGAGAGAAGCGCCTCTCTTCCTCTGGTTCCAACAGCATTTTCCTGAATCTGTGGCTGCGATCATCGGAGCTGGTTTACTCTTTCTTTTGCCAGTCAATCTGAGCCGGGGAGAATTCACCCTTTCTCTTAAAGAGGCCTTGAAGATNNAAGATCGACTGGGGTACTCTTCTTCTCTTTGGCGGAGGCTTATCTTTGGGATTCCAGATGTTTGAGACAGGTTTAGCAGAGGCGATCGGTAATTTTTTCATATCTTCTGGAGGAAGTGGAGCAAGCCTATCCCTCATCACCTTTTTTTCCGTTGCCTTTAGCGTTTTTATCACCGAACTGACATCTAACACAGCATCAGCCAATATGATTATTCCCATCATCATCGCTATATCAAATTCAGCCTCGATCAATCCCCTTCCTCCTGTTTTGGGTTGTGCCATCGGCTGCAGCTTCGCCTTCATGCTCCCCGTGGCCACTCCCCCCAATGCAATCATCTATGGATCGAGGATGGTTCCCTTGCCTCAAATGATGAAATTCGGTTTCTGGATGAACTTGGCCGGCATCATCCTCATTTGGATAGGAGTCAGAATCATTGCTCCACTCCTTGGACTGATCTAATTTTGAATTCTTCAGTTCCATACGCGATCCCATTTTTCTCTGTCATTGAAATTTCCGTATTAAGATTAATTATCCTTCAGTAGAGTAGACTTCTGTCTTTCTCACTTAAAATACAAAATGAATCCAGCAGACATCTCCAAATCCTCGAGGAAACATAGGCTTTGGGGCTGGAAGAAGCAATCATCGAAGATTTAGCCTTCTTAAAATATGACATCATGGAAAATGAGAAGCATGAATCCGCTTCATGTTTTATTGGTAAGAAATTTCTGTTATAATTTTTAACGATGGATGCCTACCTCTCCAGGGATGCCCTCAAATACCTTCAAGCCCTAAATCTCATCTCCTCATCCGCAAGCGTGGATGGATTGCTCATCGGTCATACAAGGGGCCACAGATACTTTGTGGAGAAGGTCTTTCCTACCAAGAGAGAGTTTATAGGTTCCCTTCAAAATTACCTCAATCTGGATCAACTTTTCGACGGAAAAATCATAGGATTTTATTCGTTTCAAAACGATCCAAAGAAAATCAAGAAAATTTTAGCACCTTTTGCCTATGGAAAATTATTTCTCGAGATCCATTCTACGTCTCAGAAAGAATTAGATATAAAATCCTTTATCATAGATTTTGATAATAAATTTTTCCTTTCTCCGATTACATTAAAAGGAAAATAAAAAAATGGAAGATTTACTGAATCAAAAGCAACAAGAATTCCTGTTGGATTTGGCGCGGAAGGCCATCCAGCAATATCTAGAGAAAGGGAAAACCCTCAAGGTTAAAACAGAAGATAAGAAGCTTATGGAAAAACGAGGTGCCTTTGTCACCTTGAAAATCAGTGATCAACTCCGCGGATGCATCGGATATCCTTTACCTTATAAGCCTCTTAACGAAACAATCATTGAGATTGCCATTTCATCAGCAACGCAAGATTTCCGCTTCCAGCCCCTGAGTCTAGATGAGTTAGGGGAGACTCAAATTGAAATTTCTGTCCTCTCCCTCCCTAAACCAGTTAAAGATATCAAAGAAATCGAGGTGGGCAAGCACGGGATTATCATATCCAAAGGTTTCAGTAAAGGACTGCTGCTCCCCCAAGTCGCTGTAGAGTGGAACTGGGATCTAGAGACATACCTCAGCCATGGCTGTTTAAAAGCTGGTTTAGATGAGAATGAATGGAAAAAAGGAGATTGTTCTATCGAAATTTTCTCAGCACAGGTCTTTTCGGAATAAAACAAAATATTCGGGATAAAACAAAAACAACAAAAACAAACAATCAGAATTATACCTTTGCAAATTTTTTCTTGATCTATATAATGGAACAGAATTTTTTCAATAAGAACATTGATGCTAAAAATTAGGATCCAAGCTAAAATATCTTTCCTCTTATTTCTCTTTCTACTCATCAATTCTGTCTCTAACGGATTCTCATCCATAAAAATACAAAAAATATGGGAGCCCCATCTCTCTTTTTCACAAAATCCAAAAATCAGCCTGAGATTGCAAAGAAAGCTTCTGGCGACTGTTGATAAAGACGAAATAATAAAAATATGGATATATTTCAAAGATAAAGGGAATATTTCTCAAGTATCATTTCAACAGAAATTAGCTGAAGCCCGGCTGAATTTAAAAGATCATTGCCTTTGGCGACGCCTTAAAGTCCGCTCCCCAGAAAATCTCGTGGATGCCTCAGATCTGCCTCTTTTTCCACCTTACAAAGAAAAAGTCAAATCCTTGGTCTCTAGGATAAGAACCGCCTCGCGCTGGCTCAATGCGCTCAGTGCAGAAGCGAGTCTAGCCCAGATTCTAAGCCTTGAGAGATTGGAATTCGTGCGAAAGATCGATCTTGTCCTTTCCTTCCAAAGAAATGACTCCTTCTCTGCATCCCCTATGAAGTCATTTGAAGGAGATCAGAACTCCGCCGAAGACATCCGCTATGGCCCATCCTTCTCACAGCTCGAGCAGATCCATGTGATTCCACTCCATCGGCTGGGTTATAGCGCAAAAGGAGTTCTGGTTTGTATGTTAGACACAGGATTCCGTAAGACCCATGAAGTTTTTCAGCAGGCCAATGTTGTGGCCGAATGGGATTTTGTAAACAACGATGGCAACGTCCAGCAGGACCTTCTCGATCCTAACGACTATTCTGACTCTCACGGAACAGGAACATGGTCCATTCTGGGCGGATACAGGCAAGGTATGCTCATAGGGCCCGCCTATGGGGCCGACTTTATCCTGGCCAAGACTGAATCCGAGCGCTTCGAAGAACCGATAGAGGAAGACTATTGGGTGGCTGCAATAGAATGGGCCGAAGCGCTCGGAGCCGAAGTCGTCTCTTCCTCTTTAGGCTATATAGATTGGTACACCTTTGAGGACATGAACGGCGAGGTCGCTGTGACAACGATAGCTGCCGATCGAGCAGTGGATTTAGGTGTAGTCGTGGTCACTGCAGTCGGCAATGAGCGCGATAATCCCTGGGGTCACCTCATCGCCCCTGCTGACGGGTTTGGTGTTATAGCGGTAGGGGCTGTGGACTCAAATGGAACTGTTGCCTATTTTAGTTCTCCAGGTCCGACTTTTGACGGTAGGATTAAGCCAGAGGTCGTCGCTTTAGGAATCAATAATTGGCTCGCTGATAACGCTCCAGGAGACAACGATTATCGAAGAGGCTCAGGAACTTCCTTTGCGACGCCATTAGTGGCAGGAGTGGCTGCTCTACTCTTAGAAATTTATCCAGAATGGACACCTGACCAGGTTC